>JGI24159J19872_10003213_pt1 | contig 20180 bp, 10 predicted proteins | sample Ectturendosymbi4_FD_19872 | JGI IMG/M metagenome (IMG submission 19872) | reverse complement strand
TGTCGCAAATCCGCAATGAAAAAGTTTGCTCCGCAGTTGCGGACTTGCGGTTTTGCGGACTACCTGTCGCAAACTCCCAGCACTGATTACGGACATATCTAAATAGTAAGTTCGCTGAGTTAATTTAAACTTAGTAAAGAAATCTTACACCCTTGATTGCACTTCTAGCGTTTGTGGTTTGGAAATTATGGTTTTAAAACAACAAACAAAGAAAAATAGTCCCCTGTGAAATTCGATTAATTAAATAAACATATTTTGTCATAACGTGCCAACCACAAACGCTAGAAAGTTAATCAAGGGCTGAAAAGATGTGGATTTTAGTCTAGTTTTATAAAGCAAACAAAGAATTATCCCCACGGGGTTGGACCCGGGTGTCAGGTAACCTTGGAAACCTATCGTCCCATATACTGTATTATGTTACCCCCAAACAACCTCAAATCCAAAATCTATCGAAGATACCAGTCTTACTGGATTTCTTGAGGCTTTCCACAGCTCTCTAGCCTAGCTCAATCAGCTGGCGAGTTATGGTTTAAAGGGCTGGAGAAAATCCTTGCGTCAATATTTGGGCTCGCGCGGGACTTAAAGTGTCGCGCCTCGTAACATTTGCCATAAAACATCTTATTCAGCATTTCTACTTGATCATTCCGTTGTGTATCCAATATTGGTGCAAAACTAATACTTGTAATCATGTATTGCTGTTGGTTGCAACATTATATCTTGGCCTGTCGATTGAGCTGGGTTCCTCAATCAGCAAAATAAAATAAAACATCTCTTAACACGTGCACTACACCCTGACGCTGTGATAAATATGAGCAATTTTTGTTCACAGTTGTCACCTGTATTGAAACAATCGTAAGTTAGTTTTAGGTGTTTGTCAGCAGCAACACTCCAGCTCAGCCACAGCTCCAGAAACTAAACATACAGTAGTGAAGTTACTCGATGCAAAAAAAACTAGCTGTTCTAAAACAGGATCTCCCAAATTGTAGTCCGCGGATCACTGGGGCTCCCTGCTTACAACATAAGCGATGAATGAAAATACGGCAAAATATAAAGACGTCGATAGTATGCAGTGCACAGCATGTACACCGTCACAAACATTGGGCGCAGTGATTCGTTATTGAAATGGTTTTAAAATATTTTTCAATCGTGAACATTGGTGTTGCGCATCTTAAATTTATCAATCAAAAAGTTTTTTTACAATGATTCTCGCATTCCGTGTAAATGACGTAATTATTGATTACATGACTTACGGAAAGACCGGAATGATCGCATTTTGCTGAAATCATTCCAGAATTTCCTATTGCGTTTATTCTGTATTAAACACTAACATATGCTTTTACCTGTCAAAAATAGCTCCGAGAATTGGACATTCCGCAGTAAGAAGCAGCCCATACATCCAATTGATGTTGTGAGTTTTGCGCAATGAAAGATTATTCAGTGTCATTTAATTTTCGATTAGTAGAATTCTTCCGCGTTGGCTGGGCGGAAAGATCGATGCGATATAAAATTCGGGTCCGAGAAAAAACAGATTTACAAATGGTGGTCCGCGGCCCAAAAATGTTTGGCTAACCTTGTGCTAAAAAGCATATAAGTGCGTACTTGGTAAAATGCAAGATTGCTTCCAGTTGAAATATTGGGATCAACATATGGTACACACGTTTCGTTACTTGCTTGTGGGGTGGAAAGGTCTGGGGAAAATGTGGTACCTGCGGAAGAAACAAACCAACTTGAAATTGGTAAAACAATTTCAGTGCGTGAAAGGACTAAGTAACTCAAACATTCTGGAATTCTCTTGCATTTGATAAAGATACTTCAATAAACCTGACATAAACTTCCTGCTGATATTCATTTTTCATTGCCAGTAGGAAACTTTGTGTTGCTTCTAAATCTCGTAGTGCTAAAAACTAAAAAGCTGAATGGACACAAAAAACGCAAAAATACCAGTTGAGATTTGAGACAAATGTGTATGTGCTTTTTCTTCACAAATCATAAAAAACTGCTATAAACTACACATTTGTAGATACCGCTACATATTAAAAAAGTTTGGAAATAGGCTTTTTCACTGTAATGTCCAGTGTTTTTTAAGGTGTTTTGAGAGACCGAAGAGGTTTTTAATTTTTCCAACGGTCTCTCAAAATACAGCAGAACATCATTGCATAACCACCACCAAAATGCACTAAACTTGCGCTTTAAGGCTATTTCTGTATTCAGATGAACTCTTTGAGGTTCCTCACAATCTAGTAACGGTCACCGAAGTTAAACCTTGAACAATGATTACGTCTATTCCTGCTTCAAGATTCCACACCTCGTGTATTTCGTTCAAAGCGGGTGTTTGCAATTCTTACCAATATTCACACTGGTATAAGACTAAACTACAAACTCAAGTAGTTTGCACAGCAATTGTCAGCAGTCGACTGTATCAAATCCAGATCGCTAAATCTGGTTTTATTCCTCTCAGAAATCACAAAGTAGTGCAGATTAAAACGATTATGTTTAAAAATTATTTTGGTGCTGGTGTTAAGAAACACATCTCTGGATTTTTATGAGCAATCTTACTTTCATCTGGGCATGTTGTTCTGTTGCCTCCTTGATTTATCCAGTAACTCAGCCACCAGTTGCAGAACGTGGTTCCAAATATGAAAACGATGATAATAAAAAGCAAAACGAAGGAAATGACAAACCTGAGAAACATTTCACCCAATTTGCATTAAAGTCATATTTGCCTTTCTAAGTTCATAGCTTGCATTCTCGATGATGATCGCATATTGTTCATGACATGTTTTATTCTTCAAACTTGCGAACCAGTTGCTGATGAATGGCAATCAAAATTATGGATAGATTCATACCGATTTTTAGGTCGCTATGGTTTACTTACCTTCTAGAGCAGGGGTTCGCACAGTTTGCCTCAATACCCCAGGGGGTAGCCAATTAAGATTAGATATTGGGGGTATTCAAAAGTGTTGGGACGTGAGGTCCAAATCAGAAATCATGTCCTCATTGTAAGAAGACGGACTTCCTTCAATTAAGTTTGACTTTTCTGACATTCGTTCTAGCAATCTAGCAACGGTTTACCCACATGAAAAAGAAGATTGGTGCTGATGAATGAGATGTAGCCTTTGCATTAAAATTTTTCTTCACGACTCTAGCTTACCACGAGGCAAGAGCTTGTTCTTTTATTATTTTCGATCCACGGAAGTAATCCTTGCTGCCACAACTTTTCAGAAATATTGATATTTACTGAAGCAAGAGAAAATCTTGGGAAAGAGTGTCGAGAGGGAAAACTCACAAACTGTTCCACCGGCAAAGCTGTGTTGGACACACTAATGGAAAAACTGAACACATGTTACAATTTACGCCCCCAATCTAATTGTTCGGCTTTACTAGGTAGTTTGATTTTTGCCCAAGCAAGAGAGTTAAAATATTTTAGTCAAGGCATAAGGTGTTATCAAAATCTACCACTTTGCTGAGCCTTCTAGACTTCGTGAAGCGCGCGTGCCTTCTAGACTTTCGTAAAACGCTGCGCTCTGACACCGGTGTATCTTAGCCTCAATAAGTGCTTTAGGCCGTTGTTGTGCGTAGGTTGCTTAGCAGTTGTTGAGTTTTGCGAGTTTCTAGTAAGTTCAGCATTTAATATAGTTATATTATTCCGCTTTTGCTTCTTGTTGCAAGTCGCAGTTCGTGTGTTTATGTCTACTCTTCTTTTAGTGTCAGTGTCAACATTTAGTAAGTTTTTCTTACTGCCTTAGCAGGACTGAAGATGTGTTTAAATACACAAAACTAATTTCCCCGCGACATAATTGCAGATGGATTCACTTGCGCCAGACCTGTGGCTTACAATTGAAAGATAGATATGTGCAAGTTCGAATCCAAGGTAAAGCATGAAAGCACAAACAAGCAGGAAAATTCCTCAGAAGGTTGAAACGAGGCTAGAGCTAGTTTTATCATTGTACTCTAGTGAATATTTCCTTAGCAGTTCTGTTATATTTCTTACAATTTTTTTTATTAAACTTTGTTGAAAACGGGTAACCAGGTTGACGAAAATTTGACTTATGGGTATTGAGGCAAAACTTCAAAGACCACTGTTCTAGAGGTATCTAAATTAACCAACCGCATTTCTGTGAAAGTGAAGGAGATAACGATGATTAAAGTTCAGTTGTGCTGATGCGCAGCTGCAGTCCGAAAATAGAAATGGGAAGAAACGTTGCTTGTTTGGCTGCAAAAAAAATTAAAAAAAACTCACCCGCCAGCAGCCTTGATGAAAGAAATGTATGTTGAGCTTTTAACCGAACCCATGGATTTAGCCTCACTTTGAACAAGAGATTTCGGTTGCTTTTCAGAATATATTCCTTCATCTGAGAAATGAAATCATACATCAGTTTTCTGCATAACTCCAATTCTATCCGATTTGATACAAAAAGCAGTTTTCGTTTTGAAATTTCGTTTGTAGTTTGAGCAACAATGTCAGTGGTTCCCAAACGAAAAATTTCACAAGCATTTGCATCAAAAGTATACACCCGCCGCCAATATTCGGTGCCAATTCTTAGCTACAAACAGGCTGAATTTGTCATTGTATCTGAGCAGTCTGATCCTGAACGAGTTCCACCACAAGCGTTCAGTACATTTTAAGTTGTTCAGTTGCAACCTGTGACTCGCGACCATAAAGAAACACAATCTTACTAGCACTTGAAAAATGATTCACGATCCTTACTAGTGCTTGAAATATTAGTGAGCGTAAACTCTATATTTCTCAAGGCCTTGCTTTTCGTTTCCATACACTATCAAAAAAGCTTCTAAGCTCAGTCTACGCGATTAGTATGCACGTTTTGTGAACGTCTGATAACATATGTTATGAGAAGCAGCATCGAGCACAATTTTTTTGAAAAACATGGTTCAAAGGAAAACATGTGCATTGTGCATTTACTGTGACACCCTTCACAAATTACTGCGAGAAATCATGTTTCTAACAAGGGTAGAACGTTTTTTTAATGCCCATTTGCATTGTCAGCACCTGAAAAGGATAAACAAACCTTGCCCCGCCTGGAAAAAACTTTTGTGGACGCCCATGCTTACTTTTGATCTACATGCATATTTTAGTCAAGACAAAACAATTTCCTTTTAGGTAGGATATTTTAATTAAGCAATAAACAATTCTCCACAGTTTATGGCCCTGATGTAAATTTCTTTCGTAATTCATTGCAAAAGTTTCAATGGCTGTAACTTAATTATAGTTGATTCATTTTGAAAGTTATGCGAGTTGATTTTAAAACACATTATCATTTGATGAGCAAAGCGCTCAAGAAATTTCGATTCATTGAAAAGGTAAACTTGAAGTAGCTGATGTCGTTTGATATATCCCTCCACAACCGATCAACATCGGAACAGATATATCGATTTTACAACGTACCTTCTTTCTTGACGTTGGCAACAGAACGGATGCTTCCCACTCTTTCAAAGTCTATCTGAGTCACTTCAGGAGTAACGATCGTTGCAGAATCGAGACTGATATTGTCCAATTCTCTTCCAGCTGTGTGCGTAATTAGCCATTGCAGATAACTTGGTGATCGACAAGGGATTTCTAGATACTAACAAAGTCAAATACAGGCGAATCCGGTTAATCGCAGAGCCAATTTTGCCAAGCTTTTTTGTGGTGGAATATGCGAATGGCCGTATCAGACAAACGCACGTTCACCGACTAACTCTTTTTCTGTCCACATGCTTGCTACCTGATGCCGCTGATATCTGCAGCTAGCTTGACGCCGAACACAGAGATTTTTAAGCTATAAGCTCTGAGAATCCCGAACAATACTTCTTTTTGCATGGTTGTTGCCAAACACGGGTTAATCTATACCACAAACGTTTGCTGTTAAGGACACAGTTAAATGTTACTTTATTGAGAATTATATCCCAAAAATGTATGTTATTCATTTTCAAAAAACGTTCAACTGTTGTTTCATTAAAGTCTTTGCGTATGCTGTCAAACATGCGTTTTTCTACTTCAAAAAACGGGTGCATGTCCATATCTTGAAGCTGAAATCGTCGACGAATTGCATCAAGTACTGCAAGCACCCCTTTGCTTTGGTTGAAAGCTCAGCATCTGCTTCAGCTGAACTTCTTCCGGTGTTGTCTTCGTCATCTTCTTGTCTGCTTTGCAAACCTTCTTCGCATATTTCAGCATCATTTTGACAACCTGCTTTTTCAAACCCATGCATAAATATTCTTCATAAGCTTCCTCGGTGAAATGAGAGACAATTTCACAGGATGAAAATTTGAGAAAAAACTCATCTGGTACCTCCGGTGACAAACCACGGGAAAAAACAACTTTGAATCTTTTCTTCAGTAGTGTCTTCCCAAGAAGCACTCTTATAAACTAACAGTATCAAGTGCGGAAACAACGAGCCACTTGTGTTTCCGTCATTGTTTCGTCCGAACCAATTGTAAGCAAAACTTTTTCTAGCATTCGACGTCGGTAATAACATTTGAGGTTTCTCATGATGCTTTATCAAGGGGTTTCTTGAACAGTATTAGTGGTGTTTGGCGGTAAATGAACAAGCGCAATGCACGTTAAACGGTTTGTTGCAATTTTGTGAGCAGAACAGTTATCCAACAAGAAACACACTCTTCTCCTGCGTTTTTGCAAAAATGCATCAAAGCATCTTAACCATTCTAGAAAAAGAGTGGTTATCATCCAAGAATTGCTGTTCGATCGGTAGACCACCTGCAACATGCTTACTCCCTTGAAACGTCGTGATTTGTCAAATATACCAACAACCAGCAGCTTTCGTTTGTCAGAACCATAGGCGTAGCAGGGGACTATGCCCCCCTAAATTTTTAGAACATCTAGCCATTTTGTGTGTTGAGAAGCTGAATTCCAAACAAGATACTGCTGCTCGCGTAAAATCAAACATTTAACTCTCACAAATTTGTTGCCCTTCACAGTTTTTTGGGCTGGCTACGCCACTGGTCAGAACCATCCATGTTTGCCGCTAATGAAACCGTCAGACGTCCTTTTGACTTTTTAATACCTGAAACTTTGAAACTTTATCATCTTTGAAGCACACGTAACAATTTTTAAAGCAAGTTTTTCTTTCCGGAAGTGCACGGAATATAGGCCTGTTCCATCGCAACTGTAAATGTCTTATGCAGAATGTCGCTCTTGTATTCCTGGACGCACGGATGTAATGCAGTGTTCAACGGCTTCAGAGCCATGTCTTTGTTTTTCACCATGCTGTCGCTTAAAAAATATGCCATTTTACACCCACCCGCGATTTTCCCAGCTCTAGGATTAATCAAAATGAACACCCATTATTTGGCCCAAATCGTTCGCCTTTTGGCGTAACATAGAACCACTGATTAAATCCTCTTCTTTTAACTTGCTTATAGCATTGTCACAAAGCATCTTCTACGTCTCCGTAAATATGTATTCTTGCTCTTCTCCGAGAAGATTTGCGTTGCTTTGATGAGCCGCCAAAAACTTTGCTTTTGTCGTCCAAATGTGTGAAACTTGGACTGCGATATCCCAAACATATTTGTGACTGCGCTTTGGGATGCTCTTTTCTCAAGCTCTTCAGTGACAAGAATTTTATGTGGCAATGATAAATCGTTTCGTTTGCATTCATGCTTAGTCTTGACATTTTGAATTCTGTAATCCTGCAGTGTTTAGCAAACCAGCGGTCATCACAGGAAACGTAAATGCAAAGGTGTTGCAACGGCATGCATTGTACAGGGTGGCCCAAAAGTGGGTATACAGTAAATAAATTGGTTTGGGCCAAAAATTAGTCTTATTTTACTTTTCCCATTTCTTATGCAAAAATATACTCTACGTGCCTCTCAGCGAGAACATATTCTACGTACCTACTCAGCATTTTCTAACTTTCAATGTTGCTTTAAAATCCATTTTCTTTGTTCTTGATTTAAATTGTTTGCCACTACCCCTTTAAATTAAACCAATACAAACTAAAAATTTGCTTTACAGCAGTGGTTCTCAACCTTTGCAAACATACCGAACCCTTACGTAGTTTTCCAAGCTGTTGTCTAATCCCATTTTTGCCCAATATGACAGAAAGTAAAAATGGGTTACTGAAAATCAATCAGCAGTTCGTACTTAATTATATAGTAGTCCCACGCTTTTACTCATGTTTCACATGACCTTTGTCGAACCATAGGCGTAGCCAGGAGGGGGGCAAAGGGGCCATAGCCCCCCAAAATTTTTGGAAAATATAGTGATTTTGTATTTTGAGAGGCGTATTTCCAAACAAAATAGTGTTATTCGCCTAACGTCAAACATTTTGCCTCCCCCAAAATTTTTTGGCCCCCCTAAATTTTTGGGCTGGCTACGCAACTGTGTCGAACCCTAGGGTTTGAACTAATGTGGTAACTTCGTTTTCTGGCTATCCCCATGGGCCAGATGCTCAACCGAACTGATGGCACCACGGCTTTATCCTGTTTGTCCTGTTTATGTGATAAAAAGTTACACGATTAAGCGAGTATTTTTGTCACGTATGAATGGTTTTGGTTTAGATTCCAGAATCCTATTTGATAAAGCGGTTTATCCGATATGCGATTAACCTGAGTCGTCTGTACATGGAAAACACTAACACACATGCAATGAGCGCTTGCAAGCTATGAAACACGCACGATTGTTTTCTCACACAGACAAACGTATCACTGTAATCGCATTCTTGCGAAATGAAATGGATTCACTGAAGGAGGGCGACATTCAAGATAGTTAAATGTAGTTCACCTGGTTCTTGTACGCGTGCATCGCTGAGAGGTCTTTTTTCAGTTATCCTTTCAACGACTCTTTGATCGACTTCCTTTGAGTTGCTCTCCTTATCTTGTTCCAAGTAAAAGTTGCTGAACCACAAAACAAAATGCCGGTTTGTTTACTATGCACGCAGTAGAAAGAAAGAAAATGGAAAAATACAACTAGCTCTCGGTTTTTGTCACTCATGAATTGGAGACGCTGACATACGTAAATGACACTTTGAAGCAAACAACGGGCTCCTTCACATATATAGGAGGAGTCGATGATGTACATGTATTCGCATCATCAGCTTGCACGACTGATCGAAGCACATATCTTTTTTCCGTGAATTTCCAGGTATTGCCCTGATTGCGTTGTTGTGAATGTCAGTGAAAATATCATTACATCACATTGACCTGTTCTGCGAGTTGTGTTACCTTTTTGGTATTTTCAAAATAATTTGGCCCATGGCGCCAAACCTGGGGTTTTGCCCTCAGATCTGTTTTTTCAATCCCTATTTATGTTTCTGGGTTTTTCTTCTGATCATCTGGGGTTAGCTGTGATTAACAGAGGTATGATTTATCATACTGTACTTCTTATTTTCACTCTCATCTTCCTTTAACTTGCTTTATCAAGATACCGTAGTCTTCAGCATAACTGATAAACAAGCAATTAACACCCTTTAAAAGCTGTAAATATTAGCTATATCTAACATTGCAATGTGTTGGTGTAACACGTTCAAGTGACAGAGGTACTGATGAAGCAAGCCCAAAGGAAAAGATGAAGTGGCACACACAGCATTTAAGGTAGAGTGGTTAAAAGATCAAGAACTCGGGATCACTATCAGAAATACAAACAAGTCCGTGTTACTGCGATAGCCTATAATAATTCCGACAGACACAAACGTTCATCAGAAAAGTTACAGTATATATTCCCTCCCAGGTTTTGTGATTTACAAATGTCCATTTTTTGTTCAAATCTGTTATTGGTGAGTCTGTATGTGGTTTTTCAACAAAACTTATTGGCAGCCCTGGATTTAGCGTTTATTCACTAACCATCAGGTAATGTACTTGAAGTCTTCTTTTACAAATTAGGGAAATTATTTGCGCATTTATTTTAACTCTCATGGTGACCAAGTGCAGTGGAGAACGGTCATTTTTTAAACTTAGGATGGCAGAATGAACAAAGGAGCACCATTAGACAAAATAAGCTGAACAGCCTGATTCTAACAAGTAGTCTATAGAGCATGAATGTCTATGCTAATTGGACACTATATCAGTATCACAAACAAATTTCCTATGGCAAAATCTAAAATTTGTTATCTTAAATAGGTTTGCTGTTTTGACAATCGACTTCGACACTTATACTTAGACCCCACTGTCTATATAGCAATGATCAAATTTATTCATGAATCGGAAGAATTAATAACTGTCTCTGTACTGTACTTGTGAACTGTACTGTAATGTATTCCTTTTTTGTAAAAAGTGACGTAGCCTATATATGTTTTTTGTAAAAAAATATATGTAGACCATAATGTCCACCAGTTGCTATTTAGGACCAGGTTCTTCGTGCTAAGCGAAGTTCAGTATGCCTAATGGTAGTCACATGGATGTCTGCAGAATTTATGATTTAACAGTTGTTAACTTTGTTCAAGTGTATTTTTAACTTAGGGCCCCTTGCTGTTGATATGCTAGAGGCCCCGCTCTACCTTAATCCGACACTGACCGGCGTCAACTTACTTGATCAGTTCGGCGTACTCTCCTTTATGCGTCATCAGGTCGTCATGTTTTCCTTTCTCGGCGATTCTTCCGTCTTTAAGCATTATGACTTCATCGCAGTCTTTGAGGTACTGCAACTGATGGGTGACGAACAGGACAGTTTTTTCAGCCAGTTCCTTTTTGATGCATTCGAAGAATATGTGTTTTCCAACATGAGCGTCAACGGCGGAGAGAGGATCGTCCAGAAGAATTATGTCTCTATCACTGTAAACGGCCCTGCAACGAAAAAGTTAATTTGAATTGTCATAATTCTGGTGAAATGAGTTTTGAAATGTTTATTTGGAAAATGGGCTTCGAAATGTTCACACGCCGTAAGTTGATTACCATGAGACTATTTGCACAAGGCACGCGGTATGTGGATTCAACCGGTGCAAAGGGATGTAAAAGAATTTGTCAAAAATTCTAAGATCCAGCACATCGGTCCTCAACCTTTTCAGGTGGAGGACTAACTTCAATCAACAAATGTCTTCACGGACTCTTATTGCGCAATTAGCGGGAAGGAAACAGAATATATTTAAGCCTGTCGTCATTCGATAAACCTTGGATTAGTTTTAGATATTTCCAATTACTTTTTTGCTCCAAGAGGGCGCTGAATCACTAAAGCGTATTCGCAGATTCAGTTATACTCTTACAGTCAGGTGGAATAAATGGCTATTCTAAGGTGAGATACCCTTCTGCTGAACAAACCATGCAATCACCTTGCCAAGCTCACACGTTGCTTTTGCCCTCCTGAAAGGTTGATTCCTCGCTCTCCGATCTCGGTAAGATCACCGTCAGGCAATATTTCGAAATCGGGTGGAAGAGAACACGCTTCCACAACTGAGCAAATAGTCCGTAGATGAACACTAAAATTTCTTAAATTACCAAAGTCAAGTCTCAGAGCTATATGTAATGCTAAAAAACTGACCCTGCTTTTCAGCTATGAACTGCAAAACAGCATGTTTTATAAAAGCGACAGTAGAACCAGCAGCGCTCATAAAAACTTGATTGAAGTGATTTAGCAATCAATACACGTTGACGCATTCTTGGAAACACCAGTTCGGGCGAATGAAGCAAAACTTTGTTGGAAGCACAATACCATAGAACGTAGATATCACCTCTGTTGTACTTCAATTCGTCCCATGATGTTCCAAACAATATATTTTCTCGTATAGAATCGTGGAAGATCCAAGCTTGCTGTGGAACGTAAGCCAGTTTGCCGTCAATACCGAGCGAGCCTGTGTTTATGCGAAGTTGACCCAATAAGGACGAAATCAGTGACGACTTTCCACTTCCAACAGAACCACAAATTCCAAGCAGTCTTTTAAAAAAGAACACAACCGTTAGCTGGGCTATAGCAAATGTTAGATCGCTATATTTGCAAATACTTCGTACGTTTAGTCAAGAAGTCTGGAAGCAAATCGTCGTTTGCTGTGTTTATGCATTCTTTTGAGTTTGCAACATAGAACTATAGGGTGTGCCAAGAATATATGGTTTCATGTGATATCAATATTATCAAAGCAAATTTGCGATTAGATCAGCCAGAAAAAAATGTTGAATTGTTGCTAACGTAATGAACACGTTATGAACACATGAAACACAAGGTCGGCATGTTATACGACAACTTCTGGCACCTCAATTGCCTTAAAATGTTTTTGTTGGTGCACTGAAACTATTTAATGCAAACGCATCCGGGATGTTTTTAGTTGACTCATGTTGTCCAGTAACAATTTTGTTTGCATGTGACGGGCATGCTTGGCAACACAAAGGTGGTGAACCTTCGCTTCTGCCATCGATGAAGCAATCATACAGTACCTTCCTTTCGGAACTTCCAAGTTCAAATTGTGGATCACTTCAACGCTTTCTTCATTTTCTGTTGAGCTTATGCTATTTTCCTCGGTCATCTTTAATAACGGAGGGTCTGACCCTTTTGCAGGGTTGCTTTGGCCGGGCTTAATTTAAAAAAGTCAAGATTAGTATAAATACTCAGAACAGATTTTCTGCCTAAATGGACAAAAGCCATGCTTCGCACATTCTCGCGTGTTTTTGACGCAATTAACTTGTATTCACAACTTGCAATCCAACGTTTCCTTCTGGACACAAGGATATTGACATACAGCAACTCCAACGCTTTAAAACGATGGCGTCCGGCCAAAAGCAGGAAGGAATATAAAGTTTTTGTTACTATAAAGACGATCTTGAGTAAAATCTCTTAATGTGCAGTTTGGGCACACCATTAAAGTTTGCTTTACTCTATATAGGCTGGGAGTGATGCAAAGCGCAATGAAGGCCACATTTCGGATTCAAATGAACTTGGCAATGGCTCGACTGTGATGTTGATAGGGTGTTGAGCAGTGATGCCTTTGATGACTCTTGCCATCGCAATGCTCGTGCCTAGCTGGAGCTCGTGAGCAGTATTCTTAACGCCTCTTGTTCAAAGGCACAGCAGACTGATGCAACAAAGCGTTTATGTCCACGCTTAATGGTTTCAAATGTGCTGCTTTTACATCATCTACTCGGAGTAGCGTTTGGCATGATTTCCACGCCGATATTCACAGAGCTTAAATCACCTCCTGCAAGCACACTCAGCGTACTTGAAAAGCAAAAATTATTTTGCAAATTTCTACTCATCTACTTACTTTCTACAGAAATTTAATTAAAGTTCTCCAAACCTGGGTATTTCCGGCTACATCCCAAGCTCCGGTGAAATTTTCAAACTCAACTGCATTTTTGGTTTTGTTTGGTGATCTGTAATATACTTCAATTTCTTCCATTGCCAGCAAATCATCAATGCGACGAAATGTGATAAACACCTGTGGTAGCAAACGAAGACTAATGAACCGAAGTTTTTCAAATTCTTCCTAAAGACATCAATGCAAAGCCACTGACTAAAATGAAATCTTGTGGGGCGTTTTGATGACAGTTTTGATAAAGTTCAAGATGATTTTCTCAAATCTGCGGTTTTTGTCTTGTTTTAATGAGAAGTAAACTTCCACTGATTCACATTTACGCTTTGCGAAGAATGTTTCTCAACGAGACCATCAACACATCACTGGCACTAAATTTTTTAACAGCATATATGTGTACGATATATGTGTACGCGTCCTCAGCATATATGTGTACGAAATACTGCATAGTTGTCCTTCACGTGTCACGTGACGCTGCTGACAGGTGCAAACTAACGTTATGACTTTTTACAAATCAGGTCTAACGTTAATCTCTTGCTGAAAACTCCACTGTGTAATTAAAAATTTGAGCTTTCTGCAAATTTTCACATTTTCGGTTGTTGTAATAAGCGATTTAGCTGCTTTGGTCATGAATTGTGGCTGGTGGTATCCAGTATCAATAACAACGTATTACTTCCAACGTCATTAGTATTAACCCCGGACAGTGTTATTGCATTCAAGGCAAAATGGAACTATACTTTAGTGGAAGTTGTGTAAACAGTACTAACAGCGCCTACTTTTAAAAGTAATCAATCAAAATGGCATAAAATCTATAGTTCAAATCAGGAGTAAAGCAACCAGGGGACCTCTGAATTGACCCTTGGTTGATTGAAGATTTAATAACGGCGAGAATGCAATTTTACAGCAGCTGACTTTGTCATAAAGGGTTACGCCGTGAACTCTTCGAAAATACTACATATCTGCTTCTAGTCTTCAAAAAGTACTTTTTCGGTCATTACCGAAGATTCATGACCATACGCGAGGATCGAAACAAAGCTTCTAGAACATAAGGCCACTTGATACACATCAGCCAGCAAAAGAATTCTTTCTCTTTTCAAGAGTTTAAGCACTTAAGGTCTGATTTCATCACAACTTGCAGCCTCCTCAGCTTTCAATGTCTTGACAGATAGGAAGACTTCAGTCGCAGTGATGGTACCTTCCTACTCAACCTGTACCACCTGTGTCTCGGATGATCTGAGAATAATGGGTTCAATACACCTTTGGAATACTCCTATCATCTGCTAAGGAAGTCTTCTTCCACGGTGCGTACAACACCATTTTTGTCTTTGATTGATCTAGCACTGTTAGATCATTTGCGGTGGAGCCACCCGATGATTTGCTGAAACATTTTGTTGGTTTGCCTGTAATCGGAATCTAGTTCATGCCCAAAATTCTCCGAAGATTATATCTGGACGTTTGTAATACTTGGGCTGCAGAATTTTTCAGCTATCGCGAATGCAAAGAAGGTTCGACTTTGTTCTAAAGCCAGGGGCTGTACGCTATTTTCTTGGCTCGAATAGCACCGTCAAATGACTTTTTGAAGACGAAAAACGTGTTAATGGCAACACGACACGTTAAATTATGCATAGGAACTTCTCGGCAGTTTTTTTATTAGCCCTTTAGTCGGTGTTTGCTTATCCTGTGACTGAGGGAATTTCCTTGTTCGTCTTTGCGTATTTCATTGAAAAGTGTCCTCCCATGCCTTCCTTTTCAACCGCAGCACATTGTTTGGTTTTTGCCATCATACTTACCTCGGCAATAGCTTTCACAGCTTGAGGTATAACGGCCAATATGAACCTCATGGAGTTGAACACTGCGATGATTGTAAATGCCTGAAAAAAGATTGTTATGTATAGCTACGGAGAGTCTAACATATGACGTGAGCAAACGCATTTTAATAGTACAATAATATTGCAAACGCAATTCCGTGGTAATGTCAAAAAAGTTATTACAAACAAGTTGTACTAATACACGTTTCGCTTCATTTTGTCCTAAATCTAGATTTTTCAGGAAGGTGGAAAAATTGGCTTCATTAGGTAGTTTGCTAATAGTGTTAGTATTTGCACCTCATAGGAAGTCAAATATTGCTTTTAAACTCATTCATAGAAGGCAAAATCTAAAACAGTTGCAATTTTGCACCGTTTAACAAATGAAATGTATATTTCACTTTCCCCAATGAAACTAAATAATTTCGTCCGTGATCAGTTAAATCTGAAAGTGGGATTAGGAATTCCGCAAGAACCTTCTCATCCTTAGCAGTGGAATTCCGCATCTCTAGGTGCAGTAAATGTACTAGTCACCAAAAGCCACGTTAAATGCTTAGATCACTCGTAAAACACAAGCATTGCAACCTAAACATGGTTTCTACTTATCAACGACCGGCTAGGTCACCTAGTGGGATAGAGTGCGCGCCACAGATGCTGGCAGTCTGTGTTCATATCCCATTCGGGTCACACCGAAGAATTGAGAAACGGTACTTGGGGCCAGTCCAGCCTTTTGATCGGTGAGGATGGGAGCAAGGGAAAGATTCACGCGAGGTGCTGCCATTGGTCTGCCACAAGTACAGCATTCACTGCGAAAGTAGCCGCGTGGCCCATGGCAAAGAGCGGAGGTGGGCGCCCGCAGATCTCTCATGACAAGGACTACAAGCGAGTATAATGAAATCTTCATTCTTTTTATTTTCTAACAATCATCCAATAAGCGCGGGATTTCATAGTGGCTGTGGGTAACATTTATCCTATATGGGGTTGCAATACATTTTTCTCAAGCAACAATTAGAATCATCCAGGCTAATTGTAGCGATTGGTAGTTTTCTCTAAGTTCTCGGCACTCTCTGACCATCAAGCAAGCTTAATTTGCCATGGTTGTTTTACTCGACACGTGAAGTCAACCTGACATGTGGATCTGCAGCTGGCTGAAATTTTTTTTTTCGCTGAGACATTTCCGTCATTTGCACCATAATAGCAGGTTTTTTAAGGTGTTTTAGGGACCCGATTCGGGTCCCTAGAATTGAAAATCAGGTCTCTAGAATCAGAGAAAATTATCATCGGGGCTCTAGAATCAGACAAAATCGGGTCCCTAGAAACAGAGAAATCGGGTCCCTGCAAGTCCAAACCGGGTACCTAACATTTTCCTTTAAAAAAACCTGACATAGTATTAAAACTTGCCGTTATAGTATTCACTAGACTATATTTTGTGACGTCATGACCGATGTGACTTCATTCTTTCGGTCACTTAAAAAAAATTTTGGCCTACGACAGAAACAAAACTAGGGCTGAATAGTGTTAGAACATCAACAAATCGCAAGAAAGGTTTCGTTTTTGTCAGACTTCGTGAAAATGAACACGCGGTTATTCTCGTTTACAGCTGGTAAGATGGAAGAAGGTTTTGACGCGTGTTGAGTTGATGCATCGGTTTTGAGCGACGATGGTCACAGTGTCATATAATACTTCATCGTTTTCATTAAACGCACCACGCAATACCAGCGTTTCGTGCTAGCATTAGCAAACCTATGCTGTAAACTAGGTATTGAGATGGGGTGGATGCCAGCAATCTGTCAAATACTTGTACAGTGTTGCTATCCAAGATTTGAGATCTCTTCGGTTTTGACTACTCATTTGCTTTGATCACAAACACCACAGTACGAACTTTTATAAGGCTAGCAAGCATACATCGAGAGTAAATGAGACGCGCAGCTTAAAGAATATCCTTTTCGGTTGCCACAATTTTCCACTTGTCTCTTGCCATTGCCCCGACCGTAAACAATGAAAAATACATATTTTTGGTTCACGTTGTTGCGCCCCATGATCAATTACATTTCAGTTTACTGACCCACATGAGTAATTAATAAGGAAAGTGAACCAAAGGAAATATAATTAATAAGGAAAGGAGAGTCATTCTCAGTGATTAGCGAAAGAAACTAAGCATGCACGTTCCCTGAAAGCATCATATCTATGAACGTATCCTGTGCAATCTGTTACAAAAGGAAGGCAACTGCGAAATTCTCTCCTTAAGCCAAATGAAACCGATATGACGACGCAAAAACTATTGTGTCCAATGATGTGCGATCACTAACAAGTGACTTACTACGAATAACATATTAATTATAAATCAATGTTATACAATACGGAGGGCTTTTGTAATTGACTCACTCAGCGAGTTAAAAACTGACTACAAGAAGTTTGACATTCCCTTCTGCTCCATAAACACCAGCACACATGGGCGTCGGAAGGATTTTTTCCAGGGGCCACCAATAGTGGATTTTCCCTGGGGTGGCCAAGAGTGGTAAAATTTTGTTCTACCCAACCGAAACTAAGTAAACGACGTTTTTTGCTATAAATTTAATGAGAAAATGTCAAATTCCAATTCCACGGGGGGCAAGGCCTCCCTCCCTTCCGACACTCATGCCAGTACAGTATCATCAGACAGTGCTTCCTCGATTATCCGCTCTAGTTGGGGCAATATTTTTGTTTTCTGAGCGAAAAAGCAAAAAAACGGAAAAATTTAATTCTTACATTCTTATATTCAAGATCAAAGAAACACTAACAAACAAAACAACACACGTATGTTTTAAAAATTGATATAATTTCAACAATTTGCCAAGGAATTTCGCGCGTAACTATCAGTTCCAACAGCAGATATACTAATAAAGCATTCAAGTTTTTATTGTTTGCTTGCGGGAAGATTCGAGTTTTTCGGCAGATAACTAGGGAAGTCGTACCAATGTGGAAGCATGGGCGTTGGAAGCATATTTCCAGGGGGGGGCACTCGGGGAGTTTTCCAAAATTTTTCTAGGGGGGACCAAAAGTGGTGAAATTTGTTTTTCTCCCATTCGAAACTAAGAAACACCTTTTTTGCTAAAATTTTCAAAATCCAGAGGTACAAGGCCCCCCATTCCCCCCCTTCCAACACCCATGTGTGGAAGGCGACTCGATAATCGTATGCCGGTTAAACGAAGAAGAATTTGTACTCAAAAGCTAATTTCGTTCCAACCTTCGATGCGTCAAGCGGCTTCCCGAGAAGTGTGTGCACGGTGAAGGTGAGAACTGTTGAGAAGACCGGGACGATCGGCACCAGCGACACTTGCAAGTTTTGGATGAAACCGGCTTTGCTCAGAACTCGACGTTCATTCTGTCGAACGATTTCTTTACGAGATAAAGTGTTGTGAAAATTACGATTCGCCGAAATTGCATGAAAGGAAAAGTGCTGTAAAAGGGCTAGCAGCGTGTAGGAACTGGCAGGCTGAGGCCGATCGTTCTCTGTGTTTTGATATCGCAGCTGCAGAAAACAGACTGATGAAGATATCTACTTAGAGAAACATAACAACAGAATGTTCAAAAATGAATATGGAATCCGTAAAGCAGGCGGTTAGGAAAAAAACAGAGCGGATTGTTATTTACCAACCTATTGCGTTTTTAATTTGATTGTGAGTAACAGCAATTGGGGGGCAGGACGAAGCCTGAAATTTGCATCTTGTCGGGGAGGTTGAGGTGAGCGTTCGTGCTCAAAGGAGAACTACAGCGATTCACACAGTGGCCGTGGGTCGAACATCCTAACCTTTCAAAACTTTTCAATTTGAAGGTCATTTCATATGGAGCTATATAATCATCGCCTGGGGTGGATGCCAACAATCTATCAAAATAGTTGTTCAGTGATGCTATCCAAGATAAAGAAATCGAACCTATTGCTTTCGCGAAGCTTTTTTCCCATGCGTACATCTTGATTAGTTTGACACAGGTCAGGATTTCATTCATCATTCGTATTCTCTTGTCAGTTATTCCGACACACTTTCGTCGATATTTAGCCATGAGCTTTCCCATCGCCATCTGCGAATAAGGCAAAGAATAATTTTACTGTTCGCAAGATGCCACGACATTTCAGCTGTATTTGGAAACATCGCGATCGTCACAATGTTTTTGGTTTTCAAATGTTTTGTCGTAGTCAACACAACGGGGGTTTTCTTTGTTGAGGAATTCAGAGACAGTAAGCAGCAAAGCACTAATATTACGGGACATGAAAGAAGTAAGGAAAAGCGATTTCCGTTTCAGAAGAGGTGGGAATGTCTCATTTTCCCGTGCTACGCCTGTGCATTCAATACATCTGATTNGTTGATAATCTATCTATAGCCAGTAGAACTGAAATACTACTCTATCAGGAATCCGCATTTAAAGAGTTCAACAAACAACCTTGAAACTGGCTTCTCTGTGTTATACATTGTTACCTGAATAGGAATGAAAGATAAAAATGTGATGATTCCAATTATTGCCGTCCAGCCCAAAAATACACAACTAAACACTGTAGCGATCACAATCATGACGGGTGTTCCAATTATACTTCCGACATACATAATCATTTCAGCCAGCCGCTGTCCATCGTTAGACATAAGATTGACAAGCTGAAAAACAAAAGCTTTAAATTAAACTCCTCAAATTAAGATATCACTATTGTCGCTGAAATGTGATGTAATCTATAATTGTTTTAAACATATTGTGCAAAATAGCTGGATTGTCAGTTTGCTTAATTACGGTGGTTTGTCGCAAAGCAATGGTGAATGATACCAAAAACAGCCTGTGGTATGGGGCGCCGTTCGTAAAAATAATATATCTGACAGATTTAGCACAAAAACTGCTATCTCTGCGCAGAGGTAGCTATCTCTGCAGATAGCTATCTCTGCGCGCATTTTGCTATCTCTGCACATATATAGCTAAATCTGCATGCATATGTAGCGCTGAAGCATGTCGGAGGAAAACATGGTATCCTGTCTGAAGAAAAACTTGGTGTTCTGTATCATTAATTTAGACAAAAGCTAGGCTACTGCAAGGCATGAATTCCCTGGCGTCATACAAAGCTAGGTGGTTTCAGGTCTAAATTATACTGGTTTGATAATAACATTGGTTTGCGCAGACGATGGGCTACAGTAAACTTGTGGTGGTGGTCTCAGTGTTAGTGCCATTT
>JGI24159J19872_10003211_pt1 | contig 20189 bp, 14 predicted proteins | sample Ectturendosymbi4_FD_19872 | JGI IMG/M metagenome (IMG submission 19872) | reverse complement strand
ATTTAACGGGACAGGGTGACAGGGATTCGCTTTAGGATTGAACAAGGCAATAAATTGCCTTTTGACAATATCAATCCAGAAGACTGGCGGCATGGCAGAATTCCACTAGGACTGAACAAGGCATCGGCCTTTTAACAATACCAGTCCATGTGGCAGGCGGCCAATTTGGACAAACCAAATTTGCGGTGTCGTTTGTCAGAGATTCCCTCGGTTACTTTCACTGGTTTTAGGGGGGCGATCGCCCCAGTCGCCCCCCTGTGTATCCGACCCTGTTGATAAGTAGCCAACAGCTACATAAGCTAAACTTTCCCGCATAAAAGTTTTTCGGGCATATTTTGGGAAATTTAAGCAAAATGTCTTTCGCACCACTCAAACATTGCCTACTACACCTGTGGCGTGTAGATAAATACCATGCGCTGTCTGCTATATATTTTAGGTTTTATCGGCAGACTTATAATGCTGTAAAAATGTACCTGGAAAGCATTTTGACAACATAAGGTTGTTAAACAGTTTTAAAGGCAATATACATTGATTTAGGAAGCCCCATAGATAAGGACCTGGCACAAACTGCATTGGAAAGATTTCATTGCTAGGCCGATGACCAGCGTTTCAGACAAACGTGAAGAAGTCTTACATTTTTGTATTTGCGTGACAACTAACCTAAAATTTTTAAAGTCAAAATGATTTCAGGAAGTACAACAAACTTTTTAAAACCTCGCTAATAATTCAAAGACCTCGTGCTATCACGGAAGATACAGCCTCGTTCGTTCAATACTTTGAAAATTCAGTGGATACATGTTTTATAGTAACTGGACTTGATCTTTGGTCTTCCGTATTTGTCACTGGTGGTGTTTGCATCGTTTACACAACAATGGGTGGATTGAAAGCTGTCGTATGGACAGATGTCTTCCAGGTATGCGTAATGTGGGTCGGTTTCATCGCCATCCTCATACGTGGGAGTTACTTGGTGGGAGGTTTTTCGAAAGTTTGGTCGACAGCTTATGAAGGAGGCCGCATCGACTTTGTACAGTAAGTGTAGCAGATAATTGGTTTAGCAGTNTTTTATGGAATATCCTGTCTACTGAAAACTTAACAAGTCATCGAATCTGAACGTAAAAAAGTTCTTTTAAAAATTTTTTGAAAGCGCAACCTTTTCCTGCAAGTGAGGTGTTTTTCAACAGGAACACTTTTGCTTCTGAGTTTTGCAACAGTCTGCCAAGCGCAGTGGTGTTCAATCTTGTTCAAATGTTTTTTTTTTTTTGGTTTTTTTTGCGGAAATGTTTTTTCAAATGTGGTTCCACCCCAGATTCCTAGAATGACGTCAAATTTCAGATTTTTCTAAGTAAACCCCAAAATTGTTTCGTTGAACCTGCAGATCTTGCGTAGGTAAAGTCGGGTAGTTCGTACCGTATACTTAATTATATAGCATGTCTCTATTTTTTGTTAGAATAGCGTTTTTTTTTTACTGAGCGATGTGGGATGCATTTGAGCAATAACCGAGCATTGCCCAAAAAGAATATATGACCCTGCATTACGCATGAACAAATTTAAATGCCAAAGCCATCATCGCGCATAAATGACATCGTGCAAAATGTATATAATTTTCAGGAAATGTCCACGAAAATCCGTATAACCTGATCCTCACGCGCATAAATTGTTGAAGTTTTAGCTAAATTCGTGGTAAACATGTGTCGAATTTTCAATTGTGGCTTATGTTTCTAAATCGTTCTCAAAGCTTTTAAAATATAGGAACCATTGGTATTGGCGTCGATCTGGAAGTTTTGCATTTGACGGAAGAAGAATAACATAGAGTTAACACTTATATTGGTTGTGTAATGTCTACTTACCGGTCCCCGTTAGACACGATAAGACGTCACAACCGAGTAGTAAGATTAATTTGGTAGCGTCTTGCCATCTAGGATCAAAAGGCCTCGATTTTGGTTTCATACTATCTAAATCGTTAATTTTGGCCAAGGATACCATCGGTGAAACTTTTGCTTGGTCCTGGTCATTTTTGGCCAAGGTTACCAACGGTGAAAGTTATTGTTTTTCATGGACATTTTTGGCCAAGGTTACTTTTATTGACCACTTCGACTGTGAATACCAATGATGAAAGTCATGTTTGTGATTTGAGATTTTGAGCAACCTCTGGCATCCCGCTCTGCCAAACGCGAGTTCGCGTTCGCTAGAGGCAATCTCTGGCACCCCACTGTGCAAGCAGGAGTTCGCGATCCACGAGGCAACTGCTGGCATGGGATTGCAAGTACGAGCATACTCGTACACCGGTAGGCAAGCGTTGGCATGAAAGTACGAGTATCTCGTACCCCTGGAATGGAACGTGTTTTAGCCTCAAAAAATTCGGTTAGTCTTAATTTTGGACATCACACTGTGATATTTGACTGCCATTCAGTTTAGGTCTTTGGCCTTCAGAAATCGACTGGCCTTATTCTTATTCATAACCGCATGTACTTTACCACGGATTGTTAAACGATTAATTTTATTTGGTGTTTTATTTAATGCTTGTCTCAGACAAAATGTCCATATCGAATTAATTAATCAAAAAACACAAGGGTACAGATGCTCATACACAACGCTTTATGGTTAATGTGAAGCTACAGTGGTGTAACAGACTCGTTGCAATTATCGATGTGCCGGCAAGGAAAGTTTGGCCAATTTAACTTAATGCTTAGCTCTTAGTCCAACGTCGATCGTCCATACTTTTAAAGTTATCTGAAACACTCTCTGCTGCTTGAACAACTGAAAGTGTATAGGCTTCTAAGCCGTGCAGACAGAGTATTAACTGAGACTTGTTCATCACCGATCTTGAAGCTTGAAGCCCGACGGAGTTGTAAGTCGGGCCGGGCTTTTTGAGTCGGACCGGGTTTCGGGCTGGGTTTGGGTTTAAGTTTGTCAAAATATTTCGGGACTTCATATAAAATTATTTCGCAACGACGGATACTTTTGTCGCCAGTTACAGTTGAAGCAATCGAGTTGATTTAATCTTCAATAAAAAATGATTAATTGTGAATTATTTAATCATATTCAAGTATGCAGTCTTCACAGTGAAGTGATTTATTGGAGTAAAACGTATCTTTTAGTTTTCATTTGTCTCAGTTTTATTTGTCCCAGCTTGTGTGGCGTCAGTGGGGTCAGTCAGTTAATCAATACATTTTGATTTCTGGGCTTGTGTTCTGATTTATTCATTTTATCCTTGAGTTGTTTGCTTTGTTAGCCTTTCAACTTTTCACCCGTAAGATTTTCTAACCAATTTAAGGCTGAGGATGCATGATTATACGTGAAATCGATTTCCTATTAAAAATTTACTGATCGATTCCTTACTTTCTCCCATTATGGAGAGTACTTATTTTACGACCTCTATCAATTATTCTTTCTGCAAGAGTGTCTTTGATTCTCTTTTCATTATATTGGTTTTATTTTGTATTGTTTTTAGAACGAATTAGCGATAAAAATAATGCTTTTACCGTGAGCGACCAAGATAGAACGAAACATAACCCATTAATTACGCAAATAGCTTAGCTATTTAATGTGCATGTTATTTGTGTATGGCGTGAAGCATTCGCTTCTGTCTGGGCGACTCTTTCAAACGTTTTTATGAATTTTATCTCTCAGAAAATAAATACAAAAAGAAAAACAAGTTCTTCCACGAAAAATGTTCTTGAAACTGCTGATCTGCGTTTTGCGATAAATCTCAATATTTTTGTGTCATCGTTTTCCAGTATCGCAATCGAGCTGATCTGTTTTTGTGTTTCTTTCAGCTTCGAGACAGATCCGCGCATACGTCACACTGCATGGTCGATTCTTATTGGTCATTCCTTTATGTTTTCCGGAATGTACGGAACGACCCAAACAGTCATTCAGCGTTTTCTTTGCTGCAGAACCGAAAAACAAGCCAAAATGTAATGTTTCTAACTCTTTTTTCTAGCAGTTTTCTTTGCGGCGTGTTTGTAACAGGTTGCTCGAGATACATCAAGATTTGGTTTTACTGCACTGTATCTTTTTATTAATTCGACATGTATGGCTGCATTTAAACAGATGCTACATTTGACAGACGGAACGGCACTGTTTATATGATAATAACCGCAACTTTAAAACTAAGAACAGTAACGCTGAAAACGATAAAACGTGATTATTTCTGACCAGGGCCCACCAGAGGGCTCACGAGAGGCACATCGTGTCAGGGCCCGGTAGGTTCGGGGACCCGTGAAAGTTAAAGCACACGTGATCAGTTTTTTTGCAATCAAGCCTGACGTTATTGGTGCAATCCAGCTGCCCGCATAACAATTAATCTATTTGCACATCTTAGCATGAGAGCTGACTCTGATTGCTATAAGTTATACAAGTTTCGACGAGGGCCCAAGAAAATAAGGGGGCCCAGTGTCGGTTTTCGCACCCCCTGGTAGAAATTCTCTCGGAGGCCCGGTTTCTGACATTCAAGGCTCTCTTCTCATTTCATGCAGGAACCAGCAATAAAGTATTAAATTTATGCCACAAAATCCTAATTATGGTGTTGATGTAAGCCTAGATGAACGATGACACAAGCTTGGTTATTAGTACTATTTAAGCTAATTCATTATGGATATTTTCAACTCGTTGATTATTATTCTATCATCTTCTGAAACAATTTCCTGTGTTAATGTATAATAGAATACATTTTTGATGTTAAGTCGGACCACTTCAACTTTTTTCTAAGTTGAAGGATCTTGGTTGGAATATGTTGCCAAATAGCAGTTATACGGTATAATTTATGCAAAGTACTACCACTCTCTTTTTACTCTCATTCAAAATTTTGTTAGGGTCACGCTATCTTTTGTTATAACTGTTGTTCAAAGAAAGAAAAATAACTGCTAAAACAAAAACATAAGTTTTCATTACTATTTTATTTATAGCATAACACTTCATTTGTGCAAACCATGAAAAACATAATTCAGCGTGCAGAGTCAAATGACGATTAACGCAAATATCACGCAGAACCCTTACAACCAAACCTCCCAATATGTGGCCAGAATGTGGAAACTCTGTCTTGTAAGAGTGTTTTCGTAATTCGAGCGTGAGAGTCATTTGTAATCAGAACGATAGTCTTTAGGTCAAGAAATTGTCTGTTTTGCAGCAAATTCTCTGAAAATCTAATTTGCACTTGCTTTGTAGAGCTGTTTATTTGAATTCTGTGGGAATGACCTCACTTGTGGGATTAGCTTGCCTTGTTGGAATAACAATGTACGCTTATTACGCCCACTGTGACCCACACACGGCTGGATGGGTGCATGCCAGTGACCAAATGGGACCTTACTTCGTCATGGATATATTCAAGGACTACCCAGGCCTACCGGGACTATATATCTGTAGTGCATTCAGCGGAACTTTGAGGTAAACATGGTCAATATTTTTTTATGGATGAACTTTAACATATTTTCTTAGGTTGGCTGAAGCGTCCTTTTAAACTTCTTAGTTTTTCTTGTTTGAATAAACTAAACCTAGAGAGGTTTGTTGTTAGTTGATGGAAAGTTTTTTTGCCAGCTTAAGATTTGGTCGTGTCCAGCTGTTTTAAATAGCGTTTTCATGAAATGTTCGAGCAAGTAACACCAAAAATGGCTTATTTATTAAAGTGATATATCGTATTCTATACGTTAAAACGAATCACCGATAACTAAACCAATTTCCAAAACTATTCCATATGACATCATCGACCGCTATGCTGCCAGAAACAACAGCAACTTTGGTGACGTAGAGTTACTGCATGACTTCGAGTCACGCACGATTGATGCGCTCCTGCCGACAGCAACATGTGCATTATGATTGCAGTTCAACGCCGTGCGTTTGTTCTCCCCTGTTTCAAATACTGGTCGTTATGCTGCAGTGCGCCGGTAGTTTCCTTTTACTAACGCGTGACATGGTGGTAAGTGCGTCCGCTTCGGCACTGGTATGTCTGTAATTCGACTCTCGGCTGGATCTTACCAAGACATTGTAAATTGGCACTGGAGCATTTTTTCCAGGCGCACGGTGTGCGAAAGAGCTGCAGGGACTATCCAGAAAGCAAAATAAAACGATTCAAACGATACCAGACCTTGTACAATATCAACCGTGGCACTGCAAGACCACTGTAGTTATCAAGCGCTATCAAAATACCACATGGAATCAGAAAACATTGTTCGCTCTTTATGCGCTCAGTGTGCGTTTTACATGCATCTTGTGATTTGTAGACTGTTACGTTTACCAACGTTTTCAGGTAGCTAATGCCACATACAACTCGGTTTATCACGAACATTTTTATGTCGACTGTAGTACTAAAAGGGTACGAATAAGTGAACCATGCTATATATGACATAAACATTTCACATCGAGTAAAGGATAAAGGATTTGGTTGTACTGTCGGGTATTTTCGCACAGTTTTCTCAAAAAGACTTGCATTTGCGCTTCCACAAGAAACAAATTAACTGTTTCAGCTTGATACAAGAATGTCATTGGAAAAGACAATAAAACTTGATGGATTTTCAAAGTAGTTGTGCCAAGTGTGGCGTCACAGTGAAGTTTAATTTTGGACATGTTTCAGCACAAGGAAACCTGAGCTTTAATTTGAACATTATTGGAATTTAAACTGTCCCTACTTCTTAAGTAAATACACATACCTTTTATGAAATTAATGAAAATTTAGTAAATTTGTCAACTATTGTGTAAAGTAAATTTTTAACTAACGTTTGAGATTATTGTGCCGTTGCTACCTATTATTTGAAGAATCAAAGTTAAGGGTATTTTCAACTAAAAGTTTGTACAAAATTGCACATAGAAAGTTTACACTTTTTACAGTGTGATGGTGCCTTAAAATAGCTATGTGACTGTGACCATATTTCCAATACACAAATCATATTGATGATTTTTGTTTATTTGCGCACAGCACAATTTCTTCGGGAATCAACGCTATGGCGGCTGTGGCTCTACAAGACTACGTCAAACCATTTATTAAACTTTCTCCTCGGGTAGCCCTTTGGACATCTAAGGTACAAATAAATGATGTATCGCAGGCTAATAGTGCGTCTCTACCAGATGTGAAACTGTGAAACTTCATCTTCGTGACATCACCTTCTTTAATAAGTTTACATACGTGAGGGTCCAAAAGCGAAGGTTATTTAAAAACAGTTTTGAAGCATCAAGCGTAAAAATCCTTTGACGGATTTAATAAAATCGATCTCAATTTCAATGTTGCAAATAATTCTAGATTGAGAACGTTAAAATGCAACTCCTGCTGTACAGTTAATGCTGTCTAGTCCGTTGAGAATAGAATTCAAAATCGATTTTTCTCGAAAAAAATTGAGCAAATACTGGCCATCAGTGGTGTAGGAAACGGGGGGCAAGCGCACCCCGAAAAGTTTTGAATTGTTGAAAATTCGGGCAAAATCTCGAAAAATTTCGGCGCAGAAGTTTCGACATTTTTAACAACATTAATGAATTTGTAGTTTTTTGTTATCGCGTGTATAAATAAAGTTTATCATGCCATTTCAAACACAATAAACAAACAGTATGTAAAATCAGAAAAACGTTCTCGCAACTTCGCGTTTCACTTTGCGAGAGTTGATGGGTAATTAACAGCTACAGAATATTTGTAGGGGAAAATTTTGTCGCATAAAAGTTTTTTGGGGAAATTCGGGCGAAATATCCTTCGCATCCCCAACATATTGCTTACTTCTACACCTTTATGCGAACAGTCGCGTATGTTGCACCTGCCTTTGGTTAAAGAGTGTTGGTAACGCTCAGGTATATCTAAATAATGCATATCATTTGAAAAAAGGCGTTTCATATGGACACAAGTGTAATTTCAAATTGAAGGATTACCAATCTCTTTATAAGCTTTGGTGCAAAGTGTATTGCAAGAATAGCTTTTCCAAACTAAACGCTGAAAACTGCTGCATATATCGTGGTGCCTGTGTAGTTTTTGCATTCTATGGAGTGCTTTTTTGCTGTGCCGTTGTTCACTGTGCCGTTGTTCACTGTGCCGTTGTTCATTGTTCATTGGAATAAAGTTTTTGGAATAAAGTTTTTTTTTAATTTTCTGTGGCGTAGCTTTCCGAAACCTTTTTCAGATCTGAAGCGTAAGGAGTTAATGCATGGTAAACCCATTTTGTCACTTTTCGTACGATTTTTGACCGTACATCATACGAAATTGTTCACTATACTCTACAAAACTCCACACAAAATTGCAAATGTGTTTATCGAAGAGACTCATAGGAAAACATGGGTTTTCTCAGTTAATGTTATCGGTGGCTAATATGGTGAATTAATGATATGGCAATCTGATTCATATCAACCCTATTTTGGTAATTTATCTGTGAAGATAATAATTAGCAAGTCAATTGTATTACAAATATTCAACATTTGGTAAATACCTTCATAACGACTAAGCCAGTGGTTTCCAAACTTTCTCAAGCCATTACCCAAATCAAGGTAGTAATTATGTCTTGAATACCTCAATATTTTAGCAGTGATCGCTCATAACACAGAGCAACATTGTGGTTTTGGTTCCGCATTACCCCCCAAAGAATGGCATATTTCTCCTGGGCATTACCCCCAAACCTGGGCATTACCCCCCAAAGAATGGCGAATGGCATATTTCTCCTGGGAGTTAATTTTCCCCCACTTTGGGAACCACTGGACTAAGCCCTTAAGGCAGCAGAAGAGTTTGATGGGTGGGAAGGGGTAACATGTTTTCACTTGGGAGTTTGTAATTAACCGAGAAAGCACTGCATGCAGTAATGCAGTAGGGATATTTACATAGCAAACAAGATTTCACTTCAAGCTGCATTTGAGCAAAAGAAATAAAAATGATGCAAACTGCGAGTTTCCAGCACAATTTACAGCCCTAAGGTGTATATGCGTATTGTAAAAATGGATAACTTTTTGTTACACTTGTGCGTTTTGAACAAGGTAACCATCGCATATCTTTGCAGATATTGGTCGTTGTTTTCGGAAGCATTTGTCTAGCGGTAGTTGCGCTAGCTTCCAATCTCGGAGGGATTGTAGAAGCTGCCGTAGGCGTCAACGGGATGCTTCTTGGACCAACTCTAGCACTTTTTACTATGGGATGGGGATGCCCATGGGTTAATTCGCATGTAAGTAATGCTTTTGCTTTGCAGCGTACTTGTGCAATGCACATCATTACAGTGTTTCAGTTAGCCTCGAAACGCATTAAACGTGAGCCCTGTAGAAATCACAAAGATTCAATACTAGTGTTTCCAATGTGGAGCAAAAATTTCGTAACTCGGGTTTCATGTGCTTGAGAGGAAAACCGGGGAACGACCAAAGTTTTTCGGGTTTTGGCCAAATTGCGATTTTGAACGATAATAAACACAGGATTAATTTCAAATTGCTGTATTTAGTGAGAGGCAGCAATCCGCATTACTGATTGAAATTAACACAAAACACTACAAATGATGACGGCGAGATAACCATAGGCACAACTGTGGGCTATTACTAAATATTGCAAAATGTGAATAACCGCATGCACGAAGCAAAGTTTGCAAAAGAACAAAAATGCACACCAAGTTAAACAAAAACATTAGAACAACGAAAACCGGAAATTGGGTTCAGCAAAACATTACAAAGACAAAAAAAGTATTCAACTTAGTTGGCAGTTTCTCACTGATTTTTACACTACTGACGTGTGAACACCAAAGCATATATTTTTTTAAACATCGAAAACCGGCGCTTTATAATGTAGAAGGGACCGAAACATCCTCCGCCCTATCTCGTTAAGAAAACCGAAAGCGCAAAACATAGCCTCTCATTTTAGGTGGAGAGATTGCTCCATGTCTGCTCTTGCAGTAGACTCAATGCAAGGCCTCCCCCATAACCTACCTAAAAACTATAAATGGAACCCCAGTTGCGCCCGCGACGCATCTGGGGAAGCAAACGCGTACAGAGCAGAGTACTTTTCTGAGAGACTTGACAACAACGCGTAAACGGCAACTTCGCCATAAGCTAGTGATCGGTAACTGGAATCACTTCACTCACAGGAAAAGAGCGCAAACTGGTCGCGGAAGCTATAGGTACTTGAATTTCTCCACCTGCTGCAGTGCGTTGCCGCTCACTTGTAGCATACACTGCCTTTGGTTTGTAGAGAGATACAATATCTCGGTAATTTTAGTGCTAATTTTCATTCCGGCTCGGTCGCACGCAGTAGAAAACTCGAGTGCATGCTGAAGACCTTGTTGAGAAGATGCTAGCAGTATACCAAATCGTCTGCAAAAAGTAAACGGCTGATCCGCAGCTCACAACTTTGACACCCTCCTCGACTCGGCTGTGACTGTCCATCCAATTCATGTAGACTATGAAGAGGAATGGTGACAGCACGCACCCTTGTCGGAGTCCAACACCAGCGGTGAACCGTCGAGATTTAACTCTCCCGACACTGATACAAACTTCTGAGCAGGAATACAGCGACTTGCCGCACAGTAACAGGCGGCCGTCAACACCGTACTCCCGCAACACTCCCAAAGCTTTTCACAAGGAACTCGGACGTATGCTTTCTGGAGGTCGACAAAACATGTGTAAACGTTCTTGGCATACTTCAAAGATTTCTCAAAAGTTTTCTGGAGAGTGAAAATTTGGTCTACAGTGCTACGACCGAGACGAAAACCGGACTGGGTATCATTCAGCTTTGGTTCAATTATTTCCCGGCATCTTTTCTCAAGGCACTTGACAACGCAAAAGTTAATTATTTGAAACGTCCCGAATAGGATCGCGGGCCGCACAAAACCCCATTGTGGGCCACATGCGGCCCGCGTGTTTGAGACCCCTGCACTAGCTTATGGCAAGATTACCGTTTGGGGGTAGTTTTCAAGTCTCCCAAGAGTAGAAGCACTCTGCGCTGCCCCCATTTGCCTTTCCGGATGAGTAGCGGGCGCAACTTGGGGCGTCCACTTGTAGATAGCTGATGGGGGAGAGTGTGGGGAACTGTTCGAATGGGCCCCTCTGTCTTGGTTTGTCGTATTTCAAGATAGTAACTGACGAAATACGAAATCATACCGTTATAATTATACGAATTTATAATCTGTCTTGCCATTTGCAGAGCAACTTTTGTGATATTGGTAAAAAGTGATGCTGTAGGCACATTTGTGTAGGTGAGGTCTTGCTTTGGATCTTTTGCAGGCGCAGTTATGTGGCATTCACTCCACCTGAAAGGGAGAGGCTGTGTCTTGCCTTACAGCTTTTCTTTATGGGGCAGGATGGACGATGGTCTTGCAATTTTGTCAAACATAATCTTGTGCAAATTTATTGGAGCAGGGTTGTGAGCCTGACAAGTCTATCAGTATACCACTGTTCATTTCATATTAAATATATACAAAATATTTTGCTGCTAAAGAAGATACCATACTAAATGCACTTAAAATTTAACATGAGTACCTAATATGTAGAAGTCGTAGAAAAAGCACTTTTTGTTGAGAGCGTTTCTTAACGTTGCTTGGTGCAGAAGAAATCTGTGGCACCAAAACCAATAAAAACAATAAGTGTTGATTTAAATTCACATCTATAGGTACACTTCTCTTTTTTCTGCACACTTATAATGCTGAAAGATATGATTCTTTTCTTGTTTAACAAACCTGTAATGTTTTTGTTTTTTACAAAATTTACGGCCTTAATGGGCCATACCTACCTGAAATTAAAAATGACATTACAGGGAGCTTTTGCGGGACTTTCTCTAGGAGTTCTATCCACAGTGTGGGTTTTCATTGGTAAGCACATTTATGGAATTCCTGACAAATTTTTACGCCGTTTAAACATGAAAACCACAGGCTGTGAATTTGGCAACAGAAGCTACACGCCTGCAACAGTATTTCCAGCCACATCATCTTGGGGTAAGTATGCTATGCTTGTGTTTTTAAAAGAATCGTTGTAATTTTTCAACCTGATTAACATATATAATTAAAATAGAAAAGTTAGTTTCATTACAACTGTTTTAAACAAAGGGCTAAATTAAAACTACCCGACTATGTTTTATGTCGAATGGATTACATTTAATATAGTTTGATGCCTTTCTTTTTGATAAACCAATGAAAAACGACGGGTACAGTGTAAACTGTTCAAAGTGGGCAGACCAACAAAATACCCAACTAAGATTTGTTGGCCTTGCAGAAAGTACAACATTGGAGACAGAGCTGCCTTCAACAGAACGATCAGGAATCCTAGATTTATATTCATTGTCTTACGCTTACTATCCAGTTCTTGGTTTCCTTGTGGCTATCTTGTTCGGCTCGGCAATATCATTTTTGACAGGTAAGGTCACAGCTGCTTCCCGACAAACATTTTAGATGGGTTTGGCGACAGCAAACGTTACATATTTTGGAAAACTTCGAAAAAGTCGATTTATCCTAAAAATGAAACTAGCTTGTTTTTTTAGATGAAATCGGAGTTTTTGTTATTTGTTTGTAATTGTGAGTCTTGACGTTGCTTTTGGTATTGGCTGGGAACGCAATTTCGATGTAATTGGAACTTTTTATCATGGGGGTCGGCAACCTCTCCTTCATCGCGGGTCAAACACAAACTCTGCAGGGTATGGCGGGCCGTACCAATTTTCCACCAACAATTCCTTTCGTTTGTTGTTTATGATGTTGTTAAAACTTGGGAATTTATGGAGTTTTAATCAGGTTAAGCTCCTGATTTTCACAGTTCATAACGAAATACAGTACAATTGTAGCCCAGTGCGGTTTCTCAAAAAAAGTTCCGTAAGCAATAGCATGCAATACAAGAAAGTGCAAGGAGGGCAGATTCATAAAATATAGCTAAATACATGAGGCGGGCCATAGATTTACTGTAATACAATTTGTAAAGGGGCTGGGGGCCGGGTGGTTTTGCTTGGCCGGCCGTGAACATCACAATGTTATTGCTTAGGCCAGCTATGTCCAACCCGCGGCCCAGTCGAAGGTTTTGTGCGGCCCAGTTTAGGTTTTCGCTGTTGTCAAAGTATCTTATATTCTGACAACCTATTCTTATTTTGACAATCTTGAATTTGACATTTTTGATGCAGGTGGTCTTCAGCGCAACTTTATCGCGTCTTTTACCATTGCAGTTAGGATTTGAACGCTTTCTGTATCTTAGTTTAAACTAAATTCAGTTTGCTGATATCAAAGTGAGCCTTTAATGTGCGGCTCTCATTAATATGTCATTCAGTGTGTTGCCCTTGTTAAGATAGTGACAAAATTTTTGGCTCAGTAAGCCATTTGGGTTGGACATAGCTGGCTTAGACCAATCGAATTGTTTCATTCTTTACCATAGACAAGAATATGAGTAAATTTACAACTTTAAGAGCCTTATGTTGACATAAAGCAACTGGTAGCAATATTAGGCAGTTTTTGTTTATTCGACATTGCGAATAATGTGACAAATGCGTAACCTAAATTTAACAGGGTATAACAGAAACCTCGCGCATGTAACAACGAATAAAAGCAAGCAGAAGTTCGTATTCCAAACGGAGGCACACGTTTGTATCTGGCGGCACTGTGATGGCGTGCCCGTGGTGACACTTTGAAGTGAAAACTTCATACAACTCTAGAGATATTAGGAGCTTGAAAACACGTGCACAGTTTCCTAACGTTCAATCCAGTAAATCAAGGTATCACTATACTGTTAACAGTTAGACTAATTCTTTTGTGGTTAGCAGATTTACACCAATCACAAAGAGATAAAGCATTTAACTTGCATTACACCGAAAACCTATCAAAGCTCCAAAGCGGTCTTTGTTTCAACTATATTCAGGTCGTCAGAACCCAGAGGAGATCTCCCCTGGACTAACCATCGCCTTTTTCGACCATCCGTTTTTTAGATGGCTTCCTGAAAGAGTAAGTCTTGGATGAAAGCTGGCCCAAGCTTGCAGCAATTGTGCCATTCAGATTGCTTAAAGTGAAATGTCGTGACTTTAACAACTACCAGACTTCGATAACCAAGGCAAAATATTTGTGTTAAGCCTGAAATGCAGTAAATTTAGAGGGACTACCACATCGGCTAAATTTCATTTCTATTACTAGGTAACAGAAAATCGTCGAAAATGTTTTCTGCATAAATCTTTTTATCTTCATCTTTTTTCAAATTTAGTTTATCGAAGCCTCTACATTTTCTTATGCAGCAACTGAAGCAACACAAAATAAATTTTGTTAATCCTTTCCTCTTTTGATCTTATGCATGCAGTAAGATCACAACATTGGCATCATGATTAACAAAAATTTATTATAAGCGAAAGGTGATTTAAAAAATTTTAATTCCCAGAATACGTGATTCGAGTCACAAAGGTTATGGATAAATGGACTGGACTAGAGTCACATAATTGCAGACTCGAAACTGATATGAACACCGTTAATTTGTAAACGTAGTGCAAAGGTTTTCAACTGAAATGATTCGGAGCAAACAACTAGTAAATACCCTGTGTAGCGACAGCTGATGACTTGATGCAATGGATGTGACTAGGAGTCGGTGATCACATAATATGTACTCAAACTTTAAATCTAACACTCGTGCCCATCATTAACTTTCACTTCATTACGTACAATACTAAGTTCATGCGTTTTGTTATCTTGCTACGTTACGAATTTTGGCAAATTTGAGCAAGTCTGTTAAAAGTATTCTACCACACTTGAAAGCACAGTCATGAAAACTTTCCTGGGATTTCTCGTGGATCGGTAAGACTTGGATGAAAAATAAGTTATACGTACCTCACTATGAAAAGTGGACTGAAAGGCGCTTACATTACTCTTGTGCCGTAAAAGCAAGCTTTGTTTAGCCATATAATTTTGACATTAAAACTTTGGAAGCTAAGCCAATCTAATATAAAGGTTAATCTGATTTTTTCTTAAGAAGCTTTCGCAAGAAATTGTAGAACGTTGATGATGTTATTAATGCAACACTCAAAGCAAAACCCTCCGCTTTAATTATAACAATATAGTAGAGATTTATTTTTCCAAAACTGTGCGAAAACTCGTATACGTTCTTAAAATCTGTTTAAAGGAGAAAACTTAAGCATAAAACGAAATACAGCAACTAAAACATCAAGGTTTGCTGCAAGTGTGCGAGGAATTGGCCGACTGGTCTCTGTGATAATTCAGATTTGCACATATCTGTTTTGTACTAGTCTCTACAAAGATAAAAAGCTGAAAGGCTAAAGCAAGAGCGGGGAAAGCAAGCAAACTCAAGACTGAAAAGACTAAATCAAAACATTAACTCTGCAATTAAAAAATTGGAAAACACGTTGTTCTTAAATAATTGATTTCACTAAAACTGGATGATTTATTAAAGCTTGCTTGTTCTGCCTTTGTTTCAAGTAGTTTTTTCTAAGAATTTGAAACAACGCCCCTGAATTAGCCTCTCGAGTGCATTTTTCTTGATATTCGGGATTGCAGCCACCATGTCGCTGTTACTTCCTGTGCCGAAACACACAAAAAAACAACGTTTAGGACATTAATCGTCTCTGTGGGCAGATTCGGAAACCCCTGCGCTTCGGAGTACGTTACGACATAGATGTGAAAGCGTCGATGGAGACAAATCCTCAACCTTTGACTTTGATTGCCAGTGATGATTTTGTTCCAGAAGCTAAGTCTGCAAGGAAGAATGACTCAGCCAATCAAAATAACGCTTCCGAAGACAATTTCAAGCTCTTGAGAAAGACAATAGTGTAGGCCGTTAGAGCAAAATAAGCTTGTTACTGCGGCAGGAACGTATCGAGTGGAGGCAACGGGGATAATAATGCCTCAGGCGCCGAGTCCTCGTGGGCGCCGAAAATTCCCAAAAATGTCGCAAGTAATTTCTTCAATTCAGTAGATTTACTCCCAAAAGACCTTGGGTTCGAACACAGAGGCGCAAAACTTGTTTCTTGCCCCAGGCGCCATCTAACTCCGTTACGCCCCTGTGCTGTTGGCACGCCGAGAAGACGCTTCTTCGGAAATGTTGCTTTTAACTTTATTGTAGACAATAAATATTTTGCTCAGTAGCTAAAATCAACGCATTTAACTGATCAGCAGGAAAGCGAAACTTCAAGCGAATAGTTGCTTTGGGCTATGACATGTTATTCGTTGAAATATTAAAATATTAATCCCATAGTTTGATTATCACACTTTAATTATTTATGTGTTCAAGAGATTATATCTTCCACAATCATTCCATGCAGTTTATTCAATGCCGTATGTTGATACCAACGATGTATTTTGCCGATACCGACTTCCGATTTCGCAGTGAACGACTGCAGTATATCGCACAGAATATACCAACAAGAAAAAGTGTATGTTTTTATTGCAAAAGTTTAATTGTTTTCTCATTGATTTACAAAACTGTAGCATTATTTGTGATGAAATGATGAAGTTAAAGGATTGACTATTTATGTAGAAAAATTTTATATTGCAGCGCACTGTGAATCGTTTACGGCATTTCATAAAATTGCGTAATGTATTTCATAAAAACGAAATGACTTTTTGGACGTTTTTCTAACATTAACGCATGGACTCATCTCACCCCAAGCAAGACACTGCTCAGCTTCTTCCATTGAAACGTTTTTCAAAATGTGGGCAGTGGTACAGTAGTGGGTTGCGAAGTGATTTTCAGTTGGACATAAAGCTATTTTGAGCAGGATATGTGCGGTGCGCATTTCCTATTTTGGAAACTTACAATATTTGTCTTTTGTATTCATTCATTAGAGTCCAGGGAAATACATAAAATACATCTATCAGTCTCATTTTTTTGCAAATTTCCTTGTGTCTTATGTTTAAATATCAGCAAAACTAAGTAACAAAGGTCAATCAATCATCAAAATGACGTCATAAAACCAAACGTTAAAGCTGAACACAACATTCGCACAGCTCTTTCATCAACTGAGCCATGAATTCCAAATGTTGCCTTTAAATGCAGGAACATCTAACTCAGTGGTTCTTAACCTTTTTCTACCACGCCTCCCTTTAAAGTAATTGTCCTTTATTTCAAGCCCCCTGATTTTAAATAAGTTTTCAAAGCAAATGTAATTATCGGTAAATTTATTGATCAAACTGTCTATGTTGTAGAGCACGTAAGGGCTCGCCTCCCCTGGAAATTTATTGACCTCCCCTGGGGAGGCGTGCCCCCGGTTACGAACCACTGATCTAACTGAAATATGAGTTTTATGGTAATTTCGTTGAAAAGAAAATGTAGCCTTTTTGTGTTATTTTTTATTCTAAACAATTGCTCGTGTAGCCTAGATTATGTAGCCTACCTACAGTCGTTGTTCAATTGGACTTAACTTTGCAACACATGGTGAACCACGAACCTTTTTTAGCAAACATGTGGTCCACGGACCAAAACAGTTTAAAAGCGCTGATCTAAACAAAGCAAAATTACAAAGATCGTGAAAACAAGCATTAAACTGCCTTAAACTATAAACGAAGTTTTTCAAAACAGAGGTGTCATCGGAATAAAGTAGATCTTGAAAATCCTGAAAAGTCATAAAATATATAATAGGGTTGAACTTTTGCTGAGGATGGAAAATGTTTTGGAAGCGAACAGCAAGAATTTTGTTAAGCGTGTGGTCATTGGATTGATGCTTTTTTAGAAGTCTTTTGTTTCCTTTGGCAGTTATTTCATCAACAAAATATAACAGCCTGCAGTAACTTGCTGACTCCAGCAAACATAAATTTCTCCGTTTTGAAACTCCATTTTATGTTTTTCAACAGCGATATGTCGTTCAATATCTTCATTTTCATTTCTAATTTTCATTTATTGGATTTTTGTTGGTATATCAAAATTCATTCGCGTGTTTGCACCGCAGTTCAGTTTTTAATTACCTTTGCCTTTTTGCATAACAAAATCTACTATATGTGGGGTTGCACCATCTTGTACGCAGTGGTGATTCTAGAATGAAAAAAGTGGGGGGGCACTGCGAGGCCAAGGAAAAAGTAGGAGGGACAACATAAATGTCTATCTTGCATGTTGATTTTTCATCGTTTTGAAGATTAAGTTGCTATGATTAACCCTATCAAACCCAACATAGACTTGTGAATATCATTAAACATGAATTAGGGTTATTATTCACTTGAGACACCTAAACGCCACTGTAGATGCAATCACACACGTGTACTGCTATGTTGAAAATTCTGTGTTAACCATGCAACTTCCACAGCACTGCACATGTAAATCGAAGCACCATTTTCCGTGCACAATTGTGCCGACCTCACATGAACGAAAGCAGCTTTAGAAAATGAACATAATTCACATGAAAGCGAAATGGTTCCAACCACGAATTCCAGCTTGACACAGAGACAAGTAGACTGTTGATAGCCAACTAGTTTCATCAAAATATTCTTGTTACAAAGCACATAAAAATAAGCCATCTTCCAACGGTTTGGTGACTACTGACTAATCCATTTTTGTGGTAGCTTACGAATATTTTGTCATTGTGGTGCAACCATATCAATGTTATGCAACTACTATTACGAGTGTGCAGCGTGGATAGGGTTAGAACTAGTCAATTCAGTGTGCAGTTAACAGCAGCGTGGTTTCGGCACCAGTTGCACCTAAGTAGCATAGCAGCGCCGCAGATAGGTGTGCATCGTCATTTAGGGCGTGTACCTGATAGCAAGATTTAACAGCAGGCGTAAAATTTATTTTGCAGAATATTCCCAACAAAGTCGTAGTCGCTCATTTCATTATTCACACTGAATTTTCTCTGACTGATCCTCAAACGCGGACATTTCAACCCTGCCTTGATTTATGACTGTCTTGTCATAAGCGAAACAAAAAAGATTCAGACAATTAGCAATATAATTCTCAGTCTCACACAGATCCCTGCACAGGCTACGTTCAAATTTTATATCATCATCACCTCAACGTAACTTAATCCTTCGTTTAACATGTCGACTGTCAAATTCATCAACAAAATCATCTAAATCTGTTTTTCAGCTAGTAGCTTTCAATTCAAAGTAGATCAATGTTACCCAATCTTTCACTGGCAATGGAATTTCTGGAGAATGTTTTCACTAATTTCGTTTTGAAAAATTTCACTGGCATGAAGCACTGGTGACGGGAAGAATTACAGCTACCACTACCAGTAACAATCAAACGCAGCTTTGTATGTAGTTATATATGACAAAAATTGTTCGAGTGATATACGCAGCTTGACTCCTTCCGAACCATTTATTTGCCAAACTCATTCACGTTTCAAATCATTTTCACTAATTCAATTTGATTTGTGAATTCTTTCAAGTGTGTTTCTGATGGAAATGTTTGACCTCCGGAGCAAAAAGCTGAAATACCCGAAAGAATTGCTTCTAAATCATTACAGAAAATCCGTACAAAATTCTATGGGGTTGCAAGACATGTGGGTAGAGTTAAAACTGTAGTCACGAACCACTTACGTAAGATGTTTCGAAGTCGTATACACAAGGCAGCCCAATGCAATACCACAGCCAGGATAAATTGAGATAAATTAACCGAAACAAATTCCTAATGCTTTCACAAACCTTTTGGTACTGGGACAAGCAACAATCTGCTGACAGCAGTGGCGTAGCCAACCCGAAAATGTGGGAGGCAAAAAATTTTTTGGGGAAAAATGTTTGATTTTAGGCAAAAAACACTATTTTGTTTGGAAAACAACTCTTAAAGCACCAAATGACTATATGTTCCAAAAATTTGGGGGTGGCCATGGCTCCCCCCTGGCTACGCCTATGGCTGACAGTAATATAATCCAGCTCTATCTCACACTGAAATGCACGAAAGATCAATCTCCCACTTCTGTGACTGTTTCTTAGTTTCGAAATGGATTTTTCAACACTACGACCACTGTGTGACTAAATTTCACGCAGGATCCCAGCAACCCCTGGTGTGTGTCGTCATTAACAACTCTAGTTACCCGACCGTCAAAAACAACAACACAGCTTATCATGCATTTGGGAAATATTGAATGCAGGCTAGAGGGTTTCTAATTTATCGTTTAAAATATTGCTGGCCGAAAGTTATCTCCTGCATATGTCTAGGGTTGTCAGATGGCCGGTATTTTACTGCTAATTTAGCAGAGGCCGGTAAAAGGCCGACATTTTGAAAATCAGCGTCTGAAGCTGGTATTATGAAAATTTGCCGTAAGTTCAAAAAGAACTAACGCAGAATTTCTCAAATCATAATGACTCTTGTAGTGAATCTTGTCAGGATAGTTTCTTCAGCGAAGTTTATTTGCTGCTGTT
>JGI24159J19872_10003210_pt1 | contig 20197 bp, 15 predicted proteins | sample Ectturendosymbi4_FD_19872 | JGI IMG/M metagenome (IMG submission 19872) | reverse complement strand
AGGAGGTGGTTCAAGCGCCGACTGTTTGATCAACCATTTGAAATCAAAGCACAGAATCCATGAGAGTGAAAACCACAAAACTATTCCGGCACAGGAGGAGATCCGATCACAAATTGTGATAAAGGAAATGAGTCTTTTTGAGGCTACAAAGAAGAGGTAAAAATATCCTTGAAAAGCTGTTCCATGCCCTAATTACAATCGAGCCCAAATCAGTGGAACCAGAGAGAGCTTTTTCAGTCACGGGACTATTTGCCACAAAACTCAGAAACAGACTGAATGATAAGTGCGCTGTGATGCCATGCATCAGTACTATAAACATCATTGAAAAACTGTGCTTAACTGAATTAATAATTCGCTAATTTGCGCAGGGACCAACAACAGCAATTTCACAATGATATTGACATTTTATCGCTCAAAATCGCATTCATTTCAAAACCCGAAAAAAACGGGTTTTCCCGTTCTTTTTCTGGCAGCTATCCGAAACCCGGTTTTAAAAATTTGCCCCGAATTGGAAACACTACTACCAGCACCGACTTTCGCGAGCATAAGAACGAAGCACGCTCTGCAATCGGTTTTGATCTTTGCAGGCACTTCTGGTGGCCCTCAAACAAAATGTTTCAGTGCTTACCTTGCACACGCTTTCTCACCAACGCCGTTGAAAAAAACAACTGAAAGCCAACGAAGCTAGCTTATCACTCAGGCCACTCACCTGTTCCGAACCCGGCAAGGATCTGATCTTTGGTCATTTTCGCTCCAGGCGCCGGAGCGGGCTGGGCCGCCTCGGCGCTGAAGGCGTCAGCGAGCTCGTCAGCAAATGAATTCCTCGGTGCAGGCATTGGTTTGTTGTTCGCGTCGTTCTGCAACGCATCACATGAAACAGATCGTCGTTAGTTGCTGTGCAAGTCCCGCGACGATTTTGGCAGGTCGTCGTAAAACGGCCTGCAGCGTTTCGGTGCAAGACCACTTTAAGTGGTAAATCCCATCGAATGGCTTCCGCCTGATGTGTCATTGAGTCTCAAAGACATTTCAAAAATTCATTAAATGTTTAGTTTGCTAGCAACTACCAGCAGGCTCTTCTGATCGCAAATCTATATATATAGACAGCTTTGCGCTTAAATAACCGGTTCCACTATTGCAGGAGTTCCCAACCTGCGGTGCATGTATACCCCTGCGGGTACATGTGCCTACCTGAAGGGGTACACTTTAAGTTTAGCCATAGAAGGGAAAAATATATTTTTATATTTCCAAACATCTGTACCTATGAGTGAATGTTATTTTCAAAAATCATTATATGCATATTGTTAAATATATTTATAATTCAGGGATACATGCTCATCTGTCGAAATGCGGAAGGGGTACGTGGTCAGAGAAAGGTTGGGAGTCCCTGCACTATCGTGACCTAATGCAGCGCACGCATCTAACAACTTAAAAGTCATGCAGAAAGCACAAAGCATGCTTGAAATACACAGCAACGAACACGGAACAGCATGCACCACGCAACTGAGAACGTGCCAGCGCTAAGCAAACAAGGAGGCATGCGCCAGACAACCTGTGGCCTGAAAACCAGACATAAGCGTTTTGATGGTGAAGGATATCCAGCGAAAGTGAGCTTCACCGTGCGAATAAGGAGTGCAAAGTTGACGCATTGCTTTTCCAGAAAAGCGTTTCTTTCATTTATAACGACAAGCAAATAATATGCGGACGAAGTGCAGAAAGAAGCGCCGCAGGCAACCTGTCTTTTGGTGCTATCCAAGCACGGTGAATGTTCTCGAGCAGTCCTACTGTGCACAATGCAAATAACATGTGGCTGTTATTTCAACACACGATTGGGTTGTTCCGGCACAATAAGACATTATTTATTAGGCAGCCACAGGAAAAAGCGTAATTCCGTTTTTCCTGCAAAGCCAACAACTAGTTAAAGCAAACTGCACACTTTTCGTTTCGGCATGGGGCAGGCAAGACAAGCAGTGGACCGCAAAATCTCTCTTTTTGTGTGACTCAGGACCTTTGTGGGGGGGATCAAAGATGACCAGCGACAAGCACTGCAGCCTGAACTGTCGCTGGCACGCAAGCCCACGAAAAATCGAGACGGCAAGTTCCAAAAATAAACATCGGTGAAACTGCAGCACGAGATGTGACGTGCCGTGTAGTGCTCGGTTACCAAACTTGCGCTGGCGAGATAATCAAGGAACGAGCTCGACATCTGGGAAAACAGCCCGGAGTGACGATCATCGTGTGACGCGCCGTCGTCCAGCAAATTGTCTGTGTGTTTATTTTGCATTCGGGGAGGCGGCTTCAGCTTTGGGAAAATCGTCTTCTCGCTGTCCTACATAACGCACGCACAGTTTCCTTGTTTGTGCTAACAAACGCAGCAAAAGCCCCTTTGCCACAACATGTCCGGTACTTTTTGATGAGCGCACCAAGACAACATGCATGCCGTCGAACCGGGAGAGGGCACATATTGATAAAAAGGGGGGCAAACAATTGAACTGGTGCACGCACGTATGAAAGCCATCTCCTGAAACCAAGGTTGATCTATGACCGCTGCGCGGCGTTTCGGTTAGTCAATAAGTAATCAAGCGTCAAGCGGTCGTCTGGCCAACATGCAAGCGGGCGACTGTTATACTCGCTTCAAATTTTCTGTGTGAGCGGCTCGAACTTGATTTAAGTTGGATGTTCTCACTAGCATGGCATACAAAGCAAATGTAGTTGAGCATGCTTTTCACTGCCAGCCTTTTATCAACAAAGCGTATGTTTTAGCGCTTAAAAAACGAACGTGGAAACACTGCGGTTTCAAAGCAAAAAATAAGGTTTCTGCCACACAGCCCACTATACAAATGACAAGATGTTAATGTTTGGTTACAGCAAGCAACGAGATCACCAACATTAGCTTCAAACGTTCCTGTAAACAAAGAAACGCAGGGCGTTTCGTTTGGCGAGACGACGAAGCAAAGGCTTCGGCAAGCAACTCAAAAAAAGTAACCAGCATGCGGGTTTAGAGACATGCTGGAGCATCCATGCCAAACCAAAACGCTTGTGAACCTTTCGATCTTCGGTGTCATCGGACGCCAGGTTGGGAACAGGTGGGACGACCGCATGTGAGGGCACTTCTTCGCAATCCACCTTGGGCAAATTCCCTTCGCAATTCACCTTGGGCAAATTCCGACAAGGTACGGGCGGGCCAGCACGGTCAGCCAGAGGAGGAGGTAAAGCAGAGGGCGGAGGTAGTTCAGGAGGTAGACTGTCGGGCGGCAAAGAGTAACGTTCGCTCGGTACCGAATCATCGTCACTGCTATCTTCGGCAGTAGCAGGGTTCGAATTGTCCGTGCCGCTGGCGCTAGGTCTCGGTGGAGGGGGCGGAGGAATTATAGGCGGTGGAGTATCAGCCACTTCCTCGGGTGAAGGGACTCGACGGGCCGGACGCGGGGGCAAAGGCGGCGGAAAAGAAACCGGGAAATCTGCCCCAAGAGTCTGCGATTGCCCGGATTCTCGCGAAGAGTCCGATTCGGCCTCAGCCGACGAATGAACGGAAGGTACATCGGAAGAAAACCCCTCGCACTGCGCTGCAGAAGGGGCGAGATTTTGAGGNGTTTCTGGCTTGCTGTTTGCCAAGAAATGCTGNTGGGTGTGACTCAAATGCTCNTTGCCACGTCTGGCATTGTCATTTTCAACGTCGGTCGACTGCGGAGCTAACATTGGACCGAACAACTCTTCGACGTCTTTCAACGGATCGGCGAGTGGATCTTCCAGCTCGATGTCACCGAACGGATCCGTGCCATCGAACGGCGACTTTTCAGACGAGTCCGCTTCGCAGAAGCTCGGCGCTGCGAAAGGATCGGCGAAAGCAGCCGAGAACGAATCTTGAAACATGTTCGGTTCCGTCGCGTCGTCCTTGCTTTCGCTGATGCTGCGGTCCGGAACGCGTCCGGACGGCGTCCACACCGAGTCGGGGGGCACGGCAGCGCTCGGTTCGGCGGCAGGCTTTCTGTTTTTCGCGTTGTCGAAGTCCTGAGTGCTGGGAGCGTCGTCGAAGTTGGCCCACGACTGACAAGTGGCGGCGTCGCCCGTTGACCGGCCGCTCGCCGCGCCTTCGTTCTGCTCGACAATGGTGCTCGACGGCGAGTTAAGGCTGTGCAGGGACTGAACCGAATCGAGCGACGACACCGAGTTCTGTTTCCGGAGCGCGCGCGCCTCGAGAAGGTTGTCGGCCGACATCTGGTGCCTGAACTTGAACATGGGCGGGTTGCGCGTGTCACTGCTCGTCGCGCGCATCGAGAGACTCGACAGCGCTTTGGGCCGCGCCCTGGCTATCGACACGGGCGGCGGCACGCGCTCTTTGTGGTACCGCTCGTTTGTCGCCGGCGGCGCGTGATCCGGCGCCGAACCGACGGACGTAGACGAATAGCCCCTGGAAAGTTTCCCGATCGGGGGGATGCGGTCGACGCTGGCCGCCGACGAACTGCTGGACGTGCGATGCACGCGGGCGCCCCCCGTCCACGACGACGTTGGCACTTCGTCCGGAAACGACTTTTCCGTGGAGGTGGGAACGGCGCTCTGAGTCTCGCACGGCGAAGAGGGGCTCGGCTTGCTACGCGCCGACGGCCGCCTGGCGACTTTGCTCTTGCCCGACGAGCGCCGCTTTTCCGACTTGGGCGAGAAGAAGAGGTTGGTGATTGACAAAGTGCGTTTCGGGGTCGCCGACTTGCTGCTCGTGCTCGAGACGGACGAAAGCGAACCGCCTGAAACTTCGGTCGCTGTCACGCCCTCGCCTTTTGGCGGCCTCGGGGAATCGGGGGTGCTGTTGGACGAGTTCGCGCCTTCCGCGCTTTTTTGCGCATTTCGTGCGGTGAGACCAGTGGCGGTCATTACTTCGTGGAAGAACGAATCCTCGCGGGGTTCGCGTTTCGCACTTTGGGCTTCTGTGTTCTGAGTGGAACCGGCTTCCGACTGCTCCCTGGTGGCAGGTTCGGATCGTTCCGTTAAATTGTCTTCGGTAGTTTTCGAAGCAAGAGAAGTGGCACCAAGAGATGGCGTTCGCTCCAAAGCCTTATTATCCGTACAATTCGACTCGCGACTGTCATTTGAACCGCTCATGGAGCCCTGCCGCTTTTTTCGGCTGGACCGGAACCCTGGCCAGTGGTGGGCGCCGGCGCTTCCGTTCCAGGAAGTGACGCTTTTGCCGCTGCTGCTTCGCCGGAAATGGTCGGTGCGGGAATCGGAACGAAAGACTTTGGCCGGGTCGCCTTGTCGGAGATCGGGCGCGGCGCTCGAGGCGCTGGCCAGGCTAAAGTCACTGCTTAAGCTCGAAATGTCGCTCAGGTTCTGAGGAACAGCAAAAAAACGCCCCAGGCGATGTGAACAGTGGGCCGGGGGTGCAACTGAAAGCTTTCGGTAAAAAACAAAAACGATGTGGGCGGATGGGAGTTTAATACAAACCGCCGACGCTATAGATATTTGGAAGGTGACGGCATGCTGGTCTACAATATTAGACTATTCAGCTCTAGTTTACTTATTAGGACCAGGGCCACAGCCAGGCAATTGTCCCCCAAAAAATTTTCAAAAACATTTTGAAATCGTCAAAAATGATTTTAGTTGTTAGGTAAAACAACAAATAAACAAATTGCAATCATCCTCCCGCCCGGAAAATTTCATCGGGTTGCGGCCCTAAGGACGAACATTCATTCATTGCATTGTAGCGATACGAAACTCTAAAATAGAATCATATTCGTTTTGAAAGGTTTTTGAATTTCTTTCTTTGGTTTTATTACAAAAAACAAATATTTGAGAATTGCTCAGATGCAAAAATAACGATTAAACCGACCAAAATCGAGCTGCAAGTGTATAACCACAGCATTTGTCCAACGACAAAATCAAGGAAACGTTTGATCTAGTGAGATTGTCTGAAGCGGTTTTCAGTTGTTTTTACTGCATTGCCAGCTAGCATAGTTCAACATTCACTAATCGGTATAGTTCAACATTCATTGATCAGTTGCTATGCATTTTCTAATGTGCAACTCAGCATTTAACAAAATAATCGCGTAACAAACACGCCAGACGCTGTCCTAAGTAACTGGTCGTTTGCGCAAAGGAAGAGTTTGCATCATTTTCGATGATTGAAACATCCTCGCGCGAGAACCCAAATACTCATAAAGTTTTTGCCGTTTGGAGACAACGCGAAAATCGGGCCTGTGTTTTTTTTCTACAATCTTTTCTTCTGTGCCTGAACCTATTTTCCAGACTTATGCGTGAAGAATGCCAGTTTTGAATCATGTTCTGAACCTGTTTTTNTNGCTTAAACATTTCGGTCATTTTGGTCACTGAAACATTTCGGTCATTTGTCTCACAGTNGTATTAAAACTCTCCATAACCCCGCTTTTTAGCCTATATTTTGAAACATTCTGATCGAATTGACTCGGTCATTTCAAAAACGTTTCGGTCCATGACCGAAAAAAAAGTTCTGAACTGCAAGCAAACTGATGCGAAAGTGACTTTCATTTGTTTGAACGGGTTGAAACGTGTTTCGGAGTTGCAAGGTCAAGGAATTATATTCGGGGCCCGTTGATGTTTTGATGCAACAAGGCGTGTTGTTGTTAAGCGTGGAATTTAAACCCTTAAATTTTCTCGACGCAACGAAAAGCTGTTTGCAAGCGGTGTCCAAGTCCCGGGCGAGTTAGATTATATCATAACGTTTGAGAAGCCGTGGACAAAACAGTTTTCTAAAACATCGCGAAAACAAACACTGTTTCTCATACATTTTCAAGTGTTTTGCAATTGTAGACGTAACACCACCACAAGGAACTAAACGAACGCAACAAATTTTTTTTCTTCCTTTGAACGGAAAGAAAATTATCCGAACCCAAACGCTTATTGAGATTTTTTAAGTATCGACTCGACATTTAACTTACAGGAAAAAAATTCGAAAGCAGTGCTAAAGTTTCTGCGTTTGTTTTCGTGCTCGAAATTTATTGACATTATCGTCGTTTGTACTTACTTGGTATGAATATATCCAATACGTCATTATGTTCACAAAGACTTTTACGTTTTTTGAGCTGATGCTACTTAACGAAACCAGTGGTTTGTGCCAAAACGACGATCTCACATTACGTAACGCATTAAGTAAGAAATCCGATCCGACGCCTGGAAAAACGAAGAGAAATAACAGGAAATCGTTGGCAAGCTTAATTGCACTCAAAAGTACGGCGCTTGCACACTTCCGGCGTTACTGTGTGGGCAAAACTGACTGCCACTTAAAACGAAAATAAGGACGGGGGGCGTCCTTCAACGATTGCTTTAGTTCTTTTAAGTTGCAACAGAAATTACAGAACCCATCTAAAAACATTTTTACGTCTATCTCCCCAAACACTTCCATCTGTGCAACAATGGCTGCTTGGCAAAAAATAAAGACAAAGTAATTATATAAAAATGATCTGTTGGGAGGTAATCGGTTTTAAGAAAAATCTCCTGTTTTGACTTACCGCCATTCCAAACATGTCGGAAGAATCCAACGGAGCGCCAGGGGTGTCAGGCGAGATAGGCGCGCTTTCGGGCCAAGGGTTAAACGCATCTGAGGCGCGTATCTGCGAATATTAATCGCCGGTCATGCGCTGTCGGAACGTTTGCGAGCACAGACAACGCTTCTGCACAATCGAGAATAGAAGTCGACTGTGAAATTGCAGATCAGTGTTAAGCACACCGTAAATAAACAGCTCACATAATGCACTGCTAGTTTTATAACGAAGCTTCCTGGAGGAAAAGCAATCTGATGTTTCTCAGTTCTGCTGCGTTTTTTTAATGTAAAAAGCCAACACCTCTGTCATTGTGTCAAGCTGCTGTTGGATATTCAGTAAATCGCTTTGCTGTTGCGCACGTGGAGCAGGTCGGCTGTTCGGCACGGCGTACACTTCTTCCGTATTGGCAGCAACAACGGCGTCACCGTTCTGCAAAAGGCGAAGGCAGTTAAGCACACGTTCGCAACAACCTCAACGCGTTTCCGCCATAACACAGCGCGTCAACGCGAAGAAGGTGAAATTTAGGCATTTTTTTCCGCTTGTTGCGTTTTTTTTTAATAAAATTGCAAAAATTTAGTGTGATTGTGCAGAGTTTGACTAATTTTCACTCCATCACTCAAGTGCTTTGTCATGCAGGAGTTCAATGTTGTTCGAAACTTCGCCACGGCCCGACTGAGCGTAATCCTGACGCTGCCTGCTTTACAAGATCGCAGCTTCCTGAAAACGCAACACTACCATTACACACATTTCCGCACGAGCTCTGCAAAGTGTGGTCCGTCAATAACTTCGCAGTCCTGCACTGCGCAGTTAAAGACAGATCCGAGTTGACATTAAACGAGCGGTGAATTGTCGGAACGCGGCGTCCGCAAGCCTGAGTCACGCTGAAAACTCTGACGTCGTGAACTCGACGGCCAACCGTGACAGTTTGTTGCGTTTTGGTTCCAGTAATGAATTTCCTTCAGGCTTACAAGCGAAGTAAAGTATCGATCGGCAAAATTTCGACCAGCGATAGTTAGCGGGCCGGGGTGTACGCGCTGTCGGCAACGCACCACAACTCCAGCGGCATTGCGCATCGGCGCGGTCAATACGGAGGCGTTTCGCGTTCGTTGTTGCGGTTTTTCAACAACAGGAAGGTTCAGGCCAGAACACCCCGATGACAAATTTTTGGCACAACATGGTCTGTCACAAGAACTGAACAACGCACCTCGGCTTGACGCTTCTTCGCTTCTTCCATTTCTTTCTTCTTCTGATCATACACGACTTGAAACAAGTCTCGCAGCGCTAGAACAAGGTGCTCGGCGATTTTGGCGGTTTTGATGCCGAAAAACTTGTGCTTTCCCTCTCCGGCACCGAAAATGTAGCCGAACGCTCTTCGGTCGGTTAAATCTCGAGCGATGAAGGATATTCTGTGCACTGAATGTTCATGTTCAACGTCCTGTCAAACATAGGGTTTTTCGTGAACTGCACTAGGCGTCGTATCGCGTGCTGGTACATGCCGCGGCACCAATCCTTCAACACCGTTCCGTGGTTGCATTAAAACAGAAGTTTTGTGAATACAGGGCAAGCAATTTGTTCATGCTTTTTTAAAATCGTTAGTTGACACACCTATTTTTCTTTGACACACATTACTGCACTGGCTTCTTTTTGCATCAATCATCTAGTCACGAACAACTGAAGATAGCGAAAATGCATTACTACATGCATGCAATGAGCACCTTTAGTCCTGCACACTGCTGATGCGTGCTCAGCAAAAATAAAATTTTTAGAGATAAACAAAGACATTTAAGGTAATTCAATCAAATACAAGCTTACAACTTGCGATTCGTGACATTTAGAAGAGGGATATGTTAGTTGCAATGGTTTAAACACGCTGTGACCATTTAGGCTACTGAGGATTGCTTTTGTCAAATGAATAATGGTAGTGGTGCATCTTATTTTTTGTTCTTAAAAGCTTTAACACAGGACACACCGCAAGAGTTGGCAAAATCCAACGTAGCAAAAGCAATGCTAAGACATTCCGACACTTGTTTAAAAGCCAAATAGTAACACAACGTACAACATAACAACGCAACACAGAGATTAAAGTTACCACTATCATCACACTGGGATTCTTTGATTGATGAACAAGTCAGTCTGCAAGTGGAAAAACTAGCAAAAACATCAATTCAGGTTCAATTTCATTGCATTCGATTTTGTATCCCCTATGGAGTGTTACGAGCGTTCAGTAGCACTTGTCTCTGCTTGCTTGCACCTTTGGCGACTCTCAGTGAATGCTGCATTGGTGGCAAATCAATGACAGTCCCGCGCATGAACCTTTTTTGCGCCGGCCCATTTATGCCGAATAGGCTGCAAGCAACGTATTTTTGAGTCTTCGATTTTACCAGACCATGAATCGAACACAGCCTACCTGCTTTATTGGTACATGCTCAACTGTTTTTCCACACAAAATCAAGAACTTACCCCGGTCATGAGATTTATGATGCGAATTCCTTTCAAGGAAACATTAACCATAATCTTGGGTTTGTGCTGTCCAGATGCTTTTACAGCAGCCTGAATGTATAAAATCATGCACAGAAGAATAAATTACAGGCAATCACAAAATTCACCTAGCATTCACTGACCACTGTAAATTGCAACTCACTTTGAGTTTTAGAATGGAGTCTTGGCACATCTTGTCACCTCTTGACTCTGGAACATCATCAATACCAATTAACTTTGCTTTGAAACTGGTTCCAGGGCCTCGAAATCGTGCAGCTGGGTCCAAGTCAATTGGTGCAGGTTTGCCTGCTGTACAAGACCTTGACTTCAACTTCCAACAGAATAGGTATTAGATATATATAATAAATCAAATTTGGCATTACCGTACACAACTTCAAACAACCAGCAACATTCAGAATTTTTATTTAAGCAATAATGCACATAATAACAATAAAGGAAATTCTAAAATCCTGATCTGGCCATTTATTTAATGATTTCAGAATGATTTAAACTTTAAAAATATGCAATTACTTGTGCTTGACAAACCCCATAGCAGATTAAATAAAGGGTTTTGTCAAAAACTTACACAAAACCTTAATAAAATGCCAGTTTCCAAACTCCTTGGTAATCAACTTCTGAAAAGCAAATGCACTATTCTTACTGGATGATGGAAAATTGCAACAGAATTGTCATTAATTTCACTATTTTCCTCAGAAGTAAGAACAGTGCTCCTAAATACACGCATACCTATATATAAAAACACAACACTGCAGACAAAACTAACATTGCTAACTTAAATATTCATACACCAAAAATAGTAATTCCAGTTTTGAAAAAAGCATTGTTTTGTTGACTTTCCAACTATTTATACAAAAAGACAGCATTGCTGACAATAACTAACACTGGTTACTTGGCAAGCATTTGTAAAAAGAGTTGAATTTAGAAATTTGGGAGTTTTGGTTCCTGAGTTTCTTCTTGCGTTTCCAGTCTTCACAAAAACACAATAACTGCCCATACTAAACTTTTATTCAAAATTTATTTTGAACCATGTTTTGAATTAATTTTTAGTGAAATACATTACAGGTAGTATAAACTAGATTTTATTTGAAGACATATGAAGAGGCCAAGTCCTGGTCTGTGAATTGCATTTTTCATGTTTACACAAAATTTGTGTTTCATACTACTAGGAAATTTAACAGCGGAATGGATTGTTTGATGAAGTGATTACACATCCTATTACAGTAAAATTGCCCTAAAACGTCACTTAATGGGACCAGAGAAAAAGCGTTGTTACAGCCGAACGGCAGTAAATCATTCCTACAATGACTTTAGTTCAATGCCAAAGCCTGGCAAGGGATAAAAGCGTTATTTGATCAGGATTGGCACTTAGTGCATTGTGTTTTCATGTATACTTTTTTGATAAGAAAAGTGACAAATTATTTTGCCTTTATTTTTGAAATTTGCTGTCAAGTCAACATCATTGTTGGGATATCAAGATCTTTTACTATACTGGGTGAAAAGAGGATGTCATACTTTTTCCATAATGGGATGTTGCTTCTTTTGTTTAACAATTTGGGTACTGTTCCACTATGAGCAAGCAATCAGATTGCAGTCGTAACAATCCCTAATACAGTAAAACTCATGTAATGATTTGCATTTATTGTTGCTAGTGCTGATGGTGCAATATTTGATGCCATTCTTTCGTCACACTTGTCACAGCCGAACAATTGACTGCTAAACTTTTACTGCATTCATATTCGGTCTAAAGATTGTGTGGTGACTCCACATAGCTGAGCTTACACTTCAAACTGCAACGAAAATTTGCAACTGTTGTTAAAAACCAGGCCTGCACAACTCAGAAAGCTCAAAGGGCCAAATTAATCAACATAAATATTCCACAGGCCACAAAAGACTATTTTGTTGCATGAAATATGGAAAAAATTCTGGAATGACAATTAATTATAACCGAAGCTGGGCTTTTGCAACAGTTTCTGCAATTGAGAAAGCTGTCACGGGCCACAAGAAAAGCTCTCTGTAGGCTGTATGTTGTTCAGGACTGTTATAAATGATCAAAATACTGTGGCAACCGACAAAAAGCTTTGCTACAGGCAAAGTAACGATATGGCCAAAGTTGTTATTGCTGAACTGAAACGCATATAAAATATATATAGGAATTCCGTCAGGATCGATGAAAAAGCATCGTTATAGGCGAACTGTCATTATAGCCGAAGTCATTATAGGTGAATTCAACTGTATCAATATCTGTTTCACACTGACAAAATGGCAGGGTTTTCTCTTTACCAGATTGCTTTGGATTAGCACTGCAAGTTGGCAGATGCTTGCCAAACAAATTTTTTTTAAAGTTGGCAATGGCCAGTGCATGCAGATCTCATGCTTTCCCTAAATAATATTTTTACTGACAATTATTACTTTTTCCAGCACTCATCATTTAACAAAATTCATCAATAATATTGAAATTACAATGAATGAAATAAGAAACCCAAGCCAGATAATTGTGTAGTAATGATCTCATAGGCATAATGCACATTACTACTGATGAGATGCCTGCCCTTTTGAAATGTACTACAATTATACATGAATGCAGATCTAGTGAAGGAAAAGTTGAAAGGAATACTTGTAAATGGCAGCTTTAGAGACATGAGTNAATCAAACATGTGCATGAAAAACAGGCATGTTTGCTTTAAACACTTAACAAGTTTGCATTGAAAAGAAAAAATTGCTTTGCAAATTAATTTTCTAGANACAAAACACTTTTTCAAANCCACATTTTTGCTTTGATGAAAAGCAAAGTGTTTGTTTCACAATGCTTTTGATGTTTTTGACCAATGATGACAACTTTAACAAAAATTATTACACGTAATGCATTTGAGGCAATGAAACGGATTATCAACAGAAACGAGTGTTGAAGACTCTCGGTTGGTGCAGCGCTGCAGTGGGTGATGCACCACAAAAGAGTGTGTGCTAAGAATAGCACCTATACATGTGGTGCGAACAAGCAATAATAGAGTGAGCACGGCGTGTAATCTCTATTGTTGATTGCAGGGTTGCGGAGTCGGAGGTAAAATATCTGACTCCGACTTTCCAAAATTTCCGAGTCGGAAATTCCGACTCCAACTCCTTAACATAAAGGGAATGAAATTTGGCTGTTAAAATCAATGGAAATTGTGATACACAGCAAGAAGTCTGTTTCAACAACAGTTCCAAAACAAATTGTGCCATTTCAACAAGAATTCCTGATTTGAAAAAAAATGATCCAATTGGACATCCATGTTGGAGCTGGACAAAAAGATCCGACTCTCAGTGTTGTTAGGAATCCGGCTCCACCCAAAAACCTCTGACTCCTTACAACTCCGCAACCCTGGTTGCTTGCTGCCCTCTGATCACAACAATAGCAACCACACAATTAACGATTAGCCCTTTCAATGGAGGGTTTGTCCACAAGAAATAACATTAGGTACTAAGGCAGTTTTTGAGAGTTTCACAAAACACCTTGCAAGTGAAGCCCAAACAAGTACTCTTATTTGTTAAATCCGCTATTTCTATTCAGAGTTTCATAAAAGTGTATGGACTCTCAAAAGCAAAAGATTACAGCTGGCATCCAATTGAAGTCTAATCAATATGTATTGTATGCAGAGTCCCCTATCTGCTCTGGCATTACCATTTTGTAAAGATTATGAATGCACACTGGCCATGCAGGGTGTTAATAAAATAATAATGAATATGAAAATTACAATGGTATACCTATCATGTTATGAAACTCACCTCCACCAGGTGCTGATTCAGTTGTTGGTGATGTTGTTGTTGTAGTTGATGGCATTTGCTGTGCATCAGTAGTCATGGATTCATTGGAAGGATTGGTTGTCTCAAACATATTTGCATTAAAACTTTATTACTAAACTAGCCAAACAGATGGAAATTAATGTGCAAAGAAAACTGGAAATACAAAACCTAATTCAAACAAAAGCAAACATTGTGAAGAGTAAAGAATATTAACCCACAGCTATATCCTGATCAACAATGAAGTCATGAAATACATCTATTCAGCAATACAAAGGTGATGTGCAACACCTGAAATAGTTTGGTCAGTCTTACTGGTAAAAAGTAGAAAAGCTAACAATACTGATTCAACTGACACAAAATTATTCTAAATAGCCTAACTCAAAGTAAAGTTTTTCAGGGCTGACAATTAATTATTGTGCACATAATAATGTAAACCCTTTTTTCAAAATTTTAAATGATTTTTAAAATTTGTATGTATATCAACCTCCTAATCTTCTTTACTTAAACAACAATCTTCAATAGAAAAATGGTATAAAACAATTATGTACATTTAACCAAGCTTACACTAACAAAATAAAGACTATCATATAGCTGCATATTGATGTATCCTCAATTTACTATATATTAACATTACTTCAGTAATTAAACAGCTCAACATAAATTGTTTAAAGAATAAACAATGTTTCTTGCAGCAAGCACAGCATCAACACCAAATAGCCCAGGCACCTTATCACACTCAAACACTGACAAAACTCATGAATCCTTCATACACATTAAAGGCATTTCCCCCCAGCCACAAAAGGCAGTCACAAACATGCAGCCTGGTACCAGCAGATAAAATAACATGTTAAACATTAATGATTAGCAGCACTCACTCTTTGTTACTTGTGCAAACACTAGCCAGGACAACAATTGCAGTTTCATCTCTATCATGTACACGGCAGCAAACTATCGTTGTCACAGTTCTTGGCCACTACTTAGTTATGACTAACCCAGCCGAAAAACTGGCATCACTCTTTAACAATTTGCAAGTCTTTTGAACCATACTGATATTTCTTTTATAGTGTGGCAATTTAACACAATACATGATATAGTAAACATGTATAAATTATAATACGTTGTCTGCAGCCAAAGCATTTTACTTAGCTACGGTGCTACTATTCTGAACAAAATTTGTAGCAGGGCTAGCAGCCATATCTATGCTTTAATCTCATCCAAACCACAGTTCATGTGTTTTTGTTCTCTTGTTTCAGTGTCAACATTTTGCAAGTAAATTTGTTTCATAGTGCCTTTGCAGGACTGAAGATATATGAAACTAGTTTCCCTGAGAAATAAATTGTGGTGGATTCATTTGTGTAACTCATGTGCCTCACAACTATTGAAAGATAGATGTGTGAAAGTTCAAATCATCACAAACGTATGAAAGTAGAACCAAGCACGCATATTCCTCAGAAGCTTGCCGTGAGGCTAGAGCTTGTTTTATTGATCTCAATATACATCAATAAGACACTTACCTAGACACCCAAATGCGCAACAGGTTTTGGGAATCCAGGTTTTGGTTCACTAGCAGTGTCTTACACCTTTTTGTCAACCAGGAAGCAAATGACAGTGGAAAGCTAGGTTTCAGCAATTAAATGATAAACACACAATGATGAAGTTTTGTGATGTGAGGAACCTACAAATACTGGTACATCACTGACTTACCTAATTGTTTCACTGCTACCAATAAATGCTACATTGACACAATCTAGAATAGTGGTAGGGAACCTATGACCCATGTGACCATTTAATGTGACCCGCATCAGAATTTGTTACTCAAACTAGAATCAGAATTTTTGTTGCTCAAGAACTAATTCCAGAAAAACATGAACGTATGCACCAGGGGTGACTCCAGATCAACAGTGTTGCGATTGGAAATCCCGAGCGGCATGTGCGCAAAGCTTCGCACGGTGGCAGCAAGCAACGATAGCGATCATCCGACGAGATCATTCTATGTCGTCACCGTTAGCAAGCACAATCAACTGTTCACCAAGTTCACAAGCAATAACAGAGGTCACTCACCAAGATCACTCCATCGGGATCACTCTATTATTGCTTGTTCNCGCCACATACATATATTTTTGTTCTTCGCGCACATCCTGTTCGTGGTGAANCATACAATCAATGCAACACCACCGGAGAGGTTGCAACAACAGCATCACTCGGTCTCATCACACCATTCAAATCTTGCTTCACTTAAATTTTCATTTACTCTTATTCTGGCTGCCACTTGGTGCTGCTGTGTGATGTAAGTGACACAAAAATAAATAAGCTATCATGAAAACTTGTCCATTGTTGTGTAGCGTACCTCACAGAGCAATGATAACGCCAGTTATTCCTCTGAGTACTAGCCTTGTTTGTATTAGCCCGAGTTACTGGACAATTTATCATTCGTTTAAAATCATTGTCGAATGGGAAATGTCCATAGATTGGAATTCAAATCCAATGTGCTATGCAAATCCATTTTTTTCAAAAAACATTCAATCGGATATGAACTATATTTTAAAAAATACTTAATTGCAGAGGGCAGCTCAGGCTCTAACAGATGACCCCGAGTAAAGCATGAGCGAACTAAGTCAAGAGAACTACTATGAATGATATTTTTTTATTCAGATCACCTGCAACAAGAATGCGAAAGGCTAGACATGGAATGAGAATGTATGAACAGTGACAAGGCCCAAGTTTACAACAAGTGATGTGGGTGGTGGCACAAATATACACAGCAAGCAAGCTCACGTTCTACAATATAAATCGTAATCAAAATTCCGGCTAAGCTTGAGTTGCCACTGGCATACACTTTGCACAGCTCCATACACTTTGTACATAGTGAGGGATGCGGCTTGGCTTCCTAGAATTTGATGAGCTTTCTATGATGTGGCCGTGCACCAGTATGATGATCATGTTCTACTCTCGCCTTGTTCTTCTGTGATGCGACGATGTATATTTGTGACGATTCAACTGCACTTACGTCACACTCTTCCATAACTATGTTGTCAGTGGAGTGACTTCCCGCACGTTAGCAAGCTTTGCCATCATGTGCAGTAGTTCCAGAAAACTTGGCCAAGCCTGCATGAACCCTCGACCTCACTGGAAACTAACTGAAAATGCGGAAAAAATGATTCTTGAAGAAGTTTGGTTTATGCTTTACTTCTGTCCAAAACTTTGGTGGTATAGACAGTATCGCTGACAGCTTCATTCATCAGCAGTGCTTATTAACCAACTTTGATCACCAGATAACAAACACTGCTCCAACCTGCCACCTTTCATGCATCTGCAGCAGATACATCCTGCTTACAGCTTAAGTCTCAGGTGATCATAATGACATAATGTGGGATGTATTATCACAACAGTAGGTCAACTTTGTAAAGAATGTATTTTTCATGGATCCGAGGTTGCCAATTTGGCTTTTCAAAGCCAGATTTAGAATTTCTGGCTTTTTAATGCACTTGGAATGAAGTTGCAAAGGCTTGGCTTTGGCATAACATTGTCTGAGTTGCATATTCATTACAAACCTCTTCTGACGAGAGTCTATGACCATGCAGGGTGCAAAGAAAATTGCAAGAATTTTACTGTCACCCTACAAATGTTGGATGCATTTAATAAGCAACAAATGTATAACAATGTAATTACAGGTAAACAAAATGCTTCTGAAGATTGGAATTGCATTACATCAATGTTTCTGACAAGTTTTAATATCTATTTTGCATGTGGTTATGCATGTTTGACGTGTATATGTCTTAATACCGCTATCTGGCCTTTGTGGGAGAAGACCTGGCTTTTTTGGTGAAGACAGGTTGGCATGCCTGCATGGACCACTTGCCACTGTGATTTGCATATTCGCGAAACACTGAACTCTGTCACAGAGCAACTGTGTTCCGTGGAACACAAGGCTCTTGTCCCCAAACAATGAGATTACTATGTAACAGTTGCAATAAATTTAATAGATGCAGCTAGGCTTGGCGCCTGTTCTGAAAAATTAATACAGTTCTGCAAAAACAATAAGGCGTAATGGCAGTGAGAAACTTGCTGCCAGTACTTTGATCCTTACTTTATATCAGGGGTCTCCAAACTTTTTTGTGCGAGGGCCACATAAGGCAATACAGAACATGTGAAGTGCTGGACGCCTTACACAATGTGATTGTTGCAGGATATGTTATATTCTACCAAATCTACAAATGATTCGTAAGTACGGTATATTATTTTTTCATCATTGACAAAATGGCTTCGCAGGACGCATCTGGCCCGCGGGCCGTAGTTTGGAGACCCCTGCTTTATATTTATAGTTAGTACACTTGGACCAATGTTGCGTTTACTTTCTGAGTTTCTTGCTGACATTTCATCTTGCTCTTATTGCATAACTATTTCCATTTATGTCACCCAGCCTAGCTGCTTCTACTGAAAATTTATCAGTACTGTTATGTAACAGTCCCATTTATTCAATGAGCATTGTTTGTGGCTTTAATTTGAGCTACACTAGTCTAGGCTTGTCAAGTCTACCCATTCAAAACTAAAATCTTGTGGTTTGTTGCCACACCCCTTTGAATGCTTCTAGTTGCATCACTAAGAGATGTCCACTGACACCTTGGTGCAAACTTTTCACTAGTTTATTGATTTCTACCCTTGTTCCATGGGCATAAAACTTGTGTATGAAATCACGTTTGCATAGTGGTTTAAGGTGCCAAACAGTTGTTACCATTGCAGTTAGGATCTGAATGCTTTCAATACATGAATTTAAACTAAATTTTGTTTGCTAAGATCACAGAAAGTCATTGAATATGTGGCCCTCAATGCGTCATTCAATGTGTGGCCCTGGTTAAGACAGTGACATAAATTTTGGCTCAGTAAGCAATTTGGTTGGGCATAGCTGCCCTAGACTGAGTTTAAAAATTAATAGGTCTTGGAATGAGATTTCAAAGTCTTTATGGTTCAGACGCTGTTTGAAAGCATGGTTCTTTTGAGTTGGTCCACCTAGGCAGGACCAGGATCCTACAGCAGTGACTGTGATTCTATGCAATAAGAGCGCTTTAATATGCTGCTAAATGCTAGTAAAGCAGGAAAGCCTGTGTTGCAAACATTTATGCAAGTACATGCAGGCATGTTGATAACGTTTGATTGTTTACCGCCTGTGTCAGCTGCATTCTGGTACCAAAGAATGCTTCCAATGAAGTGAAACTTTCTTTAACACTTTGACGTCCAGCTGGTTTTGGGGATTTTCATGCCAGAACAACCAGATCACACGTGTCTTTCTGCACGTGTAGCTCTGGCGCGGAAAGTGGTAGAGCCATTGAAAGGCTCAAAAGACATGGCAAGTCTTCTAGCCTACACTAGAAAAAAAAAATTTGGTTGGAGATTTTTAGTCAGTGGCGTCATAACTGGAGGGCTTTCAGGCCACCTTGGCCCTGGACCCAAACTGTTAGATGATATTTCACTGAAGCTTTTGTTGGAAACTAGGCTAAAATCCAACTCTTGATACTTTGGATGACCTGCTGGGGTTTCGGGTTCACAAGTTATGATCTAAAGCAATAACAATATTTGATTAATTAGCTAATTAATTAATTCATTTATTTATTTTGTATCATAACTTTTGAACAAGAAACACAAGAAAGTCGATCAAAGGCTCAAAAGACTTGACTCGAGCCTAGCTTCCAATGAAAACTTCAGCAAAATACTTTGGCCTAGCGGTTGGGCCCTAGGCCAGATAACATGAACTAAGATGGCCAAAAAACTACCTCACTTATGATGTCACTCATAAAAAATCCGCAACCTCAATCAAAAAACTATTTTTCATTGCAGACTAGAAGACGTGCTGACCTTTTTGAAGGTTTGAACAGCTCTCTAGCGCAATTGGCAGAGGAACTATGGCATTGATAACGCAACTGAAAACTGCTGGTTTTAGGCTGATTTCCAGGTACGAATGTATCATAAACCGGCTCTCAAGGTGATAAGTACCGAACCGAAATAAAGCTACTGAGAGCATTTAAATACTAACTGCATTGGTAAAGACTGTATGGTACTTTTAACACTTTGAGAACCGGCGTACGATATATTCGTACTTAATTCGGTCTAAACCCGCACGCCCCATGCAAAAATTTTTTTTTCGAGTGCAATCTACTAGACTGGCCGATCCGTTTGAGCCGTTGAATAGCTCTCAAGCGCAATCGGCGGAGGAGCTAGGGCGTTGGTAAGGCAACCGTAAATTGCTGTTTTTTAGGCCGAAATCGAAGTACGAATATACCGTAGACCGGCTCTCAACGTGTTAAAACAATGTTTTCAGGATGGTGTATCCATAACTATGAATTTTATTAAACATGTTTTAACTGAATTTATTGAAGTTTACTCACCCTCTAAACATTAGTGGCAATCTAATAGGA
>JGI24159J19872_10003209_pt1 | contig 20201 bp, 10 predicted proteins | sample Ectturendosymbi4_FD_19872 | JGI IMG/M metagenome (IMG submission 19872) | reverse complement strand
AGATTACAAAAACGATAAATGTTTCTCTTGCACATTTCCGTTTTTTGACAAAGCTACAAACCATTTGAATGCTAGCTGGGCATCATGCATGCAGCCCCACCCCTACCAAAATCTCCAGTTCCACTGATATCCTCTTACCAGCTGCAAAAACATTTGGCCTAAAATCAATCTATTTTTTATTGTTAGTGGATGTAAGATGTATCCTTTCAATCTGCCCTTGTTGGCCTCTGCCTACATACCCACACCGAGTTGTAAAAGGGACTCATTTTGAAGCCTAATCCCGGCCCGAGCCCCAAATTACAAGCCCGAACCCGACTCGAGCTCGACGTTTATTTATGAAGCCCGATTTAGGCCTGAAAGCCAAATTTACCGATGGAGTTAAGATATGCGCAACTGCGGAGTAATAAAAAACGTTGTGTGCAGGTGTAGTTGCAGGTACACGGTTTATCACACGAAAACTAGCAATCACCTTGGCCAAAACATTGGCATAATCTGGCACAACCGTAGCATGTTAGTTAACGATAATAATGCGAAGTGTGGACTGTGGAATATATGTTTCTCAAGAAAAAAAGAAACTATCTACATTGGCGCTGTAGGCATAAAAGAAACTTTCTAGGATAGCTCTATAGATATGAAAAGCCGGCTTGTAGGCTTCTCAAAACAAGCAAAGAATCGCGTGAGTGATTGATCTTTTCGACGCAACGCCATGGCGTGCTAATTTCCACACCGCTGTCGCCTTCTCAAAAACAGTGTGAGAATAATCCCAGCAGAGAATAAAAGAACGTTGTTGTGTTTGCAAACAATTCGCCGAAGAAAACTCACAATCACTTCACTCGCAGAAGTTACCGTGGTGAGCACAACAAATCTACGTCACAAAAGAAAAAATCGTTACTCTTAATGTTGTAAAAAAGTTTTGTATGCAGGCCCGAAATATTCAGACCAGCTTAAATCCGAGCCCGGTCAGACCCGAAAAGCCCGGCCAGACTGATGACTTTGCACCATGTCATAAGTTTCATTCTAAGAGTTCTACTTGCATAACGACGAAAAATATATTTGAGATTAAATCCAAATGCACAACGGTAAATTGGCATAAAGCTACCAAGTTTCACCTTCAACACGAAAAGAAACTCCAACAAAACTAGGTGTGATGTATCTGTAAAGCAAATGTTTCGCACTTGGATGAAAACATTGTGGCTCTTGTGGGTTTGGTTCAAGTAAATCAGATGACTTACGAACCAATCCATTCAGCACAAGCACAAAGTATAAGAGTCAAGGAACAAAATATCTTTTTTATTTGTTGTCCACCGTTGTCGCGACATTACAAGAAGTTAGGATAAATGTATATTTGATCCTTATTTCCGAGCCAAGTCCCTACGTTTTGAGTTATAGGTCAAAATCTGCAGGGACCCGATTTTCTCTGATTTTAGGGACCCAATAGTTATTTTCTGACCCGAATCGGGTCCCTGAAACGCCTTAAAAAACCTGCTGTAGGCTACTTCTCTAACGTTTTATTGAAATCCTGTTCACTAATGGTTGAAAACAGTCTTTTGCTAAACTCCCCATCCCAAAACTAAGTCTCCACAATAGTGTTGCTTTTTGTCTTCGGCAAAAGCTTCGCAGAGATTTCCCTGAAAAACTCTCTTTCTAACATTATATGCACAAGCATCATTAAATTATACGCTGTCTGTTTCTAAATATGTGACAAACAACGTTACAGCAAAACCAGTTACATTTCTGCACGGAAGAAATCATGGCTGTACTGTGGTCTCTCACATGTGCGGCTGTAATACTCTCACTGTTACAAGAAAATAACCTTTCTAACAGTATACCACACAGGGGAAAATGTCGGACAGAAGCAGTTAAACGTCTTTCACGATCTCTAAAAACTTGAAAACTGCTAAAAATTATTTTTTCGAAGCTAAAATTAATAATCTAACAGAATCAGTGATACCACAGCAACCTCTGTTTCAAAATCAACTTGGCTATGTGTGACTTACCATCTAACGTGAAAAAGAAAAGCTCTTCACATAAAACGTGACAAACATAACTTTTATTTTTGGAACCCCTCGAATTACAAAACCTAAAGAGAAAAAAGTGGGGAAACATGGCATATTATGTCCCCCCCGCCTGAAAAAGTGGGGGGACACGTCCCCCGTGTCCTCCACCAAATTACGCCCATGCTCCACCTAATTGCGCACATGTCTGTAAGTACCCTGGCCTAAATAAGCAAGTACCCTATTTCAGTAACTCAGCTACATAATTCAATTGATAATGGTTCGTTGTCTGTTGCTTATGAATCGCAAATAATCAATTTATTATAACAATTATCTTGACATGGTCTGATGTTTGCGCATCACATTTCACAATGTGCAACGTCTAGGTTAAATCCTGAAAGTTATTGGTTTGTCAATGGATCATTTTTGGTAACAGAAAGGTTTTGTAAAACATATCTGTTTAGTGTGACAAGTTTGTGCTGCACCCTTGTGAACCCTTTTGTAGTGATGCACCCTCGGGTGTACCAGGCACATCGGTTGAAGAGCGCTGGTCTGATGCGTCAATTCGCCAATCATTTATAATTTCCTTTCAACGATATCACTGTTGATTTATATGTTCCTTTCAGTAACATCACTGTTAACCTCTGTGACTTGACCACGTGGCATTCAGCCAGGTGGTTGATTGATGTCATGGAAAATGAGTGGCAGGTTCTATTATAGCGATTTGGAAAACATTATGCAGAGCTAAGATGTTGCCAAAAGGTTGTTTTGCCATAAAATTGCAACGCCTCGTGTCGTTAAGCGTATCTATCGTCGCTATTTACAACAACATGTAAATAAATTTACATATCAATAAACTTCTGTTCCTTCAGCAAAATGTTTCGATACGAAATTTTACAATGAAGACATATTTGTCAAAAAATGTCTTCTCAAGCAGAGACAAGTTTGTATAAAAACTGGAATAGGTTGCGTTATTCATTAGAACAAGATATTGCCACGCAAGAACACTGAATATCTAATAAATATTATCAGCAAGCAGGATTTTAGTCAACAGTTCTACAAAACTCAACTAAAGGAGAAGCAGGGAATTGTAAAAAAAAAACACGCGAACGAAAATTTATTTGCGATGCAGCTNTTCCACTGCATNCTGTCTGACGCTGAATTTTACGAAAAAGTTAGCTTTTGTTGAATCATTTTTCCGCTGTACGGGTTGAATCAAACTTCGGAAAACATAAAATATTTTTGACAGTAGCTGGAGTTAAAGATTTGAATTTTTGTCACAAACAGACTCGAAATGCATCCGAAATAATGCAGTCCAAAGTCCATTTATTTCCCGTATTTGTCCAATTTAGGCAACATTTTTTGGCTATATCTCGGCAGCAGATTGAGCTAGAAAGCACTTCAACCCCCTAAAGGCGCGAAAAGTCTTGTAGTTTCGATTTAGAAAACATTGGGAAATTTAGGATTGGAACATTTTTGTAGGTGACTTCACAATTGGGGCAGGTTTAGGGTTTTGTGGATGACATCAAAAGAGCCTGGGCCCCGAAATCAGAGACAATTTTTGTTTCTTCTTTTTATGAAAAAAGTAGACGATCATCCTCATCTGTAGAGCCCTTGATTGGCCATCTAGCATTTGTGGTGTCCTGGGACACGTGACATCCGTTATTTCCAGAGCAAATTTCTTTTTACTTACATATGTCCATTGTTAATCACTTTTGCAACAAAATTGTATCTGCCCTGCGCGACGTACATATCATACAAATTTTTTGGAAAGTACCACCAAAAAAGGATTTTTTAGAGGGGATTTCTTGTTTGTGCGTAGAAAACGTCATGCACGTTTCAGATCCGTTTTTTTCAGATGAAGTCATGGTGTTGGAAGACTCTTCACATAAAGTATTGGTGGTCATATCTGGCCAAACTGGTTTTGCACTTAAAATTGCATTGAAATGTTAGCTTAGTAAGGTGTCCAAAGTTTGTTACACATCAGATAGCCGTGGGTAGTATAGTACCCATACATCCAGGGATGCAGTGATAACAAAAACTGTGTGGGAACGCTCCTGAAAAACTTGCCGTTTTGAAACAACTTCAAACTCATTTTAAAGCAATACATGAATAAGGTGTGGAAACGCCGTACCCACGCGTTCCCGCACACTACACCCCTGCATACATCCTATCCATCCTACTTTGTAGACGAAATATATACTCTGTAAGATCTTAGTGTCTGATTCTGTGCTGAGAAAGGATTTCTTTCAATAGACAGTGTCCTATATATAGGCTTTCAGGTTCATTTTTGTAAAATTACTCTGGCACTATTCGATTTGTCTCTGAAAATCAGGAAAAGTCATGGAAGCACAGATTTCTAACATTTTTCTAAGTATGTGAAATTAACAAAAGAAAAAACCTCTGGGAAGTGGACTACCCAATATTCCTGAGCAGGTTATAGAATCAAACTATTCATTTGGCCAAAAATTAGCTTTCCACAAACAACGTTGACAACATAACACGCAGACGTTTCATCGTGTAGTCGTTCTACAAACGCGTCCGTGCTAGGTACATGCTCAGTCGTTGTGATGTAACGCAGTAAGTACGGCCGTGTGAGCCCGTCTCGATCGTAATCTACTGTATTTCTCAACTATGGCATTGAGAAATGAAGGACCCACGTTTCAGCTTACAGTCGCTAAGAAAAGCAAAACGTAAGTTACAAAAAGGGCTAATACGGATTCAAAAGCAACGAAACTCGAGGAAGAAAACAGAATTTAGAAATGAATGGATAGAAATGTTTTTATTTACTGCAAATATCAAGGGATTACCCATGTGCCTAATTTGCGGTGAATTGTACACTTTGTTAGAAAACATACGCCGTTTGGTGAAAAACGCCCCAGTGTGAATACAAGAAAAAAGCTGTGGAAAAATTAAAAATATATCCAGGGCAAATATGTCCTTGACAACCGAATAAAATCAAATTTTAATGCGGTTGAAACCAATTTTGTGGTGACCATGAAATAATCAAGAGGAAAGCCTTTTACTGATAGAAAAAGAGGAAAACCATTTACATAAAAACATGCTTTATTACTGGTTCAAGCCGTTGTTGCTTATCACTTTGAAAGCAAGACAGAAATTATAAAAAAAATAGAGGAAGTACCTTTGTCAGCGAAGACAGTCGGAAAAATATCGTTGAAGTTGGCTGAAAGTATCAGTGCCATTCAAGTCAAGGACGTCACTGCAGCTTCAGAATTTTCTATTGCTTGCCACGAATCATGTGATGTTGATGATACCGCTCAGACAGTGTTGTTAGGCTACTACGTGAATTCATAAAGACCAAGCAAGGAGTCGATAAAAGTCCTACCTACATGTTGTCCAAGCAAGTTTAGTTGTTCATGGGAGATTCGAACGCTCAACTGAAGGAATGCCGCTTCCATCAGTGAAATGGGCAAGCAACAATGGAGATTCCCCGTTTGACCATGTTCACTTCGTTGTTGCTTGTGCGTAACTACGTTTGTGAAGCGCTTCCATGGCTGCGCCCTCCAGGCATGTGAATCGATGCGCCGTCACATCCCTCCCACCTCGCTCAAGGCTTTCCCCCCTCTATGCGCGGGAACGACAGCCGGAACGGTCAAAGGCCACGCATGCTGGCCACCAGACTGGTAGCGGCTTTTCATGGAAGATTCGAACCCGCAGCGGCAGGAACGCCATTTCCTGCAGTGCAACGAGTAATAGAGATTCCCCGCTCGGTCAGGTCCACTCTATTGCTGCTTGTGTGTAGCTGCCTTTATGAAGCGCTTCCTGACTGCGCCCTCTAGGCATGTGACGGAAGAAAGATACTTTTGCAGCTATAATTGAATATTTAACCAAAAAAGCATAGGCACTAGTCCGATTTTATTCCTTTGCGGCTGACAGAACATCAAGCATGACAGGCGCTTGTAAATGTTTTGTTGTTTCGATGAAGAACAAGCAGAAACGAAGCATGACATTACAGTATTTCACTGCATCATTCATCAGGAGGAAGTATGTACCAAGTCCTTTCCTAAAGATTTCAAAGAGGTTATAAACAGGGTTGCCGGATGAAAATTTCGATAAAAATCCAAACAGTGCTCGAAAAGGTAAGAAAAAGGCCAAACCGATTATTATTTAAAGACCAGAAAAATGTTTAAACCTTTTGGGGTATTGTTGTTCCTTTTTTATAAAAAAAACGTGAAATTACAAAAATATCATTAGATTTTAATTTTGCAACAACACTGGGAACCTACCGGTATGCGTCAAGTGCTAGCCTACCGTAAATCTTAATAACATCACAACCTGTGCATAATGTTCATCACAAAAATTTGAATATAGTTGTAGCATTCAACAAAAATTTTGCAAAGGTGTGGCCGGAAAAGAATGAAGTAGTGAATATTTTTGTACCAAGAAAACAGTTCCTGTAAAACATTGTTTCATGAAGCGTTTATGATATTTAGTACCTATGTATTTTCGTTAATGTGACCAAATAATTTCAATTTTGGCCAACAAACAAACGACTTTCATCGAAAGATATATTTTTTGGATTACTAATTTTGCACATTTTTTCGAGCTATATTGTAATGAGTGAATAACCGTTTATAAGAAAATTAAATCATGGGCTTTTCCTGTTATACTGCCCAATCCTGTTCATTAAATTTGTTTTCTGTGGAAAAAGCATTCGTTTGTTTGTAATTTTTCATTTGAATCCCGACATAATTATGTTAATAGTATTTGTACTGTAGTGCTAATTTCAGCTTTGGACAAAGAATAAGAAATGTACTGGTAAGTAAAATTGTAATATAGACTACATACCTAATTTTATTATCAAAAAGTAAACGTTAAGAGCAATTGATTTTGTGGCGGCTACTCGTTACTTCCATGATACAAATACACATGGTACACAACCAACTACATCTGCTGAACACAATATCAGTTTTAAGCATACTGTGAATGCATTTAGCTCTAGCAGTTTTTCGAAACCTGAGTGAGTGTAGTCCATAGCGGTTCGTAGGAATCATCTGCTGCATTCCATCAGCCCCAGCTTGTTGGTGACGGAATCGCTGGCTGTGCGACAAAGGCCTGACCCCAGACATACGTCGTAGGTAGGTGGGATTCGCTGGGCAATCTGGACACTGTTTCTCTTGGTGAAGAGTTCCTTTCTGACTGCGTTAACTTCTGAATACGGTCTGGCAGTGGTAGGATCGAAGGGAACTACGACAAACCTTTCAAAGCAGTGAATTTTTTCATCCTGAAAGCTGACTGGTGTAGTGGTCAGGGTCACAAGGGAATCAGTCAGCTCTAGAATGAGTTCCATGTTGCCCAGGCAAATTTCTTCCCATGTCCCACGAATGCTGATGCCGTGTCACATCCAGACATGGTATGGGAGGACAAATGCCTTATGTGACCAAGGTAAGTAGCTATTTTATTGGCAGTGATGTACAGTAGCGAGAGTTTTTGCCCGTCCCACATGCAACCCAAGGTTCATCCACACGTGGCAGTGCTTGGGTTATGATCACCGCCAGGACAACGTCGGTGTCTACACTTCTAACCTGAATCCGACGATGATCATGAATGAATTTATTTATTTTGTTTAACGACAATTATGCTACACTGGGCGGTAGCCTGACTGGTGCAATCCAGTCGTGTCACGTCGAGCTTTCAAAATACAACAAGGCAAGAAAACTCTAAAACCCAAATGGAAATGCTAAAACGAATACACTGTATCACTAGAATCTAATACAGTATTTCAGAAACTCATCAACACTATTAAGTACAGCATCTGCAACGAAGGTCGACGCATCACGCGTACCATCAGTAGTGTAGCGAGGGTAAGTGCCGCTCGGGGCCGACCATAAACGTAGCAGGCTTAGTGCCGTCCGGGGCCCACTATAAAAATGCCGCCCTTTCCACCCGTCAAATTTTGCTTACAAAATTTCAAAAATGAAAGATGCTTCGTGCTTATTGAAAGGTACATGGATTAATAAAGCATCTTGAAACTCACAATCAAACACTCATAAAGTGAAATGGATCATGTTTTTCGTTGTCGATTATGAGTCTTGCTTTTTCTGCTTGTCCCCCCTTTTCTCATCATGACTTTTTCTATTTTTTTGCTTTCTTTACATATGCATGTACGAACCCGACATGTTTCGTCAAATTTTCTTTCCCTGTTGGTTTTCCAGTCTCCGGTAAGCCAACCGCATGTTTTTTTCATGGTTACGCGTTCCAGGGGATCAAACGAAAAAATTAAGGGATGTGATGCCGGCCTACCTACTTTAAAGATGTAAACATTTATGTATGTCAAAATTTCGTGTAGTATCTCCGCCTTTAACAAAAAAGTATATATACTGCATACAGCAGGCTATAATAATAAATCAGATAATATGATCTCAGTGATGCAAAGAACGTTTCATTGTTCACTTCACATTTCAGTAGTGGTTTAATTCTCTTAGAATATATAAAAGGCTTCCAACGTTAACTCTGTCGGCACTTGCGCGTGGTGCTCTATAGGTGCGGGGACCCATTTTGAAAAAATATCTTAAACAGGTTTATAACCGGCTATAGTTTAGAAGCGCTGGATTGCAGTCTTCATCGTAAGGTGCGCAAGTTGGTCTAGCTGTTGTGTTGGACCTCTTCCAATTACACGTGCACAGTGTTATTGCTTGCGTTTGTTCGTTACCAACAGAACATCGCCAGAAGGAGTTCAATTCGGGGGACTTTACGTTTGTGATTGACATTCAAAAATTTGACAAAAATCCACTAATTAATAGTGTTTCACATATCACGTTGGGGGGACTTGGAACTTTGTTTGGGTGGGATAAGTCCACCAAAGCCCCCCGTGGCAACGGAACTGGTTATCAACAGACGTCTATTTCGACAACTGTGTTATCAAACCATGCCAGATGGGACATAGGCCATTTGAATGCTCTACAGTGATTACAACGTCTTACTTTCGACGGTAATTGCTTTGGTCAACTATATTAAGTGCAGCCATTGCTAAGTTGTACAACCGTTTCGATTAACGCCCCTTTTAGTAAAAACCTTCATCACAACCATATCTAAACCTATCGTTTACCCTTGCGTTAGGTTTTTAGAATAAAGTTCTTGCCTCAAATTCATCAAAATGAGAGCAACACCTTTTCTAAGCTTTTTTTGTTGAAATGCATTTTTCTATGAGTACAAATGTTAGGTATACCGTCGAACAAAGGAGATTTTTACGAAACTCACACTGCCCGTCTGCAACCGGCTGGCTCTGATTAACTCAACTTTCAGTACAAACCGACAATCTGAGGTGAAAGTTACCCACGCAAACACACCAACTGCACTACCCCGATTCAAGAACATCATTTTCCGATACCATTACGTCATGCAGAAAAACAGCCATTGTATTGAAACTGAGCAACGTTCCTTTTCTGAGTTCTTTACTTCAACCGCCAAAAATTAACGTTGTTAAGCCCACCTAGTGACTAGGCTGCAGCTTAAGTAACTTATAGAAAATATCCCACTGAACATTAAAACATTGCATGAGATGTGCCAAGAAATACTTTTTTTATAATTTTGGCGATGGCCATTAGCGGCGTGCTAACGCCTGAAATATGCTTTTTACCGGGGTAGCTGAGGTGAACGCTCTTGCCCAACGACCGTTAAAAAAAGTTCAGCCCACATTTTACAAAAAAAACTCATGCACAGCTCATTCTTACGTTACCACAAGCTTGATTCCTCACCCAAAAAAAATTAGAAGTAGGTATTCATCAGCCATATTACAGTAGATATTCAACAAAGGAACGCTGCAGCGATTCGCTCACTGTGAATCGAACACCCAGCCTTCCAATTGAGAGGCGGACACTACCTCTGAGCTATCGCCACCCCATCTAAATCGTCATCGCCAATGCCTAGGTGTCAGGTGATGCTATGATGTGCCGTTGGGGCGTTATTGAGCAACCAGCGATAGGAGAAAATGGATTAAGCTAGCCTTGATTATTTATTATGATTTCATGCAAAGCCTTTCTCATCAGATTTTGAGAGGAGGGGCAATATAAACCGTGAACAACAGGAGCCCTAATGTTTGCTAGTCTGCGATCGAATGTCATCTCTTTCTTTGTTCAAAGGACTTTTGACTGGGGTGGCGGAAATGGCTTTGTCTGGAGAGGAAGGTGTAGGGACTGGGGCACAATTGACCCCAAGTAAGTGTGCTCAAAAAGCCCTGGTTTCAAGACAAACACTGCGACACTTTAGCACATTGGACTTGACNCAGACTTTTGAATAAACATTTCNTCAATTTTCTCGCTCCACAGCCACATNTCGTAGTTTTTTAGGCTGAGCCTACTGGTCTAGTGCTTCTAAACACAAAAATTGAACAGTTGGAATTTCTAAAACTTTAACAAATGTTTTTGAAAATAACAAAGAAAAGCTTGAACTTTTACACTCCTTTCAAAAAGTAATTTTTAATCAGAAAAGTGCCGCCCACCTAAAGGTTCCTCCCGGAGCCCGCGGTGCCCAGTGCCCCCCTTGCTACGCCACTGCACACCATACAGATATAATTGCAACAGATCAGCATGAACAAAAAATACAAAAATACAGAAGAAAAGCATGAATCTCCTGAAAACAATGCACAAGGTCGCGCGGATGTTATCAAAATCTGTTACAAGTCCTAAGATAATCATCCACGGCGCAAAACACAGCCACTGAGATATGTGATAGCTCATCATCAGACAGACCAAATAAGAATATACGCAGCAACTCAATGTTACTCAGACAATCAACGAGCTCAGGTGATTTGTTGTCGGTTACAATATTACAGACCCTATTGCAAAGATCACTCGTGCGGCATAATGAAATTTACAATAAAAGAAAAGGTGAAGCTCAGTTTCGATTTCACCGCAGACGCAAGTACGATAAGATTTTTTATTGATATTGGACTGTGGGAGAGGCGAAGCATACACGAACGGATGTCGCACGAGGATTAACTCCCAAAATGTGGAGGGTACTATATTTTGCAACAGGTTGATAGGATTAACGATTCATTAATTAGGGTGACTTGGAGAAGATTTAATTTCAAGTGGGAGAAAATTTCATAAGCTACAGGTCTTACGGAGAAAACAGTTAAATGCCAGAGATAAAAAAAAACTGTAATTTGAGCGTCTAGATTGTGGCGCAAAGTGTAGGGAACAAAATCACTGAACGATCTAAAGCAGGGGTTCCCAACCTGGGGTACATGTACCCCCAGGGGTACATTTTTCTATCTGAAGGGGTACATTTAAGGTTGGCAATAGAAGAGAAATATATATTTACATATTATTTATTTCCAAATATTTATACATATATCAGCGAATATTATTTTCAAAAATCATTATATGCTTATTGTTAAATAAATCCGTGAATAATCACGACAAAATATTTTGTCATAATAAATTGTAGAGGTACATGTTCACCTGTCAAAATGATGAAGGGGTACATGTTGATCTGGTGAAATGCTGAAGGGGTACATATTCATCTGTCGGAATGCTGAAGGGGTACGTGGCAAGAGAAAGGTTGGGAACTCCTGATCTAAAGAGATTCATAGGGAAAGGGCAGGGTAGCAAACGAAAATTTATTTTACTGCAGAAAAGTAGCGGAGCATAGATATTTCTCTACGATGGTTTAAGGTTTTAAGGTTTAGATCAAGTAGAACATCTGAAGAGGATGTAATGTTAAAACAGCCTAATATGGTGTTAGTCGCGGAGAGTTGCGCTTGATGTAGTCTAGCAGGTGTTTATCGCTATCAGAGCAGTTGTCATATATAATGCTTCCATATTAAAAAATCGGTAATATGTTTTATTTTGTAGATAGTTAGGAGAGAGTGGCGAGGTAATGGATTAGAAAATAAGCGAAGACGATTTATTTTGGTCATCACTTTCTGATGAAGATGGAAAATGTGAGTATGCCATGAGAGACTGTGATGAAAGATCAAACCCATATGTTTATGTGTATCGGTTTCTCAGAGGTGAGTATTATTGAAAAATAAAGGGGAATGGATATTCCTCTGGTTAGATATTGTTACAACGGCAGTTTTAGAAAGATTGGAGGTAATATTCCAAAACCTTTGACCAGTTGTATAAGGTGGAAAGTTCGTGAGAAAGTGCCCTGTGCAGGTGAATAGGACATTTGGAAGAATAATATAGAGTGGTGTCTTCCGCAAAAAGAGAAAGGATGGATTATTTTTAGCAGTGTCGTTGACATATATCAGAAATAATAGAAGGCTTCGAACAGAGCCTTGAGAACGCTGAAAGAGATAACAGGATGAAAGATTTGATAAAGGGCCAACTATACCAAGTTCTTTAATTTTAAAGGACAAACGTGTGTGATTAACGCGATCAAAAGCTTTGGATATATCGAGAAATACTATTCTAGAGGAGAGATTTGAGTCATAAGCTTGGTACAAATTGTTGCAAGTACTTAGCAATGAATTAAAAGTTGTTTTTTTTCCGAAGTCCAGACTTGTTAGGAATTGAATATGTTTTAAATAAATTATTGATTTATTTAACACTAGAAGTACAGCTGTTTTTGCATACCTAGAAGGACGAAACGCATCAACTGACGCAATGCTTGTAAATTGGGGAAATATGAAATATTTTATTCAGAAAAGTGTTTGTTTTGCTTTTGCAAACTACTTTTCTGCTGATTTAAATTTTTTATTTGGAAACACACAAAAAATTTACGTTCAGAATTGGTTATTTTGTAAAAATAACGAATGCAATAGGCGCTGTGCATCCGGTATTGAAGCTCACGATTTACACATTTTGTATGCATAGGTACCTTGCAGGTTTTTTTTATAACTTTGTGTCAATAGCGCGATTTATGCAATTTGAAGCAGAGAATGTGAACCGTTGTCTAACCGAAGGTGTGGTGTTGGAGTTTCGGAGGCCGAAAAATTCTTCTGCTGGACACTTTTCAGACACAATATTCCCTGTCATTTCTTCTGCCACTTTGTGTATTTATTATCTGTGGTCTATACTGACAAGACAAACGAACTTGTAAATTGCCCAACTATTGATAAAAAGCATATTAAACATCACAAAACGCTGTTCTTTTAGCTACTCATGTCGTTGCGAAGCACTTCCTATCAGGTTTTACATCAAGCAGAAAAATTCGATCTTCTGGCGATTATTATTTTGCCGAGGTTTCTCCTACCTATTCAAGTAGGCTTCCTCAGGGCAATGTTTTTTAACCACACATAACATGCAAACTGACCATCACGTTATAGGAAGTTGGTGACAGCATTCCACAGAAAAAACGTAGAAGTGTGAAATGAAAAACGCTGGGAGTTGACATTGTATATCAACACAATAAACAGAGTAAAATCTACATAATGATGCACAAATTTCTGACCACGTAAATATCGTGAAGTAGCGATCAAATAATGTTAAACTTGCGTGGTGAGGGTTAGCAAATCTACAAGCACAGAAGTGGTCAATAAGAAGACAAAACTCAAGGAAGTCCGGTAATGGATACGTTTCACTCATGTTTCAAAACATTGTGATAAATAGCCGGAAAGTTTGTGCTTTTGACATTCATAGTGTTAGCTTTTAAATTAATATACAAAGATTTAAAAAATGCGTTGATGATAACTATTTACGTGATGTAGAACATGGGCGCAAACTAGTTGAAACCATAGCCCAGGGGTGGCCAAACCTGCTCTATGTATGAGCCGCATATCGTAAAATCCAAGTTACAAAGAGCCGCAACATAAAAAAATCTAAAAACACGAATATATTTGCAATCTACGTGTCAGTGACATCATAATACTTTTTGGAACGACTTTCAAAAGTAATACTGTCCGGCACGCCAGCTACCACAGTACCATTTTACAATATTTCTACACTTTGCAATAGAAATAAAAAATAAAAACCAAATATATAATTTTTCGGAAAGCTCAAAGAGCCGCATGCGAAGGTTCGAAGAGCCGCATGCGGCTCGCGAGCCGCAGTTTGGCCACCCCTGCCATAGCCACTTTGGAGAAACACTGTCGAAGATGACACACGACCCAAGATACTCCAGCTGAACACAGAGGGGCTCTCTGCAAACAAGATCTCTGTCATTGAGCAGCTAGCCTATAACAACAAGGCTTTCATCATTGTCCTACAGGAGACCAATGCACAATTTCAGACAAGCTAGTGATTCCCAACTTCTCACTAGCTGGGTCAGTCCTGAGCAGGAATCACGGACTTGCCATGTTTGTCCACGAGCGGTTGGAATGGTCACTGGTCGATCAGTCTCCAGAACTATGAAAGACTGAGTGGTTGTTCGTAGACGTCGCAGGATGTAAGATCTTTAACGTCTGCAAATCTCCACGCTCGTAAGATCTTTAACGTCTGCAAATCTCCACGCTCGCGATTTACACCAACGGCCATCCCGACGTTCCCACACACCAACCTGTATGTTGGCGACTTCAACTGCCAACATGTTAACTGGGATTACAACAAAACATCTGAAGGTGAGAGCCTGGACTCCTGGGCTACAGCCAACAACCTTGGACTGTTGTACGGCCCAAAGGAAACAGCCACTTTCTTCTCTCACCGATGGAACGTCGGCAACAACCCGGGCATGGCCTTCGCGAGTCTCGGCCAGGACATCCGACTGCCAGACAGACGTGTTCTAGGAAAGATCCCGCGGTCACAAAATCGGCCTTCCTTTATAACGCCACCAAGACTCAAGGTTCCTGCCCGCAGGGATTCGGTGAAGCGTTGGAACTTACGCAAGGCTGATTGGAAACGCTTTTGCCTTCTCACAGGTGAATCCGTAGAGAGCTTGCCACCTCCGCACACATTAAATATTGAGAGGGCATACCAAGATTTTTGCAAGAGCCTACTATCCGCAGCCAAACAATGTAGCCCACGTGGCCGTCGGAAGACGTATGTGCCATGCTGGGACAAAGAGTGCAAGACCCTCCATCGCTCCTTCATCCGAGCCCCAGTGGGGACTGACTCTGATAGAGTCGCTTCGTCCCTACTATCTCGGCTGGGGAAGAAAAAGTAGGAGCGATGGGAGGAAGCTGTTAATTCCATCGACTTCTCGCACTCTAGCTGCAAGGCGTGGAGAACCAGCAACAAACTCACCGGCAGGTCTGGACGCTCCTCTCGCCTGTGCCCCGTCTCGGAAAACTCTATCGCCTCGCAACTCGTGAAGAACGGGGCACACAGGACCGGGGATCGCGAGTTCACCAGGCTAGTCAACAAGGGGCTGTCCGGTCTAAAGAAATTCCAACACCTGAGGGTCACAGTAGCCTATCTCTGAACCCTTTAGGACGGAGGAGGTTGCTGCTGCCCTCAGACGCCTGAAGCCAGGAAAGTCTCCGGGACTGGGTTCCATCTTCTCGGAGTTTATACTCCACGCAAGGTCGGCTCTCAAATCTTGGTTTTGCGACTCCCTCAATTCCTGCATGAGCCAACTCAAAATTCCAAAGATCTGGAGAAGAGCATTAATAGTTGCGAGTTGCGATCCTCAAGCCAGATAAGCCACTGGGGGACCAAAAGAGCTACCGTCCCATATCTCTGCTGTGTGTTCCCTTTAAAATCCTCATCTACGCTCGTGTCGATCCAATCATCGACCCACTGCTCCCGCTGGAGCAGGCGGGCATTCGACACGGGAGGTCGGCCGTAGACCAGGTCACCCTGCTGACACGGGACATCGAGGATAGCTTTTGGGTTGAAAAGAAGGCCGGAGCTCTGTTTGTCAACCTCACAGGAGCCTACGATACTGTATGGCACCCCGGCCTCACCTGCAAGCTGCTGAAATTCCTGCATGATAGACATGATCGTGGAGATGGTTGGCAATCGCAGCTTTACCCTTACCACCGGAAACGGCAAAAGAATCAGGTTACGACGCCTCAAGAACGGCGTCCCACAGGGATCTGTCCTGGCGCCCCTTCTTTTCAACATCTACATCTCTGATCTGCCAACTACCGTCTCCAAAATGTATGCATGTGCTGACGATCTAGCAATCATGCATGCTGATGGAGATTGGCAGGCAGTGGAAGGTGTGCTGACCAAGGACATGGCAACTGTAGGTGAATACTTCCAGACTTAGATGCTATAGCTCAGCACTACAAAAACGTTGTCGGCAGCCTTCCACCTTAACAACAAGAAAGCTAAACGCGAGCTTAAAGTCAAATACAACAACGCAACCCAGCCCTTCTGCTCTGACCCCAAATACCTCGGAGTAACATTGGACAAAACCATCACGTATCGCCGACACCTTGAGTCACTTCGCAAAAAGCTGACATCAAGCGTCGCGCTCCTGAGGCGGCTTGCTGGAGCCACACTGTCTCTAGCAGGCCGTTCCATGGAGCCTGGACATCTGCTCCACTCAACGCTCACCTGTCCATCGAGTGCAAACGCACGGCGCCTCAAATCGAAACATCCATTTGTACCCACCGCACAACATCCCATCAATTCATCTGACAAAAACAAAATACGTGCGGCGCATTGGGCCGATCACCAATGGAAAGCGGAGTGGGCGGACAACCCCACAAGACTCCGCATTTACATCCCCGACACCGGCACCCATCCCCCCGGAGTGACCCTCCCAGGAAGAGCCTGGGTCCGGCTTAACCGCCTCCGCACAGGTGTTGGACGTTTCCGCTCCTGCTTGTACAAATGGGGTATGGTCTCTTCTGCGGCCTGTGAGTGTGGCACAGAAGAACAAACTGTCGACCATGTTGTCCTCCAATGTCCAATCCATCGTCCTCTGCATGACCGCATGGCCTGACTGTTCTGGACGATGAGACAGTTGAATGGCTGCTCAACATCTGCCCCGAGATCTAATGTGCCCAAGCAGTGGTTCAAACAACTGGCTCAAAAGATGAAGGATCCACGAAAAACCAACTACAATTGAACAATTACTGGCTAACTACAAGCACCTTGCTTTGACCAACACGAGAGAGCATCTCAAAGTGCTTGTCGGGTCCTTGCGACCACTGTGCACTTTGTGGTAACTACGGGAAACACAACAAATCAGTGGTGCCATGTGTTTCACAAACAATGAGCAAACCTTCCCATTCAAACAAAACTTGACATGCGCAAAGTATGGTGTTTATGTAGCGATTTGTGTGATTTGCCACGAACAATATGGCGGTCAAACCAAGAACAAATTTTCCAAGAGATGGTCATCGCACAGCAATAGTTGGAACAGACTCAATTGTGACATTGATGAAAATAACAAAGATGAAGTGGCCTTGTCGCGGCACTTTTCAGAGTTCCATGGTAACGTAAATAAACCACCCACACACGAAGCTTACTCCGTTACTTTTGTTGAACAATCTAATTCCCTTTCTTTGGATTTCTGTGAAGATAAGTGGTATCAAAACGTAACGCAAAATTTAATATTCAAAACATAATCCTCCCTCGTGTAAGTTAAAAGAAATTTGTTTCCCTTCAACTGAACATTGATGTGTTTCAATGCCGCCGAGGATTGATGTGTTTTAATTTTCGCGGCCAGTGTGTGGGCGTTTTCGTTCTCGTCAATCACAGCAATTCTATCTTGCTCGCAGAGACTTGGTTACCATAGCGACCAAATGCACCTTGAGTTTGCGCATTGCCCAGTTATTGTGACTCATAACGCATTTTGTCTCTAGCTATTTCGGAAGCCTCACCTTGGGAGAAGTTACATTTATCTGAAAGCGACTTTCTCTATAGTGTTATTAATCGCTAGCTGGCGTTGGGTTTTATTTAGTTCTTGTCATTGTTATTCTTGCAGCAAGTTCAGAAGCTTCACCGCATGTATGTAATTGAACAAGACGTGTCTTCTTGTTTTATTTGTCACGGTTGGGGTTGTGCGTTTTTTTCATTGCAGCCTTGAGGTTGTTTACTTTCTCTGACCTTGTTTCAGCCTTTCAACGTTTCATGCCTGTTGGCATTGCTTGCAGATGATAGGACAGATGATCCCCAGCGTTAACGCAAATCGATTTCCAATTTAAAATTTGCGACTAATTCCTTGTTTCTTTCATCTGTGGAGTGAAGTTATTTGAATAATTTATGGTGTTCTAGGTAGTTGTAAATATGTTTATGTAAAAGTTTCTCACAACGGTCACATGAATACATGGTAGTCTCAAAAACTGTTGAGAGAAGGTAACAGAGCAAGTGGACGATAATTTGACTTCAGTTTGAGAAACTCTTTTAAGAAGAGGTATGACAGTAGCAGTCTTCCAAGCTGTAGGATATTCTTCAGAGGACAAACTAAAATTGAAGAGAAGACTGAAGGCTGTTGCGAGCGACTGGAATCCGATCAGGCAAATTGTCAAAACCCCTTGCATTTATTTGGATTAGGCTATTCGCAAGGTTCAGTAACAGTAGATAGTAATCGCTGATCGGTAAGATATTAAAAAGGTGGTAAATTTTGGTAATCGTCACTGGTAAAATTTGCAATGGAAGAAAATTATTCATTAAAAATATTGGACTTATATACGATTGTCATGTATAGGTCTTCCGTTCATATTTAATGGGTAACTATGTTTTCTACTCGGTTTCCATTTGATTTAAAAGCTTCCAATAATTGAGATCAGAGGTACTGACGACATTTAGTTTGCTCAAAAACTCTCGTTATATTTTATGACTTTGCGTTAAATTAGGTTTCTGGTTTTATTATACAGAAGTTTGTGGTTTGTGTTTTTGGTAAGCCAGCGTTTGTAACAGCGAGATCTTTTTCGAATTAGTAATCGGAGCTCGCGGGTAAACCAAGGCTTGCTTTTGTAAGGATAACTATTTTTGTGGGAATAAAAACTTTAATCGTTTGGTTTATGTCATTTGTAATATTTGAAATAGCTGAGTTAACACTGGGCGCATTGTTCAAACTTAAACAAGTCCCCGTTATTATAGCCCATTAAAAAAATGGTTTAGAAACTATGCGATATTTAAGCGAAAAATTTAATTATAAAAATGGGGTTGAAATCTAAATTGCTGATAGATTCCAAGACTGCGTGAGATAGGACTGCCGATGGTGCATTTGTTAAGACCCAGTCAAGAATCATACGATCTTGCTTAACAGTGATAAAGAAAGCCAAATGCTGACAAAATAAGAAAAGCGAATAAGGTTGGACTGAAGCTGAATCGGTTTGAATACAGAATGATCGTTGAAAGTCATCAACAATCAGAACACAGCAATCAGGGTCAACTATAGAAGCGACTCTATTACAGTGGATAGCAAATCGGTAAGCTTTTGCTTGAGAAGAGAGTTATTTATTTGGTGGGAAGGTAGCATACTGCAATGTAAACGAAAATTCATAGTTTTAAGTTCAAGCCATAGTATTTCAACATCATTTGCTTCAAAATCGTAACGGTGAACACAAAAATATCATTAACATAAGGCTAAGACGCCACTTCCATGTCGATTACGATCTAGACAAGGGGTTCCCAAATTTTCTCTGACCATATACCCCTTCAGCATTTCGATTGATTAGCAGGTACGCTAAAATTTCTTATGTCAAAAAGTCTGAAGAAAATAACAAAAACACATTTACCATTAGCATGGGCGCAATTTTGTTGTAAAAAGTGCGGGGGACAGCTTGGTGGGAAACCAATATAGACATCGGGTCGATGCAGAAGTGACGTTTTATATATATATACAGATTCCCAATCTCATTTCTGGAGGTGTTTTGAGAGCAACACTAATCACACTTTGTCCTTGCAGATTGTTTACATATTAATATACATACATTTGTTTCTGGACACGGTACTGCAGCTCAGCCTGTTTCTATCAATATTGTATGTGGACGTGTACAAGCACAGCAATATAGTACAACACATTATTTGGGTTTTATCAGAGGTGTCAGTTGAAATGCACAAAATGCTGAATCGAATTGGTCGCACGTGCATATCACTCTATAGTAGAACACTTCAGTTTTCATGCATTTTATAAGAAGTGTGGATTACAGCCCGATTTGATGTCTTGTTCAAGTCGCTTAACGTTACAAAGAGGATAAATATTTTTCTTGCACATTTCCGTTTTTTGAAAAAGCTACAAACCTTTTTAATGATACTGGCTATCAGTGGCGTACGCAGAAAATTTCCGAGGGGGGCAAAGTTTCGTCACAATCGTGTGACGTCACAAATCAACTTTAGGGGAAGTGCCGAAGGTACGACCATTCTAGGGGGGTCAGGGGCATGCCCCCGGGAAAATTTTGCAAAATTACACCTAAAAATACGCATTTTTGTGCATTCTGGAAGCAAGTTTTAGTATAAT
>JGI24159J19872_10003208_pt1 | contig 20202 bp, 12 predicted proteins | sample Ectturendosymbi4_FD_19872 | JGI IMG/M metagenome (IMG submission 19872) | reverse complement strand
AGTGACGTAAATGACAGCTACGGCCGTCGCTTCCTGTCCCTGTATTCCTGATGAAGTATTCTGTGCTTGGTCGGGATGCATAAATAAACTGAACTGTCGTTGCATACAAGGGAGTTTAATCTGTCACACATGCCTAATACACTAGACCTGAATAGAATAAAATAAAAGTTGTACGCGTGTTTGATTCGGCGTGCGCCAATGTAGTCAGGAGCCTCACCAAGTTATACTATCTGTGGTATGTGGTAGTTACTCGTGTGCTGCTCATTGCAATTGTTGTTGGTTTATTGCATCTGTTTACAAAAAATCATAACTAGCAAATAAATAAATTGTACCGTTTACCACATAAAACTGATTTTAGATGAGAAAGCACAACCAGGTTCATACATTAGGCGCACCGCATTATAAGGCACACTTTTGACTTTTGAGAAAATTAAAGGATTTTAAGTGCGCCTTATGGTCCGAAAAATACGGTAGTTGCCCTAATTTGTTTGCAGGCAATCATTTGCTTACTGCACACGCAAAAACCTGTGAGCGAATGTTACGTCATATGGAGCAGTTCATGGGGACAATTGTGGAGTGGTATGAGTATTCTGCATTTGCGCGCTACTTGATGCAATTAGAGGGCTGCGCATCCTGAGGAAGAGTACAGAGAATTTGCGTCAATTAATCAGAGACGAAGTAGCAACTTGGGTTTTCCGAAATTTGGCAAAATTGTAAATTCACCGGTCGATTTCTAGTTTTAAGAGAAAATGTGGTTTTATGATCAAAAGCTGCCCTGCGACAGACCCCTTTTTTCCAGGCTAGATGCGCCCCTGTTCATTAGCCTATATTTTCAAACATTCTGACCAAAATGACTTGTTTTTTCGGTCATTTCAAACTTTTACTCCTGTTATATTGGCCAAAAATGGGGTTCGACAAAAGCTTGGAAAACTACGTAAGGGTTCGGCATGTTTGTAAAGGTTAAGAACCACTGCTCTAATACTTCTTGTGAACCTGGTGAATAGTTGATTTTACTTGCTAATGGTTGTTGGGTCTCAAGGTGACACAGAGTGATCTTGTTAGGTGGTCTTTATTGTTATTTGCTTGCTGCCACAGTGTAATGCTTTGCATGCTTGCCACTTGGGCCCTCCAAGTGTACAAGGACTTGTTATGTAATGCTGCAATGTTTCATTATTACTTTGTTAGACTTCAAGATCTTCACTCTTTGGTTAAAGTTAGAGCAAGTGCTTTGAACAATGACTTTCAGTTTCTCAGCAAGCAATTGCTTGTTACAGGAATCGCAGTACCTTCTTTCTCAACATCTAAAGCCAAGTTTGTGGAGTTATATGACATGCACATAGGCAGTCGACAAGGTCAGTTTTCATCTGATGATGAAGTACAAGGGCAATCATCCTCTGGAAGAAAAAGTAAAAAGGTAATGATCATTTTGATTTAATACTTCATGTATTGCTGTTGATTTGTAGGAAATAATTAGTTTTTATTTTTACTTACACCTTAAGCTTTAGTTTAGTAAGTAGTTTCAGTTGTCTTCATTTTTGATAACAGAGCAAAGTGGAAATACTGAAAATGCATTCAAATCCCCATGGACACGGTATTATAAAGTTAAAGTTGTTTTTTTTTGTGTGAAGTTATTGAGTACTTGAGTCAAGTTCAATTGAGCAACATGAATTGGTTAATCAAGTGCATCCTGATCTGTTATGCCAGGGGACTCCAAACCTTTTTGTGAGAGGGTTACATAACCTATTACACAACAGTTGGAGGGCTGGACATCTTACGTAATGTCATTCCTTCGGGATATGTTGCATTCTACCAAGTCAATGAATTTTTCCTAAAAATATTATTTCTTCGTTACTGACAGAATGGCTTCACAGGCTGGATGAAATAGCTCTGCGGGTTGGATTTGACCCATGGACTGTAGTTTGGAGGCCCTGGTGTTATGCTGTGGAAGAAGCTATGTTTGTTGGGTGCTAAAAATGTAGTTTTGCTTTTGCTGACAGTAAGACTGGAGCATTTGAGAGAACAGCAAAGATGTTTAGATAAAATTATAAATTTTAAAATCTTTGACTGAGATCTTGTTGTAAAAGGATTATTTATTTAGGTAAGTGAGTGAGATCATCCATATCAGATACTGTGATTTTGCTTGTTATTATTAATTCCTAACATGCGTTACATTTCAAGGCAGAGTTTCATCTTTGTGATTGGCACACAGAATGTCAAATAAAATTTTATGCTGGTGCTTCAGTAGAAGATGAGGTCAGACATGTGAAATTGAGAAATATTCAGAATAACATTTGTTAGGTCAGAATCAGTTTGAACTACTTTGACAGGCTTGTTCACTAAACTGCAACGAATTTCTCACGAAGCTTTATCTAATTCAATTTTAGTTGCCAAGTGCCTCATCAAAGTTCTCTGTAATGAATCAGGTTATTCAGGAGGAAGATATTGATGCTGAACTTACCAAAGGTAAAGTATTATTGTTTAAAGGTTTGCTGATAAGTAAATTAAACCTTTAGCCTGTGACATGACTTTGGATGGTTTCAAATGCATTACTTCTTGTTTTTATCAGTTCAGGCTTATGTTTTGCCGGAAAGCAGTTCTGTGTACCGAAAGAACCATCCTGACGCCAGATCACCAAGCTTTATCAGTGGTGGTCGCACAAAGGCAGCTGTGTTGCACAAAGAACTCGATGCAGTAAATGTGGGTCAAGTTACATTGAGGTAGTTTGTCGATGTAATGCAGTAGTCATATGCAGCTGTTGGGCGGTCGAGCGAGTGAATGCAAGTTGTCCCTAATATACCTGGTATTTAACATGAAGATGGGTCTTGCAGAGTGTAAAAGTCTGATCAGACAACAAACTCCAGAAAAAGATTCCTTGATTGAGAAATCGTTTTTTTTTATGGTTTTACTGGTGTTGGCTGAATTGCGTCAGTTTGCTAAACTCGTGTGTGTGTGCCTGCGTATGTTGCTTTCAAGCTAACTGCATTAGTAAAACATCTACTTCCTAAAACGGTTGTGCGAATATCTTTCATTGCTTTTCATCCTTATGAACAGTCCAGAGTCACAAAAGTCAAGAAATATGCCTTATCTAACAGCTTTCTTTCAGAAAAAAATTTTTGCTACGTCTTCAAAAACCTCTGAAGACAACGATTTGTCCCAACTTACCAACGAACAACTCGCTAAAAAACTGCGAAACTTCGGCGTTACAGTGGGTCCGATTGGACGTAAGTGTTGATATATTGCTTTAGCGTGAGTGATTTGCATTTGGGAAGTTGACCAAATGCTTGGACGTTTGTGGTGTCAGGTAGAATTTGACGTTGTGACATAAAATGGTTGCATCGCAGCTAATGTAAACCTATCTCATCACCCATATATTCGACTGCAAGCTCAAGCTGTGGCAATCTATTGCTTTGTNAAAGGAAATTGCCTAAAGAACCAAAACGTACTGCTCCAGACTTGAAAGTGAAACTGCTATTTGCGGCAGATGGTCTTAGCACTGAATAAGGACATGCCTTGCTTCCTCAAAAAATAATATTAACGTAGCTTAAATGCACAGAGGACCAATAACAAGACTTTTGTAAGCTTGCTTTCGCAAGCGTTTTTTTTTGTATATTTTGCCAAGGCTGAAGTGAAGTTTAAGGATCCAAGGCGTTCGTTGACAAATTAACGTTTCAAGTCACTTGTTTTCACTTTTTTTTTCAGCAACAACGCGAAACCTTTATCTGAAAAAACTTTCCAAACTGATTGACCAGCAAAGTGTCCCTGAACCGCAATCCAAACAACAATACAGCGATGAAGGTGGGTCTTTCTGTGATGGCAATGATTAACTGTTTGCGCGACATCCAACAGCAAATTCTTTGTGAAAACCCATTGTGCATAATTTAGCGATGTACTGGAATCAAGCTTGTTATTTGCAGTCAGAACCGGAATTATTTTAATTTCATAGCTTTTTCGCTTTATAGCTGCGATTTTTTTCGAAATACACTGCAAGTCTGAAATACTGACAGTTTTAAGTAGTTCCAGAATTTATCATATAGATTTTAAACTTTCAGCTATAAGATTTGAGTGCAACACGGTATTATTATTTTAACTCTGTGCGCGAGTATTTTCAGTTTTAAAGCTGCACCAGTTTATTTAAAATTAGATTGTGTTCCGTTAGAAAATGAACAGTAAACTATTTCGATGTCATCCTTGTCACACAACAATGCCAGAATTGATTTGAAAATTATCATATTGTTTTTTCAAATAAAGAGATATTCAGACAGGTTTCATTTGAGCTCTGGCATTGCTATGTGAACATGTTGAAATTCTGCCATGCGTTTGGCTAAAAAATCAGAACATTCTGAAATTTGACGTTGCAACATAAAAAGGATTCTATTTATTTTAATTCACACGTCGTACTAGCTGACCCTACATATATGTTTATGGCTCGTCTGTGGCAACAGAGGAAAGCATTCCGTCGGTCCCGGTAACGAGAAGTAGCAGCCGAAGAAGGACCGCGCTGTTATCAGAGAACGTTCCAGAAGTTTCCTCACGGAGAAGGTTGGTTGGGGTGTGTGCATTGTCAGGAACTAGTTATAACAGCAATAGTGTCCACAGTCTCATGCTGTGGTACTGGAGCTTTGTGCACACAACTTTTGAATTTCATTTTTACAAAACGTTTCCGTACGGCTCAATGGTACGCTGGATTCACGCACCCCTGAAGCTGGAAGGCGTCGTTCCCAGCGAAGATTTGCAAAACGGTATTTAGAAGTTATGGGGGGGGTTCGTGGAAACATCTGACATCCACAAGGGGTTCGTGGGGGTTAAAGATAGGGAACCACTCGTATAGAGTATACAGTAAGTAGAATATTAAGACATTCTTTTCGAATTTTTTTTCTTTTTCGATGGAACAACTGATTCGATCCGAGAGGTCGGTTGCGCTCGCCCTGTAGCAACCTGTCGTGCCAGCATTTCAGCAACAAGACACCACAGGGACGACGCAGCTAAATCTGTTGGCAAAGTACCACTAGCTGCGTCGTCCTTGTTGTGTCTTGATGCTGAAATTTGGATGTGTGCAGTCAGGATCATCGCAAAGTTACGAAGGTAGAGCGTGCCTGGATGATTGCCTGATTCCTCGAAGGCTCTTAACAGAAAACCTGGAGCTTTCAATTGTCGTAGCTGCAGTTTGCAAGTAACTTCTGTGAGACAAGCAACGAGCGGGATGTTACAGGATGGGGTCTGTACTCGCCCCGTTGGTGGGGTAGGTAAATAAATTTTACCTTGTTTATTTCCGGTGCGGGCGTTTGAAAAGAAGCGACCACGCGCTTACGACTGTTTATTTGCTTTTCTACAAACAGCCAAAGCCAGGGATCCAGGACGTCAATCGAAAGGTATTTCTTCGGTGCACCGCACGCGCGAGACTTTGCTGAGCACCTTCTTACTGTATCACGCGTGATTGACTGAATCGCTTTAAAAAAACGTCAAGGTTAAGTCACACTGATGCTCAACCAAATCGTGGCGTCCGTTTGCCACAAACAGTGCAACGTTTTGATATTATAGTATGGTGTAAGCTCGACTTCGATCTATGTCTGTCAAGCATGTGCATTAGGTCTACTGCTACATGCAGCTGATTCTGTTCACTAAAACGGCTGATACGCTCGCATAGCTATGTTAGGTTAGATTGGCGAAACATTACACGTTAAGGTTCACCAGGTGTAGCATTCCCTCAGGTTTTAGGCGAGTATCCACTGCTACTGAGCAATTGCGTTTTCTCCGATGTTCGGGTACGCATCGAGCGTCGCGCTTGACAACGATTTCGCCCAGCAAACTGGTCAAGGGCAGGACCAGTGTTATTTATACCAATGTTATATGTCGTGGAAAACAAACCCCCATTGCTGTTTCACTGTAGCATTTGTGGGTTTGTCACTGTCGTAGACGCGTCGGAGGTTTAAGGACAATCGGCGTAATCGATCGCTTTGTTACGTATTTTTCGATGACTGACACACTTTGCAAAAGTTGCACAGGCCCTTTTCAAACTTCACTGAAATTGCTTCGCGAAATTTTGCAGCATTGCGCAGTGTTTTATTTTAAAATGTCGCATCTTGTTCACTTGCAGTTGATGTTTGGAGTTGTTGTGCATTTGCACTTCTTTTTGAAAAATGAAGCAATCTTTTGGTGTTACGGAGCTGGTTTTTGAACTGTGCAGACCAGTGGTTCGCAACCTCTTTTGATGCATTCCTCCCTTTGCTCATTTTGCAACTTTTCATTCCTCCCATATTCGGGTTCGTAGGCCAGCTTAACTAGTGAACTACAATTGGAACAATGGTATTTGTTGTCAAATAATGACACTAAAGTTTGTCAACAAAAACGTGTTAAAGTTACAAATTTAAAGTGATATGACTAATTGAAAGCGCCAATGTCAACTTTTAAAAAAAGAGTACAACACTTACAGTGAATAGGTAACTTAGCTATAAAGTGGAAATTCCTCCCCGGTTGGGAACCATTGCCACAGACGCTGCTGGCGCGCGGCACGCTACAGTATGTAACGGCGCGTTTGTCGAAAATTCTTTGCTGAAACAGCACTTGAGCAGCGAACGTTGTTGAAGTCTTGCCAACAAACATGTCCCTTGACTTGTTAATTGTTTTCTAGCGTGAGTGGTGCCAGCAAGCGACGTTCTGTGGCCGCCGCCGTCGTGGTGAAGGACAGCAAGGAGTCGTTGCAGTCTCCAGCGCCGGTCGAACGGTAAGTTGGCGGCTTGTTCGTACGCTGCTGCATAGCCCTAAGCTTTACTCTGAACAATTTTCGTCAAGACTCCCGATCACCGACAGAAGTCTTTTACGATACGTTAGGTGTTGACGTTTAAGAGCTATGCATTTTGCGTGGAGGTTCTAAAAAACACTCCTCTTACCTTCAGCCGCAGCAAGAAAAATTTTGCGATGCTAACTAATGAAAAATGCGCTCTGCTACCCACAGATGCTTTGAAAGATTGTTGTTTTAGCATTGCGGATTAGTTGTTACCAATTTAGACGTCCACTCCTAGTTTTGCTTTTTGGAGGGGAGTGAGAGTCTGATTCTCAGTTTCCGGCGACGATGACATGCATCGCAGTATGTGCAAGCGTGCCCCAGACCCGAAAGAGTGTCTGTCAAAACTTAACAAAGCATCGTCGCGCGTGTGAAGCGAGAGACGATCCTTTAAAATGCAAGCTTACGGTCGTCGCCGCAGAAAAATGTGAAAGGTGTCAACCTTGAAAGCGACCGCGTTTGGTGTATTGACACATTTCAGCTTTTTCTGCCGTACCAACCATTAGTTTTTCCGTTTCACCCACGGCAGCGCCTTACGAGCGTGATAATGGCGCAAAGCCAGTGCTCCCCAGGCGTGTTTACGAATATGGCATTACCGTATGTGTAAATATCGTCTTGCCACTTGTGTAAGATAAGCAAGCACCCTGGTTGGGCTCTGGCTGTAATAAAGCGCGGTATTGTGTGCTACGTGACGGATTTGCAGTGACCCACGCCCCTTAAGGCTTGATCCAGACGCCATCCGTACAATGAAGGGGTATTTTTGTTATTGTGATTTGTGTGTATTGACAACACGAAATGCGCCGTGCCGCTGCGCCGGCTAGATAGGTTTGTGTACCTGTGCTTTACAGTTGGATGCCAGCCACCTTTGTGAAGGTGTCGGCTTCACACAATCACGATTACGTATTATAGAATACAATCACACAGGATGTGGGCGTCTTCCCGCGAATGACTTGCCTTGTGTAGCTGGTTCCATTATTTGCGCTGAACTGCTGTTGACAATCCTTTAACTGCAAAGTTTTGTGTTAGAAAACTGTAGAAAAAGGCAGACCGGTGAATGTTTCATTGCACCGGTAAGTGTGCTGTTTGCAGAATGAAGCGAACGCTTTCATAAGTGAATGAGCAAGAAAATGAAATGCCGAGTACACGAACTTTGTAAGCACTTAATTTTTCTAAAAAATAAGTAATTTTTCTGACCAGCCAGGTTTCACACTCAGTACAGGTTTTTGGTTGTCTGTTGCTGTAAAGATCTAAGGCTTAAGCACTCGCACATATGCATTGGTTCAAGATATGCTGTTAGACTATCAAAACAAAAAAACTTCCACCTGTTCAAACTCACCTTCACTACCACTGAAACGAGAGCAAATATCCGGCTTTGAAATATCTTACCAATTAGCCCACTACACAGGCTAGTTTCTTGCAATGCTTTTCTCTGCCTTTGTTTTTTCTCTAACTAATTCCATTAGCTGTTTTGTAAATTCATGATCCATTATCTCAAACGCTACACAGCTATAACTAGAGAAATAATCTGGAGGAGTAGAAACGAAGCATTGTAAATGTTTGCATGTACACTAAAATGAAACGAAGGGAAGCCTACCATGGAACTCTGTACAAAATTCCTAAAATCAATGGTTTGCTGCTGATCTACAGGATAAGAAGCGCGACTGAAGAGTTCATCCACATTGAGTTGAACAATACCACTATGATGTACATATTGTATTAATAACGTTGTAAGTGCGATGTGATTAGAGGTATGACTGTATGTGAATATCTCTGCAAGTCCAGTTTTTGTATCTGTGCTATCTTCACCACAACAACTTTTCCTAAAATTCCGATGACAACAATTTGAGTAAGCTTAAATACCAATGCTTTATATCTAATATACTTGTTAATAACTGGAAAAAAGTGGTACATATAGACTTAACCTTAACCAAAGCACAACTGTCTGTTACTCATGCGAAGAAACCAAGAAGATTATAAAAATGTGTAAATTGAGTAAGAGCTGATGATGCCTACTTCGTAGGCGAAATATATACACTGTAAGATCTTAGTGTCTGATTCTTTGCTGAGGAAGGATTTCTTTCCATAGACAGTGTTCAATAAAGACGATGACGATGTATTGTGTAAGGTCTTCACTCCCACACGCAACGCGCTAGACCTTAAGCATGGATCGCAATAACAAGGAACAGACAAACACATGAAAGAACATATATACGTGGCGATAGTAGATAAGTATACGCTTGATGGCGCACATACATTTACTTTGATGAAACACAAGCATATAGGACACGCGCATAAATGACGCCATCATGGTTATTATAATGTAATTCTACGACGACTTCGAAGTACATTTATAAATGCTTGAGGGAGTAAAGACCCTGAAAATGATTGAAAGTTTTAACTGCACGCTGTTACTGGGTGTCAGCAGATGCAGTTGTGACAGGGTAAACATCAGCGCACCTAAATACAGACAACCTTAGCCCTAAACACTGGTACTGACAAAATACTGGTGATTTGGCTGAGGAAAATTTCATGCGTGATGTCAGTGTGCATGGCAAACGTGTATTCATCGACCGGTCGGCAACGTTCAGCTCCACGTCGTTTGTACGTGCAAGTTCCACTGAACCTGAACTTTGTCTTGGTTAAACAGGAAGAAAGCAGGCCCGTAGCCGCGTGTAGCATTCGGGGGCAATGCCCGCCAAATTTTGTTGTGCCCAGAAAAAAATGTTTTATAGTAAAAACAAAAATCTTGCCCCCCTAAAACTGCACTTTGCCCCTCCAAACCCTAAAACCTCGCTACGGACCTGGAAGGAAGGCTTCACACCCAGCAAGAATACTAGCACTATTGTCCAGTGGCCATCCAGCTTACTTAAACAAATTTTAAGCAAGCCGTTAGTAACCGAGAAAATCATTTCGAATACGGCTAAAACGGCGCATTTGTGAACACCGCCGTTGGCCATAAGCTGGTCCGCAAGCAGTAACAGGATCTGTGTGAAGAAACCACAAACTGTGCCGGGTAAACCGGCGCTGTTGTTAGAATTGTTGGTCGCAGCTTTTGTTAGTTCAATAGTGTGTGCTTTTTCTACGGAGTTTTGTACTGGATGAAGCATATTTTTGAGCGAATGGCACCGCCGCTTCTTTGCGTCATCGTGAGGTCAGATGTATCACCTGGTGCGCCCCACTGCATGTCATCGACAAACTCGGCAGACATTCTTGATCGCGTACTATCCCGTCGCGAGATGTTCAGTGTTCGATGCCAATATCACCAACCACGGCCCGAACAAAACATGCAGTTAACCACGTGCATGCCGGGTTGCGTTTGGTGATTAGCAGTGGGGCAACATTGACTCTGCTTCCATGGGTCACTTTGATAAAACATCGCAGTGTCTAATATTAGCATGTTCTATTCAGCACACTTACGTAAATTACTGAACTAGCTCACGTGTTTCTTTGCGCAGTTGGAGTTCGCTGCCGGACCTCACCCACCCCCCTTTCCACCTTGAAAACCTTTTCCCTCGTTACGAACCTGTCAAAACTCTTCACTGTCCGTACAACCCGACCGAAGTCGCGTCTGCGTCGCCCGAACTCGATCCCAATCCAACACGGGCCATTGAAACCTCGGTTCAACACGACGGCAGTGGTTTTGCCTCGTCCTGGGTGAACGTATCGCTCGGAAATGTTCAACATAAAGCACTGACCGAGCCTTCTTCTTTCGTGCTCATTGGCTCGTTTAATGAATCTGACTACGTAACGCGTAACGCGCCACTCGTGGCCTCCCCGAAAAGCAGCGCCACTGAAACTATCCCCACAAATGTCTTGTCTCAGTACCCGCGACCCGCTTGCTCAGTCGGCCTGCCTCTGAGTGCGGGGAAAGCTCCGCAACCTGATGCAGCGGCACGCATCGCCAACTCTAATTTATATAAGCGCGCTACTGCTTACGTCGCCAGTCCACTGTCGAAAGACTGTGGATTTCTGCACTCCACTCCTCGATCCCAAACTTACACCCCTTCTGGCCCGGAGCAGAAACGATCTCGAAGAATATGGTACGTACGGTTTTCCACACCAGTGCCGGGCAGTGTGTTGGACGGCTGCTTGGCAACACACTTCGCACAAAATCCTTTAATTTTTAGCACAGCACTTGATTTTGTTCGTGTACAGTGGTGACGTTGCTTACTGTGCATCAGTTTCAACTCAGTCCCGTCGCCACGGAGGGGCTTTGGTGGGGTTAGCCCCCCCCAAACAAAGCTCCAAGCCTCCCCAAATTGAAACATGAAACACTATAAATCAGTAGAATTTTGTCAATTTTTAGAATGTCCAGCCCCCCCGCAGAAACGCAAAGCCCCCCCTATTGAAAACTTCCTGGCGACGGTTCTGTTTCAACTATGCATTGGTTTTCACTCAAGGGTTCTTTTGCAATGTTTTGCGTGAGCAAATGGCTGTTTCTTCTCATCACAGCAGCTCGTTGCTCGTCTCGAGCCAATTTTACTTTCAGAAGTGGTCCAGTGTTTTGTGAAAAGTCGTATGTGCACACACCGTTAAGTTTATATGAGTGGTATGATGCAACTGCAATATGTACGTTTTTTTTCTGTTGTGAAAATCCCCGTCTTTATAAATATTATTAATACAGTGCGTGGCATCTGTTTACTACGTTCAACAGTTTTTTTAATCAGAGACACGCTTATAGATGAGTTATCAGCCGTTACTTGAAGTCCATGCGATGCATTTAATCCTATGTTGTCGGCCGCAGCTCGGTCTCAAGACGTCGACCGCTTCGTTCGACCACGGCTGAGGCAAGCACCCAGAGCAAGCCTTACGAAAGCCCTGCTGCTAGTCCCGTAAAGCAAGAGGTAAGTTTGTTGCTGACGCAGTTAGTTTCATCAGTTTTCGATTGCCTACGCAACACTGCGGTGCTACCGCACGCAGTCAATTGAATAAGTTCAATGCTGTAATGCGGAAATACTTCGGTTTGAAATACTCTTGTGCGTGTTACAAAAAAGTCGTTGGTGTTCAGCGAATACATCGGTAAGGTTTCGGGTTGGTGTAACTTGCGAATCGGCGAAACCCTGAGAATTGCAGCAACCAAACCGCATAATGCGATTCGGACACAGAAAGAAATAGTTAATCAATCCGTTGATAATTGTACTGACGGACTCGGCCTGGTCTCACGCAGTGACGGACTCATTTGAAGGTTATTAGCTACACCTTGGCAAAGCAATTCGAATTTACTTGCAACGGGTAGTTATTGTCGAAAATCGTTTGATTGTGAGCGTGGAGCAACAGAATCCGTAGAAAAAGGCTGGCGCGAAGAAGCTATTCAGCAGAGCCCCATCAAAGCGGTAACTGCTTGTTTTGGCGTTTGTGTGAAACATCGCCAACTTCTCTTGAGCTTGGCTTGTTCTGGTTGGGACCCTCGAACAAGGATTTTGTACTGTTAACATTTGGAACACTTACTTCATTCCTGACTAGATCGGACGAAACTACGATTAAGATTTCAGAATAAAAGCAGTGTGGCGCATTGCTATCGCCGGAAAGTAAAGAACAATCACCTCAGGTTAAAATTATCAGTGTTACTCACGCCATTAGCTGATCTTAAATGCGTGTGGAATAGGATGTACGTACCATTCATGCATTGCGTATAGTACAACATTACAACTTAACGCCAATAGGCTTAGAGCGAGTATACACGAGGCAAACGTTAGGGGATTGGACAATCCTATTGATGAGGCGATTCGATAGTGACCTTGAGAAAAAACACTCGTTCGAGTTTGTATGATGAGTAGGACTTGGTAGTCTACAGTGAACATAGAAAGAAAATTAATTTAACGTGGAGGAGCAGACTGTAGTAAGTTGTATGTACGGCCATGGCATTGTGCAGCAACACCATCGCCAGGTTATAACGTTAAAAACAAATAGACCCTGTTTGAATGAAACATGGTGTCTGATGAGCCTGTTACTGCGCGAAGCAATGGTTGCGAAGTAATTCACTAACCTGATTCTGGAAGATATGTATAAGAAGCTCTTACTGATAAGNGTCGAGCGTTTTNACTCAGCAGCCTTCTGCAAACCAGTCAAACACAGTTTGGTATTCTTTGGATATGTTATCCACGTTGTTGTGAGTGATGTTATTGACATTGTTAAGCTTTGAAAGCAAGTGCCTGAAAGAACTTTACCAGATACCTTTATCCATGTCATTGAAGAGTTTGTGACCGGTATTTATGGCTTAACAAACAGAATTGGGTACATATGGATTAAAAGAAAACGTGGTATCCACTGAAATACGTTTGACCTGGCGCAACGCAAGTTCTGCATTTGAAACTCGTGAAACCCAACATGAGGTTACTCACGTTTCTTGCTTTTGTCTTTACATTGATTTCTAACACGACAACGGTTCCCGCGCTTCTGCTTCTGCCTTATGCTGCATTTCCTGTCGCGTCTTAGACGAGTGATGTTGATGGTTTCCTGCGATGCCGCGTTTAACTTCGAAATATCTTCTGCGCACTCAGGTTTTCAATTGCAAGTTGTTGCCAATGTTCGCACGCATGCCTCATCTTACCTTCAGCCGGAACGTTCACTGGTGAAATTACTTTTGCAGGCGCAGACCGAAGACGACGGAGCAAAGAAGGCCAGCAAGGGTCAAGAAGGAGGCAGATGGATTTCAGTTTGGGTCCAGGTAGGACAAATAGGTTTCACTTGCAGCGTTGAGTGCAGAGCCACCTCCCCACTACCGGTTATTGCCCCGACTTCTGTAACGAAGGAATGCGTCAAGGCATGTTCAATGCGTAAACGGCAAAAGTGATCGGGTGTGCACGTTCTGGGGGTCACCGCGCTGGAGATGTCCCTCACAGCAACAGGGGATGCTACCATCGACTCCTTACGCGCTCCATCACACCGCAGACCTGCGCGGGACTCCCAGCTGCTGCTTTGTTCTGTTACGTCGGCCCAGTCCTGCATTGCACGTTTTGACACGCGTGCCTTTCTTTGCCAACATGCGCGGAGCCGAAATGATCTTGCCAATGCTGTGAGGGGAATATTGTCAGCTTAACAATCTCACCTGCAATTTTTAAACCTTTCCGTTCGTTTTGCTGTGTTTCCCGCGTTGTCTGTCAATGGCCGCCTCCTACGTCAACATTGGCGACAAGGCATGCGCAAGTCTTGTGGCAGTGAAAACTTTGGCTCCGGCAAGAAATTCCATTCCTTGCCTAGATCAGGGCCGTGCCCAGTAACAAAAATACTTCGGGCTTTTGCGAAGATCTGGTTCGCTAAATTATCACAAATTGACTCCAGCGTTTGCGTTTTGTTGATATTTCCAAACGGCAAGCTTCAACATTTTAATTCGCCACTCTTTAAAACTTGATTCCGTAACTGCTGTCCTTCAATCTTGTGACGACACGTGCTTTGCAACAAAGTAATGATATGTTGCAGTAAGCTTTATTAGTGCACGCCAAGCTGCGCTGAAAGATATTACGTTTCACTTTCCGGTGGAGGTAGGCGGCAGCACAACATGCCAGCTTATTGGCGGTGTGTGGGGCGGTTGCATCGTTATTGTGACGTCACAGCATTTTGTTTCGTGGGCGCTTTCCCTTGATTGTGAGCATTCTCTGTTGATTTCCGCAGATCTTCGTCCTGGTTGCGTTGTTCCTGTTCTTCTACCTCGTTTTCCAAAGCATGGAGAGCAACCCATCCGGCTTTCTCAAGTTACCTTGAACGCGGAGATACACAACAACAACAACAACAGTCTATCCAACTCACTTACTGCCTTTGTGGAAGAGGCCCTGCGGCTCTCACAAGTTTATAAAAAGTTGTGTTCATAGAAATGTTGCGAGGCGTATTTTTGTACTGTTTGGTTCCGCTTTTTTGCGCCGTGACCTTTGTTTTCGGCGCAGCAACCTCGTTAAAGCCATATCAAAATGCGACTAAAACTGCTTGGTGAACTTGGAAGTGTGTGAAGTTTCGTGTCGGTAATTTTGCGAAGATAGTTTCGATCGTCTTAACAGTAGTTAAGTTTCAAAGAAGTGTGTGTTGGTTGGATTTCTGAAATGTGCTACCTAAGTATACGTCTTGATTCGCTGTTTGAATTTTTTGGTAATAAACATGTCCGTTCTTTTTGCATTACCCTCCTGTTCCCGGTGCAATGACCCACAAGGTCCCACTGCGCCGAGTTGGTCAGCAGCGAGTTACAATTGTTAACACTACAACGGCAAAAAGCAGCGTAGGCATAGTAGTTTGCTGCTGTAAAATCGCTACTTTTTAATCCCGCAAGCCGCTTCGCAACACTTGGCCAAGGTCTGTTATCTTGAAACAATTAACAGCCTGTTTTGCTGCACAAGGTAGTGATTGAGGTTCACAAAACGACCAGAAGGCGGCTTCTGGCAATACGTTATGCAAAGCAGTCTAACATGTTTATTAATTTTTTTTTGGAAATCCGTCGCTAGGCTATAAATGGAAGTACAAGTGAGGAGCAAGTACGATGCTCCAACATCGTGGCAAGCGAGGTGTTCAATGTGCTTTCGGAAAGAGCTGTGAGCAAATTGCGCGAACCGACAGCTACCGGTCTTACCCTGCCAAGTATTTTAATCTTCCCAAGAAGCATGAATCTAAATCGCTAATGGTGTCTTGCATTAATTTGAAGACGAGCCGTCGCTGCATCCAAGAATATAATAATCAGATTCCAAATCCGCTCAAATGTACGCAGGCTTTGGACAGAACTTAAGTGTTTCAATGCCCCTACTGATTCAAACCAAAAAAAATCTGTTCCAGGATTTGTTTCAACAAGTTCTCAGTTTAGTTACCCTGGTGCTTGAACGTTCAGGCAGCTCTTATTGACCAAACAGCAACCCCCACACGTCAAATGGCTTCGACATTTCTTCACTTGAGTCCAACAGTTATTTTTTGTCACGTGAGTGACATCCTTTTGCCGCGTCAGTCTGATTTGTTGTCTATGCCAGCGTGGTCCAACTACAGGCCCGCGGGCCACGTGGCCCGCGAGCTTTCTCACTATTGATTGTCATGTGGATGTTGCAGTAGGTAATTTAAATTAGAACACGCATAAAATATTTTAGTAATAGTAATAATGTACAATATTACCGGCTTTTGACTAAAACAGGGCCTCCAAACTACGGTACCTGGGCCAAATCCGGCTCACGAAGACATTTTGTCAATAATGGAAAAACGATGTATTTAAAAAAATGTATTGATTTGGTAGAATGTAACAAATCCCGGAACAATCACATTACGTAAAATGTCAGGCCCTCGAACTGTTGTGTAATACCTTATGTGGCTCTCTGACAAAAAAAATTGGAGACCCCTGGACTAGACTGTAGAGAGCTGGAAATTAGCATAGATAGGTTTCCCCAAACTGAAAGATTTCACAATATAAATGCACTCGGTGTTTAGAAGCACATACATGTATGAGAGTAGGCTACATTTTTTACTATGAAGCAAGTCAAATCCAAAAACATAAGCTGAATGACAGGGAAGCACTGGTCAATAGTCTCCGATTTGCTAATACTAACATATTGGCATTGATACAGAAACGATAGTTTCAGAGAAGTTTCAACCACTGGCATCGTACTGATAGAAATTTGTAATAAATTTTTACTGCTATTGTGATTGTGTAATCATGTCAGTGACACACTGACTTCACTCACCTGTTTTCCTTTTTCTATTTTAAAATCTTGTCAATCTGTTTTTTGTACATCATTTTACGAGAAGTGGACCGCGAGTTGTCATGTTTTTGTAAAACAGCCCGTAGGTCAAACGTAGCTGGATGGACCACACTGGTCTATGCAAAGAAGCGAAGTTGCAGGATTTTTCTAAGTGTACCACACCCTGCCATGCTAAGTATCTGATGGGCGCACGCAGGATTTTGACTAGGAGAGGCAAACATCGGAATTCCAATTTTCAGACGTGCAGAATCTGGGAACTAGAAAATTTTCAATATGTACGTTTTATACATCACTAAGCTTGATGTTATTAACAACTGAGTGTGACAGTTTAAAGCGCTGCATTTGCGTTTCGAAATTTCATGGACACCATAGGGTGGTAGTCTATTTCAGGTGTACCCTGACAAAATTGAGTTTGTGATTACTCCATAAATAGATTTTCATTAAACTACCCGCTAAAAGCAGCCACTTAATATCGCTGTCTACATGTATTCGAGTAGCCTGCATGACATGGATACCTTTAATTACGATGAGGACATGGTTATTTCAGCAAAGCAAAAACCTTGATGGAACCTATTTATGTATATTAAAAACGCAAATACAGTGATGACGAAGCATTCTTCACAATAATAGTGCGAAACAAATAGCAGAGTGCGCCAGGATGAAATTGTTCAATAAAAATGCCATGCAGCAGGCTTGAAAATTCAGCAAAGTTCACCAAACAATACAGTTCTTCAGCAAAACAGAATAAGTTGCATGAGAACGGGATTGAATTTGAACCATAGACGTATTTTCATGAAAATAAGCACAGTCCCGCAAAGCTGTGGGTTATCGGAGGAAGTTTTCAAATCGACGCTTCATTAACCTGAGAAACGTAGCCTAGTCCTAAAGACATCATCAACTTGTACAGACGATCTAAAAGCGCTTTTTGGTTGCAAATCACAGTAAACATTAATAAAACAGTTTTTGCATCGTCTAGTGATTTGCTGTGGGAGTAGCAGTAACAGCAAATGACATGTAGGCCTAATAATATAACCCAATTAAATTTTATCGCGCAGTTGCAGGTGGTTCAAACAAGTAGTTTACGTTATTTTCAAACAAAACGTTTCCTTTTATTTCAACCATTAAGATTTTTGGAAAATTTTTAATTTACTATAATATGCACATGGGGGTCTCCCCCTTTTGCTAATATCGCGCACGAAATGCCTTTGAAAGATCAAAAAGAGCATGATGCGCTGAACAATGAGTGGCAGTTGGTGAATACTTAAGCTAAACAGTTACTGAAAATAAATTGAAGGCGCCGCCTATCTTTTCGAAGTTTGTCCGTTACCTTCTCCACAAAAGCACTCTTGCTGCGTTAACTTTTTCTTTGTGTAACTGTAAGACAAGGATACAAAAACCTGAAGCCTGTCATTTCTCATGGTGGGTCGTAGCCATGTTTTAAAACTCGTCTCAGTATGCTGAATGATCTCTCCATTGTGCAAGTAGTCGTTGGTGAAGTCAGGAAAATTTGTAAAGCACGTCTGATAAAAGGGTAAAACTCTTTCGATGGTAGTATGTCTTTTATCTGCTGAGGCTTGACCTTTTCAACGCCGCAGTAGTCATAGGGGTCATTCACAAATGGTGTCACGCTGTTTTGCCTAAAAATCAAACCCCTCCCTTTGTCAGAAATATCGATCCCTTCCTTCAAAATAACGTCACAATTTTGCGCACCATCCCGTGCGTTACACAAAGGTGGGTTACTTGTTTCTGACGCAAGCGAGCTTCCACTTTTTGTGATGAAGGTTTTGCTTATTAAACCTTTTGACTAGAGTCTTTTACTTTCCAACTGGAGCACTCCTCTCCGTACCGCAAGTAGACCAGCAACTGTCTTAATCCGCTGGCAAGAAACCTGCCCTCGCCACAAATGATGACTTATATAATCTTCGCCACACATGGCTTCCAGTTGTATCTCTGACGCAAAAGTAGACGCGTTTGTGGTGTCTACTCGGCTACATTACCGAAAGANAATGTAAAAATGTANCCACTACAAACGTATGGTGTATTTACTGTAATATTGTACTATTATTCTAGTTAAATTTCAGTCATAGCTTGGTTAGGAACAAATAAAAATTATTGGTTGTCGCTGAAATGCTGTGTCCTTGAGCGTGCTGAAATAATAGCTGTCCTAACCTCTCGCCACACGTCTAATAATTGCAAGAACGTTCGTCTTCAGGCGAAACAAACCAAAACGAAAGTTAAATAAAAACGCACACCAACAAGCGACAGAAGCGAAGATATCATTTCACAGTATTAAGCAACCTACCTAAAGATCTGGATCCATCGGTTAGACGAGGAGCAATTAACTCAGCGCCATTTTCATGTTTGAAATGAAAATTAACACTAGAAGACTGATGTAATATGTCGCTCCAGAAAGCCAAGCCACGCAGCGCACTCTACAAGTAAACTACAATGCACTGCAGCAGATCGAGAAGTTTAAGAACCACGGGGTGGTGCTGGTATTCAAGAGTGACGAAGTCGGAACAAGGAGAATGACACACGGATTGGCAAAAGCGAACGCAGTTCTGCTAGCTTTATCGCTCCGTGGCAACAAAACGGGAGCTTTCAAACACTGCAAAGCTATCAATTTTAATATCGGTGTTTGTTCCGATCCTCACGTATGATCATTCATATTAAGTAATGACTGAAGGAGTTCTATGTAGAACCGTTATCATAAAATCATCAACAGGGCTTTACGTTTGTCCAGTGGGGTTTGACATTCAGAAAATTTACATTCGCGTTACCACACAACATTTGCAAACTGCGATTCACATTGCGGGAAATCAATTATAAAGTGGAAGGATGACAGGTGGCCTTCACGTGGCCCTGTACGACATTGCTTGAAATGTCAAACTAAACCTGTCAACATGAGAGCAACCACAGGTATCCGCACTGGATGTATTCGGCATGGGGTGGGTCATAAAACGTCCTTCTCAGGGCGCGGCAGCAGAAATGCTGCCGAAGACCCACGACCCAACATACTCCAGCTGACACTGAGGGGCTTACAGCAGACAAGATCTCTGTCATTGAGCAGCTAGCCTATAAGAACAAGGCTTTCATCATCGTCCTGCAGGAGACCCACTGCACAACTGCAGATCAGCTAGTGATTCCCAACTTCTCACTAGCTGGTTCAGTCCTGAGCAGGATCCACGGCCTTGCCACGTTTGTCCATGAGCGGTTGGAATGGTCACTGTTCGATCAGTCTCCAGAACAATCAGGGACTGAGTGGTTGTGCATAGACGTTACAGGAATGCAAGATCATTAATGTCTACAAACCTCCACGCTCGCGATTCACACCAACGGCCATCCCAACGTTTCCACATCCCAGTCTGTATGTTGGTGACTTCAACTGCCAACATGTCAACTGGGGTTACAACGCCACTGAGCTTCTCCCCACCGGAAAAAGCAAAAGAAGCAGGTTACGACGCCTCAGGAACAGCGTCTCACAGGGATCTGTCCAGATCTGTCCTTCTCTTCAACATCTACCTCTCCGACCTGCCAGCCACCGTCTCCAGAAAGTATGCATATGCTGACGACCTAGCAATCATGCATGCTGATGGAGACTGGCAGGCAGTGGAAGGCGTGCTGACCAAGGACATGGAAACTGTAAGTGAATATCTCCAGACTTGGAAGCTAAAGCTCAGCACTACAAAAACGGTGTCGGCAGCCTTCCACCTCAACAACAAGGAAGCTAAACGTGAGCTTAAAGTCAAATACAACAAC
>JGI24159J19872_10003206_pt1 | contig 20204 bp, 10 predicted proteins | sample Ectturendosymbi4_FD_19872 | JGI IMG/M metagenome (IMG submission 19872) | reverse complement strand
GGAACACTAGTCAAACTTATCAAATTTCCTGCGGAACACCTGACGATCTTTCACGGAACACTAGTTTTCCGCGGAACACCGGTTGAAAATCACTGGCGTAGCCAGCCTCAAATTTTTGGGGGCTAAATATTTGACTTTACGCGAGCAACAGTATTTTGTTTGGGACACCGCCTCTCAAAGAACAAAATGACAAGAAATGCTAGAAATTTAGGGTGGTGCACGGTCCCCTAGTTACGCCTATGTGTACAATATAAAAAATGGGCAGCATCGGCACGTAATTACAGGTTTTGTAAAAGACACATTGAAACAAAAGATATAATAACGTTGTTCACTTGCAGTTGCACAGTCGTTAAGTGTTGGCGGACATTTTCAAGCAGTCAAACATTTATTTATTCATGTTGGAAGTACCAAGTAAGGCTGTCAGGAAATTAATGTTTTATAATTCCAAAGCCGACCTTGTCACTTTCTTTGCTTGTGTAAACCTAACCCTGGTCGATAGCGCGGTTATATCAAGAAAAAAAATTAGCAACGTAGTCTATTATGTTTCACCTTTTTCACAACAAAAACAAACAACAGGATAAGCTCATTCAGGGTTTGCTTTCTACAAATGCGATTCAGGTTTCACACAAAAATTCAACCAGTTCGAATTTTTTGAATTTACCGTCATATGCAGCGAGAGGTGGCTCGTCGTAATAAGAGGAAACAACACTCCCAACATCGTTGTTGCCGACATGATCAGTACATGTAATGTCGAGAGCAGAGTCTTGAGAGTAAGTACCGTTGATCATTGGCCAATTGATGTATGAGTTTTCGGTCACCCCGTAGCACTTCTCAGGGTCCGTGTTTCGAGACTGGGTCCTGCTTCCAAGTGACCTGCACGAACATCAGCAAACGATGCTCATCAGTGTCATAAGAATCAGCTAGTCTTGCCTTAGTCTTAGTCAGGTAGCAAGGCGTACACAGGTAATGGCAAACACAGGATGTTGACAGGAAAACGGCAGGTGCAGTCTGTTAACCAAATGTGTGGCCAGTGGAAACAGGCGCCGTCATTCTCTTCTCAAACGTACAAAACACGATATTTGGCGAAAAAAGTAGCACCATACGCAAAAGAGCGCATTTCCATCCTCTGAAAATTCACAAAAGCTGTCCAGATTCGCCTGATTTTCACAAACCTTACAGTGCTTGGGCGGGCATCTGCCCACCAAGATCCAGCCTTGTACGTGTCGGTTTATAAATGAATTTGGCAACAGCGTACCTTGCGGAATATAGACTTGCAACACTTTGTGAAGGCGGAAATTTGCTGCGAGCCATCGCTGGGGTTGATTTTGGACCTGGTAAAGTGAACAAAATTTGTCATTAGACATGTTTCCGGGTGTCATGTACAAAATATGATGATCGTCACTCGGAATTTCCAAGTCTGTTAAAGCATTCCATAATCTTTGTTAAAAAAAGTTCAGTTTTAACAGTGGTTTCCAAGAAAATTAGCAAGCTGAAAGTACAATATTTTACAGCACAAACTCGTTTTTTCTTACTGCTCAACGTAGCACAATAAGTTATTTCTTTTTGTGCAAGTTAAATCCAGTACGAAGTGTCAACAGACAATTACGTTGCGCTTATCATCTTTACGCAAATCAAAATACAGACAGACGGTGTGATTGTTCATTAGGAATGCAACCCTATTCACAGGCCCGTAAACAGGTTTTAAGGTTTGTAGGGGCAAAATACATTTTCAGGGTTTAAGAATTTTTGTTTTTATTGTATGTTTAAAACAAATTTGTATGGGCACAACAAAATTAGGGGGGCACAAAAAATTGGGAGGCAGTGCCCCCGAACGTCCCAAGGCTACATGCCTGCCTGTTCGCAGTAGCGGACGAAAGGTTACAAAACTTTTCAGCCTGTAGTTAATCAATCAATTAAGAAAGCTCAATCGCGACGAGTAAATACGATCTACCACTAAAACGATCTCTTATATTCCTTAACACTGGAAAGCTTTGGTAAATAAGGAAAGAATATACATTACAGTAGAACAGGTTCACAATGCTTTGTGGTGTCAGCAGGAATAATATAGATCGCCTTGCCAATCAAACGCCGTTTTTTTAAAGGAAGATTGTTTCAAGAGCATTACCTTTGCTCCTTGTTTCCTAGACTTCGAGATTTTGGTACAGATCTGCAATTATTTTTAGTCATGAAAACATCTAGTTATGAAAAAATCTAGGAATGTTTTGTGTGGTTGCATTGTCACTTACTTGCTGCTCCCAGATAATTGCTTCCTTGTGCAAACGACGTTGAAATATTTCCCTGAATTGACTCTTCATCTTCATCTTCAGGATTAGTTCCAACTTTTGGAGCAGTTTTGTATTTTAAAAGACGTAAGTAAGATATTAGGACGATGATGAGATAAAACTAAAAGAAAATTTTTTTTGTTAAAAATCAAAGCATCATCTTAATATTATGTTTTGATACCTTGTAAAAATAATGTTTGTCCCATCAAAGCGAGAAAATAGGAAAAAATTAGTACAAACACATTAATTTACAGTTACTCATGTTCAATCCCATAACTTATTTTTTAAAAGTTTGCTAGGCTGTAAAGAAGGGGCAATGAAATCATTTTTTAAATGAAACGAAAACTTGTTTTGTTTAGTTATGGAAAATTTTCAACAGAAATTAGCCACATTTTGCAATATTTTCTGCAATGCATAGCATAAAAATCTGGTTATCACAGGATTTTTTCGTATTGCTCAAGAGCAGTGAGCAGGAACATTAAAAGCAAGTATTGATTGTTTCGATTTTTCCATGTGTCTGTATGTGTGCATGTGCGAATATTTGAACACGTGTGTGTACGTATGTGTTTGTGTAGGCTATAAAAAAAGAAAAACATAGAGGAAAAGGAGAAGAATAGCGATGAAATAGTGCAAGCTAACAACTGTCACGACAAAATGTGACAGTCTGCTCAAACATTCAAATGCGTGCTTTTTCAGTTCACATTGTATAATTGAAATGTTCAACTTGATACGCACATATAGACATGCATGAACTCCTGTCAAAGCCCAAGCGGTTACAAGATTGTCCTTTATCCTTGTGTGATCATCTGATTCTATAACTATTGGTTGATTAGCTGCATTAACAAGCGATATCTTATCCCACTGACGCTGCTTCATCACTTTTTGAGGAATTGCTGTCGCGTAAGCGGCTTCTGCGATATTTTCGATTATTGCAAAACCGGTGGCTGATCCCCATATGATCACCGCATATTTCATGCGCTTGTAGTATTCCTGAAAAAAAAAACATGCCCAATGTCGTGCAACAGCCACATTCGCAAACAGACAAAGAAGTAACATTTTGCTTCTACAAGACTGAAAAAGTTGATTTTTAGCGCCTTCCGTCACACATCGTGCGAGTAAGCATTCCGAAGGGCGATATGTTTTTGCTGTCTTTAGAGGCGAAGTATGATTCTGTCGAACAGAACAAGGGAAGGCTACAATTTGCAGAAACGAGTGATTCTCCCGCCTTGATGACTTGAAATTAGAAATTAACCAATCCGTGCCAGCGAACTATTGAATATTTTACATAACAAGTGAACATTTAACGTCACAATTAAACAACACAGCATGCAAGCGCTAATCTGTACCGCTCTGAATAGCAAATTGTGAATCGACCGCACGTTCCTTACTTTTTGTCCCCATATGCAGGAAGCAATCAGAAGAACAAGAGCAGCCAACAGAGATATGCCAGCGGTCCCCATGCCGAAAATGAGAAGTAACCTCCAAACATCTTTGATAAGGCTCACGCCCTCCCACATGATTTTTCGCTTTCCGAGATTTTGGTTAAAATCGTCAACACGGTAAACAAGGAATCCAACGCATAGACCCTATCAAACAAATTTAAAAAAAAAACAGCTAAAAGATGTCATAAAGATTTCAACAACAAAAGTTCATTTCGCTTTGATGCTTATATACTTTTGATAAAAACGAAACGTCAAATTCTACTGTAAAATCCAACTCTTTTGCACATTCCTTCAGCCCTTCCATAAAAATAAAAAAGCGCGAAAGACCAAACGTCTCTCTTTTCATTGCGACATCCGAGATTCATTATCAACGTTTGTTTCTTTTTCACAAAATCATGCTTATTTTTAGCAGAAACATTATTTTATGGTCTGCAAGATAAATCCGATTCAACTAACATGCAACTCTTAGAATTTATCCTCAAAATAAAGACATAAATTTAAATCAAAATCGTACAATGATTGGTGATGTTCATTGTACAAAGCAACGGACACAAAACACGTTCTATTTAATTTCAATCGTGTAACGCAAAATCTTTTTACACGTCAGCCAAACGTAATATTTAAACAATGGAAGTCCAAGCCTGCTGCCCAGTATTGACTTTAAAAATGGGCTTCCTACCAATTTAATCAACTTACGACGTATATCAAACCAGTGAGTAGACTACCGGCTCCCAAACTGCAAAATCCTGCGCAGGAATATACAATAGGTTCCTTTTGTTTCTTTTTAAACCAGGGACGGCTAGAACGACTTAAGGAAGATTCCCTCGAGCTCACAGTGATGACACTTCCATTTCTTTCTGTTCTTTTTTTAGATGTGATGACACTGTCATCTTGTTCGGAGTTTTTTCTTGATCTGGTGTCACTGTCGTTTCGGTCAGAATTTTTTCTTGACTTGATGACACTGTCATCTTTGACAGACTTGCTTTTTGATGTGATGACATTGCGATTTTTAACAAAGCTTTTTTTTGATGTGCTAGCAGCGTCCTTTTCCACAGTGTTTCTTGGCGTGACCCCATTATCATCTGTTTCAGAATTTCTTGTTGATGTAGTAGCTCTTACACTTTTCACAGAGTTCCTCGTCGATGGCACAGAAGTTGTGTCTTCTTCAACCTCTGTGCATGATTTTTTTTCAACCAGTCTGCCTCGGGGAGCTGGTGTTGATTTCGATGCTTTTTTAAAACGATTGTGTTTTGGTTTCTGTTTCAACTGTTTTTCTTTGAGTGATGAACTTTTTACTTTGGGAGTAGAACCTTTTTTCTTCTCTCTTGCTTCACTTGGCGACTTGCTTCTTTTTCTTTTAGAGCTTTGTTTGCTGTTTCGTGGCGATTTTTTCCTTTTATCTATAGTGAACTCTGGAGCAAACTTCATTGTGCCAAAAGATAATGAGGTGAAAGAATTCACCTGATGTGTAAGAAAAAGAGATTGACTGTAAACAACTACGAGAAACAGCAATAACAACAGCTGAAATGTAAACAGTAAACGTTTCGTTAGAATTATTCAAGCTACCTGAAATAAAACTTTTGCCATTTGTTATGTGAAATTGCTAAAAACACCAGTAACATTCGCAATTATTGTTTTAAACTCGATAACTAAATCATCATAACCAATTGTAACAATGGATCGAGTAAATTTGCTTTCCATTCCCCAAGATGCTTTTAAGTTGGCTTTGAAGAACATCAACATAGACATCAGCAGCTTGCGTCTTAAATTGCAAAATAATATGTGGTTGCAGCCCATGCAGTCCACTTGCTGATGATCTGTCGTTAGCTTTTTGATCTTAGTTTACTGAATTTTGTTGATTATGAAAACGCTTTTTTCGCAGGGTCCAACTTGTTTTTTTCAGATTTCCTTGCGTACCAAACGTGAACCCGTTTTGAATAATCAAATTAGGCAAAGTGGTAGTAGGAGTTACTTCAAAAGCTTGCAGTTGTCGTGCATTTGACTTTCAAGTAAAAAAGTTTGGGCTTAAAGGGTTTTACAGGTTTACATAAAACTGCAGCAAGGTCGCAAATATCTTGGTGTACAATTCTTTCTATCATCGCCATTTTCACAATAGTTGTAACAGCTTAGCTTAAAACCTTAGTTCCATCCTTCTAAAGAGTTCAGGAACACCTTGAAGTAGGTGTACAAGTGCGTGTTTACCTCGCATGTTAGGGCTTTTCGGCTTGTTTCAAGTATCTCCTGTAGGGTTTCCGAGAGCCTCTGCAATTTCCTTATACCTGTATCCTACGTGAGCGCAATTTTAGAAAAGCAATCATAAAAGGTAATAATTTTCATGTCGTTACGTGGCATTATTTAAATGTAGCGAATTCATGCTCTAAAATTGGAAAGCACTAATTTAGTTGCGACACGTATGGCCCCCGACCGAGCGGTATAGTGGGATGGATGGAGATTCTGAAACCAGTAAAACTGGCTAGACAGAGTATGATGACTATAATTGTAGACTTACAGGCTTGTATATAATGAACTTAAATGCGGGACTACTTCAAGCATGTGTCATGTATAGGGTACCACAAACCCGACACCAGAATTTTGAAACGGACCGATCACAATTAGAAACATTTTGGAATGGTAAAAGTATATGAGCTTACCCTTGCCTAAAATCAATTCGGCCAACTTGCAAATTTTCTATCATTTGCGTATCCTTGCTATCGCTGCAGCATTTACCCCATATATTGCCCTTTATTTCAGGCTACTGGAGAAATCGCGTAGCCACGGGAAAAAGCTAGCACAAATGGTCCTTACGGAACCTTTCTTCCACGTCTCTAACAAAGAAGTTTGTTTTCGTTGCAACAGTAACTCTTATACCGTACGGAAGCTTTCTGTGACAACGTTAGTGGGATTAATATGAAGGTATATAATTGTACTGTAAGCCGATTTCTTTTCATGCGTTTGAAGTGACCTATCAGTTAACAGATCAACATAAACTGTCAATTCTTCCTCACGCTTTCCCACTTTGAAACATTTATGATCCCCGAAATTTTATTCAGCAAACTTTTCCCTCCTAATCAAAAAACTATTTTTGTAGAAAATGCAGACCACTGTTGAAAAATCTTCTGCGAAATTTTTACCAAATCCAAATTATTTCACTGCTGTCCATTCAGGAACAACCTTTAACATCTCTTAAAAACACTTTTTCCAACATAGTGAACTAAGAAGGGTAGAACGAGAAACGATTCATGTTTTTAAGTAAAGAGGGCATGGAAACTTTGGTCAATCGAGAGCAAAAACAACTTCCATGTTTTAACCAAAAAGCGGAAGAGTCTTAAAAAAACTTTGGAATTGTATGCTATAGCAAAACTCGCTTAAAAGGCTTAAATGATAGATCTGTACGTGTGGAGGGAAATGATGAGGTTAAATAGTCTGTAAAGAAATTCCTGACAAAGAATTCAGTGCTTCACATGTTGAACGGCAAACGTAACACATAGAAATCAGTGGCGTAGCCAGCCCAAAATTTTGCAGGAGTAAAAAAATTGGGGCAAAATGCTTCACTTTACGCGAGCAACAGTATTTTTGTTTTGGACGCCGCTTCGCAAAGCACATAATAACTACTACATATGCAGAAATTTGGTACCGACATGCCCCCCTGGCCCCCCTAGCTACGTCTATGATAGAAATTGGCGAAGAATTAGCAAATCGCAAAAATTAGAAATACGAACTGTGAGCAGTTGTTTACCTTAGACGTTCTCAAAAACGTTTAGCTTGTAGCACCTTTTCCGCCACAGGTTGTGACGCAGCACCCAAGAGCTGCTAACGGCGACGAAAGAAACTATAACAAACATTTCAAAAACTCAAATTCAAATGCTTGCATCTAAATGTACCAGTCTGTATGCATTTATAGTTTTGAAATGCAAACCACCAACGAAGAGAAATTAAAATTTTGAAATAATGCATGCCTATTCTTCTTGAGCAGAGGGTACCAATTCTGAACGATAATAAAAGTTATTGCTACCGACGGTAGATCCACTACTGTATAAATGGAAAGGCACCCAAATAGAAAGAACAAGCAGCGTTCTGTTTGAATAAGATTTCAGAACCGAGGATGCGTAGTGTTACGTAAAATTGAGTTCCTATGGAAAAGATTTGCTGATATATTTAACTTCGTCGCTTTTTAGGAGACTAGTTACTTGAAAACAAATAGAAACAACTGTAACTTTAGAAATAAAATTAGCAAAGCATCCACATCTTGAAAAATCCTGGTCATCCTCATCCTGAACGCCCCTCATTAAAATATTTTTGATTCCAGTTTTGTTATCAACACAAGATTAGCGTGTTTGCTTAAGAATTTTAGAAATTTTGAGGCACACCTGGAGTTGCCTTCCGGCTTATCTTTACTGAATCACTTATTTACTCTAAAGTAAAATTCCAAAGTTCTGCCATACTGCGTATAGGGGGTTGCAGGCACATCTGCCACGCCGTTTTTATTCTTATCTTTATTAAAATAAAAGCATGTCAGTAGTACCACGTCAGCGGTAACAGTTTTCATGGCCAAATTCATTCGCGATAGCTGCTTGCCTGTATTGATCTTCTTGGATACAAAACAAAGTGAGAAGCTTTCAAATGAAATAAATCTGCATCTAACAGTTGTCAAACACAAAGTAACTAAACTTTTTATAGTCAATTTTGTCTTACTGACATGGTGTTACTTCAGCTGTACAAATTGAAAACGTTTAACGCAGTGGTAATGACAGGCAGTTAAGATCCAATTCAAAATACTTTGCGTGTTTAAATGGTTAGCTGCCATCATATCACGCTTGTTATCTTGTTTACTTCACTGTCAGAATCATACTGTAGTTTGCCTTAGAATACGCAAGCAAAACATTTTTGCTGCCAGTGGTACAGAAGTGTTTTCAACATCCCCACGGGTACGACATTTCTGCAGTAATAGCTGACACTATGCAGTGTACCGCTCGGTCAGCGTTACGTTGTATGCTAAACTCTGTCTTTGTGTGATAAACTTATTCAAAATCCCAGACTTGTTTTAGAGTAATGCATTCCATATTCTGTCAGCAGGGCCTATGAGAGGGGGTCCAGCAGGTACATTGTTCCGGGGCCCGACAGCTACAGGCGGGCCCGAGACTGAAGGAACATTTGAGTGTTTGTTACTAACAAACTCGGAATAATGTAGCAAAATTAATCCCGGTTATAAAACTCATTTGGCCTAAAGTATTTGGTAAGCTGGTGTGATGTATTTTAATGTGAATTGCTGGCAGTGCATTTTCCGGATATGGTGCATTAATAATTATTAGCAGTAATTATTTTTGTTGAACTTGAATGTCTGCCTACTTTGTCGAATTTAAGACATTCACGAGTACTGTCCCAATGTGTCGATCGAACTGAACTTTCCTTTACGCCTTTCATTTTTAAACAAATCCTTAATAAAAACTCTCTCCAATAAACCAATAGGCTACTTTCAAACTAAGAGATACTTCAAGTGAAATTTGAATGGACACATGCCAGTCTACAATAAAATCTAATCTGACAGCAGTAGCCCCCGAATGTTACGAATATGTGTAAGATACCTAAAAAGTTTAAAAGTAACAAGTAACTACAGTGCAGGACGGAAGTGCTTGTAGTGCACCGCGGCGGTTTGCTGTGCATTTTGCTGATTGTTAAACTTGCGCCGCAAGCAGATGCAGGCTCTAATCGAATGTGAGTTTAGGATTACCGGACATATCCAGAAATCTGAAGATTCCGAAACCATACAGGAGAAACTAACCACAGTATTTCGACAGAATGCTTTAAAGCAGTGGTCGCTGGTCTGTGGGCCGTGTAGCTATTGATTGTGGCTCGCGGTCAAAAATAGAAGCAATGTCGGTTGACAAATTATTTCGTTCTCCCTTCATTCTTGTTATAATAAGTAAGCTCATTCCAAGGATACTGTTACTAAATGGTGTCGCAGTCTCATTTCACTAGCAGCGTTTTATTCAACCTCGATCGACTCCATTCATTCAGAGATGGCGGCATTTTTTCTAATTTCTTCCTTGATAAGATTTTGCGATGAACATGTAAAAGTCATGTTTAAAAAATGGTAATATTGTCACGTTACTTAAACACCGGTATGTTTTAACAGAATGTTATGATCAATAAACGAGCACTTCTTGTTGAAGTTTGATGCACATGAAATTAGCCTCATTTTTATTTATTTCAAAATAATTTTGCAAGTCTCAGGGGCACCAAATGGATTTTGTTCCGCCTAAAAAATTCTCTAGGGGGCCCTGTCTGTCAGTCCAATAGTATGATACGAACGTCGTGCAGGAGCTATTATGAGCTGAGTATCCTTCTTTATTGTCAATGTGCCAATACAAGGAAGCGGTGATCGTTAGACTGATTCGTGGTAATCCACCTCTACCAACCAAGAGCTTTTCGAACTCCGTGGTTCAAAACCTGAGTTGGTTGATGATGATTGTAACTGCAGTATAAGGTGCATCCAATCTGCAACAACCAACGCGGTCATAATGCAAGTACATGCCGCAATGAATCGATTAAACCAGTGCTTCTTAACCTTTTTCGGTTTCATTCACCCCTGTCATCGATTGCTGCATTCCCATTCACCCAACTGCGAATGCATGTCCCATGCGACAATAATAACCCGTCTACTGTAAATACACTGTTATTGCTGAGTTTGATTTTTGTACAAGATCTACTAAGTAACTCATTTAAAGACAGCCGAATCCGCATCGACTGGCAAGAAACGTGAAGCTACGAAAGCAACAAAAAATTAACCAAAAAAGCCTTTTTCTACTAAAAAGATGAATAGGGAAATATCACATTGCAAACTTCAAGAGTTTCATATTGTCAAAGCCTCCCTGACAACGTCCATGAGCTCGACCAATTACAAAAATCCTTTCTCTGACATGTACTCTTATACTGTATGCAGTACCATATTAGCTATGAGGCCCGTGCCTCACGGGCCTCAGGCCTCTGCAGTCAAGGGACCCCCAACATGAAAGCTGGCATTCAATACAGTGATAGGCGTATGAGGTGGAGGGGCGGCAGCCCCACAACCGGTTTAAAAAATTTCAGGGCAAACTCTTTTTTCATGGCAAGTGCAAGTTGCTGAAAAATCCTGAATAATAAAAAATATTTCAATACAGTAACAAATTTCAGAGCAACTCTGTTTTTCAGGATAAGTGCAAGTTGCTCAAAATCCTGAATGATAAATGTATATATTCAATAGAGTGAATTCAAGACACATTGTTTTTCAGGGCAAGCGCAAGTTGCTCAAAAATCCTGAATGCAAGATCTATATTCAATACAGTAAAAAATTTCAGGGCAAACTCTGTTTTTCAGGGCAAGCGCAAGTTGCCCACATATCCTGAACGGTGAAAAAAATTTCAGTACAGTGTATATTCACTTGGGGATGATCCCTGTAATTTGGGCTTCTGTGGTGTGTAATCTGGACCAAAGTCATGACTGGTTATTATGACTTTGGTCTGAACCAAGCCCTGGCACTTGCATTTTGAGTGAGTGTTTCATTTCCTGAGGTGCAATCTTCAGTAGAAGCGGGCAGCATGGACGTACAGATTGCTTGGACCCTTTGAGTGCGCGTCTTTAAGTGCCTTGCTCAAGCGCACAGCAACGATAACACAGGCAGGTGTAGGGAGTCAGACCCTCCAATCCTTCGCTTTGTTGCGCCGTCGAAGTCTCGTGCATATTTGCATCAGTAAAGGCATTACCGTAAACCTTTTTGTGTGGGAGAAAACAACAGTCAAGGAACTTCACCCCCTTGATTAACAAGCAAGGCAACTGCAGAATTTGCCTATAACGACACCTCTAAGGGATTGCATAAAGAACGTTATTGCCGAATTGACGTTATAAGCGATTTGAAATGCATGTAAATGATGCCATCGGGACTGAACAAAATGCAACGTTATAGGCGAATTGACGTTACAGACGAAGTCGTTATAAACAAATTCAGCTGTATAAAACAGGTTTCAGGCTCCATTCGGATTAATTTTAAAAAGTTCGTTTCAGGGCAAATTGTTTATTTTTAGGGCAAATTGTTATATTCAGGGCAAATTGTTATTTTCAGGGCAAATTTTTTCCGCCACCCCTCCCCCCCCCAAATGAAATGCTTTCCCGTACGCCAATGAATACAGTTGTAGCCTGCCTTCGCACTATGATTGTTGCCCGACGTTCAATGCAATATCAGATTCAGACTACGCATGCAACAGGAAAAAACACATTACTGGCGCCTGTGACATCAAGAAGAACGGTATGGCATCTTGTTCACAACACACAGGAAAAGAGCAGAGTACAAAACATGTGACCATGGTAGCCAAGCCACAGCAGGGTTGCCATATTGGCGAATCTATTGCTGGATTCCAAAAATCTGGCGAGTTTTGAAAACGTTTGGCTACAAATATTTCGGTTTGGCGATTTGGCGAATTTTTGGCAATTTTTTGAAAGCATTTGGGTACAAATTTTTTGGTTTGGCGAAATATACTAACGTATCATTTTCTGTAAATTATTCTCTGAAAATGTGTTCCAGTGTCATTTTATGTACGCCCTGTATACTTGCATGCATTTGGTTACAATTCAGATGTAGGGTTATTATTTCTGAGCTTGCTGATGGTTTGAAAATTCGTGACATCAACTGAAAGTGTGATTGTTTTGCAAGTAGGAGCATAGTTGTTAACAATTCCTATAAAATGTATTTGCAAAATGTTGAAACTGATTATTTAGAAATATTTTTAAAATGCTGAAAGCCTATATGCTTTCTGATAAAATACAAGGCGAAAGATAAAGGAGCAGTAAACGACTGATTTCCAGTGAAAAAATTAATGTTTTGTTAAAGATGCAAACATTTCCAGAGGGTTGGCTATTCTTTGCTGAGTTTTGACTATTGTTTGAAGTTAGGTTGGGTACAGTTTTCAGTTGTTTTTTTTTTATCTGCCAACCCTGAGCCACAGTACGTCAGTTAGAACGGCTAACTTGGTAATGAAGGTTGTCGTCCTTGAGTGTTGTGAGAAAACAGTGTGCCTCGTAGGTGAGATTACGGATATTATAAATTCAGGCCAAATGTAGCGAAAATACAAAAGTGGAGCAGCTAAAAGGAAACTCAGGGTAGAGCAAGAAAAACGAGATAAGCAAATTAAGAAAAATATCCCACGTCTGCTGATACATGGGTTTGAGACAAGCTTGATCTCTAATATTAAACGTAAGAAGCCATTACTGAATGAAGATAAAAATGAGTGCATTAAAATTAACGAAGCACAAATAACGTTAAAGTCTGGTTAAGGGTTTTTTAAGGAAAATGTTAGGTACCTGATATGGACCTGTAGGGACCCGATTTTCTCTGATTCTAGGGACCCGATGGTAATTTTTTCTAATTCTAAGGACCCAATTTTCAATTCTAGGGACCTGAATCGGGTCCCTAAAACCCCTTAAGAAAACCTGGTATAGTTATCAAATCAGCGTATCTGTAATTGAAAGCGATGCCAATTTTAACGTTTCACAACCACCAGCAGTGTGAGAGGATAGGCCTAAAGCAATGGCAGAAGCTGAAAGAAAAGCATGTACTTCACAGAAAACTAATCCATTATTTACCAAACTATCCATTATTTATTTATTTATTTACCAAACGACGTTGGTAGTTGGCCAGGCAAAGCAAGTGAAGAAATGAGAGTTTTTGGAACAACAAGGCAGTGAGGAATGTCAGCATTTACAGAAAGAGTACAAAAATTATATTTCACAAAATTGCGATACTGTACGTCTTCCCTGTTTTATCCGCAATGTTCACATGGTGAAACAGTAATTCGATCGTGCCTCTGTTTTTCACCTGGAAAGGTACACTTTACTGTTTTGTATGCAAATTGTTTAAATCAGCTATGTCCAACGAATGGCTTACTGAGCCAAATATTGTGTCACTATCTTAAGCAGGGCCGCACATTGAAGGACATATTAATGAGGGCCGCACTTTGAATGAATTACTTTGATCTTAGCAAATTAAATTTAGTTTAACCTAATGTACTGAAAGCGTTCGAATCCTAACTGCAATGGTAACAGACGTGAAAAAGTGTCATTGAGGACTCTTGCATCAAAAATTTCAAATTCAAGATTATCAAAATAAGGACAGATTGTCAGTATGTAAGATGCTTTTGCTACAGCGAAAACCTAACCTGGGCCGCACAAAACCTTCGCCTGGGCCGCATGCGGCCTGAGGGCCGCGGGTTGGACATAGCTGGTTTAAATAAATCTCGTGATGAAGAAGTATTTTCTAGGAATGGGTAGCCTACTCTGGTTGGAAGAATGCATCTCGAAGCATATCTTCGCACGAAATATCTGCAGCGCATAACAATGCTCTTACATCATAGACTGTAAGAGTTGAAGAAACTGGTCGCGGTGATTACAATCTTGCAAAACAAATCGATGAGGCATAGGGGCACTATGCGACATTGGTTTTTATTGAAAAGATGGGGACCCTCGAAAAATTGTGCCATAGCCCCTAAAAGCCTAAACTGGCACTGACCGTATCCGGTAGTCATGAGCAATAGTTGTGGTAGTCAGATGTACCAGTTGTTGCAAGGCTTTTAATGCATTTTTCTTCAACTATAGGGACTCAAATGAACCAACCCTAAAATCCTCACAATAGATAGAGATATACTTTGAAAGACGTTCTGATACAATCTTGCTGAAAGAAACTTATTCTCCCCTTCCCTTAAAAATCTGTGTCTTTTAAACTGCGAAGCTAATAAAGCTGGCTTGTCCTGATTGATTTCATCTCTTGATTTACAACTACTTTCATCAAAACAAAATGTTCTTGTGCGTATTTTGTAGTCCTTCTGTAGGTATTGCCTGAGATATAATCGCCTATTAGATGTTGGAATCAATACCAAAGCGGAAAAGAAACAAATATCACAAATAGGCTACTCCTGTACTTCGACTGGGAAGGCTGCTCTGATCAGTGTTTGTGTGTCTGGTTTTCACTCAAGATTGAATACGAATCTTTCGAAAATACTACGATTCTACCAATTAACCTTCGCACCGGAGTACAGGATGTTCATCTCATGCAGAGCACAGCAGAGATTCCGTCACTCGAATGAATAAAACATGGCATCTTTATGTAAGATCTAGGCCTATTATATCATAGAGGTAGTTTACTTACAGTTTTCCTGAAGTGATAAGTTGCTGGCAGCTTTTAAAGCGGCTTCACACAGAATCCGATTTACGCATCAGACCGTCAACGGTTAACGGTCCGTTTTGGGAACCGGCTTACGTGTTCCGGGAGGCTATCACACAGAAAACGGGCGCCTTTTCGCGAACGGCTTACCATGTGTAGCAGGAATACATCATCGTCCTGTTAATTTGCATTGAACTGCTGTTGTATTTTGTTACATAAAATCTGCTAATTCCAGTAGGCACGCTGTTCTATAAATAATACGTTTTTCGAGGGCTACTTGTAGCAGATTTCGCAGTGCGTCTTGAACTTATTGTCAAGCACTGTTATCCTGTTTATATGGCACGCAAAAATTGTGGCTTTTTCGATTGTGGCCGGCCTACAGATAGTGGCTAAATTTGGCCACAATCAGCTATGTGTTCACATGGCCCTTCTGATTATCAGGACTAGAGCACTATGCACAACGAAGTTAAAGTGCTAAAATTCTTCGTTGGATTTCTGCACCACATAGGCCTGGTAGGAACACATCACGGCAGCATTCTGCGGTTTTGAAAAAGTATATTCAGGATTTTTGTTCTCGACACATTTTTAAAGCAGTAAAGATACGTGATGCTTGAATAACTGCTGAAACATCAACATTTTAAAATTTGAGAGTGACCCAAATTTTTTAGAATTATGTCCAACACATTTTTCTAGGGGAGCAAAAAATTTGCAGGGGGTTGCCCCCTGCACCTCCCTGGTTACGAGCCTGGCATGGACACGGTATAACTTCTGCACTGAAACCAGCTTTTGCAGTTTGCATGCAATGTTGTTGATGGTAGGCAGGCCCACAACCTGGGGAGACAAACGGGCAATTGGCCCTCCCAAAATTTTCAAAATCATGTTTAGTTGTTGGGTGCAACAACAAGTTACATTTTGTGGCCCAAAAGATATCCGCTAGTTGCGGCCAGTCGCGTCGCTGCGGGGAGGCTTAACTTTTCAAGCGTCAAGAACGCTTGAAGTTCGCGTCAAGAACGCTTGAAATTTTATTCATAAATGTTGATATGTGTTGGGTAAAAAANATGAACTAGAGGATACAAAACCTTAGCAACAGAAAATTCATTCACCCTTCATTCACACCTGTTCTTTCATTCACACCTTGCAAAAACTTCATTCACCCTGGGATGAAACATTCATCCTGTTTAGAAGCACGGGATTAAATAATGATTGCGAGGCGTAACGGTTCAGCGACATAAAAATCTGACAAAACGTCAATTCAGCATAAAATCCTTTTACAGCTTTTCACACACTTTCCTGCTGCCGAATTGTCAACAAAACAAAACTCTGCAATTTTCTGAACGCCATGAGCGTCGGAAGGGGTGGGCAGGGGGGGCTTTCCCCCCTGGATTAAAAAAATATAGGCAAATAAGTTATTTTCTTACTTGCGAGTGGTAAAAAAAATTTCACGACTTTTTCACCCTAAAAAATTTTTGGAAAAAAAAACTTAATGAGCACCCCCCTGGAAAAAATCCTTCCGGCACCCATGCTTGACACAGAAATTCCCTGCTCCACATCACTTATTCGTAAATTTGTAATATCTGAGAATGGCAAATAAAGTCAATTTATTTATCAATCTCTTAACCATTAAAGTTTTAAACTAATCAAGAACCATTGCATTCTTCTAGAAAGTGCAGTTCACTTCATCGATGCATTAATTTGGAAATATGACTCCGTTTTATAATTGTTTTTCACAAATATCTCTTTTCCACGCAATATAATTATTCTCCACCCATTAGTGGAGTATAGATGGCGGTGTAGGTTTTGGCGAACAGGGCTGCTTATTGCCTTTCACACAAAATTGTCATGCGGCTTCCAAAAAATGCTTGAATTCCCGTAGCCCAAGTCTAAAAATCTGCATAAAATGCTCATGAAGCTACAGTAAAATAGCTTGATTGCCTACTTGTTTTCGTTATACTGTACTACCGTCGGGTGTTGGAACCTTACACATATACATATCGGGCTACTTTTATGAGCTTGGGCAATGTCAAATAAACTAGTGCTGTCCTGCCTCATCAGACAAGAAACGTTGCTGATTCTGAAACATTAAGAAAAAACTTCCAAGATGAAATTTAGAAAGCTTGTGATGTGCTACAAACATCCATTTGATTTTCTAAAAAAGAACTTACAACATGCAAATATTGTGAAGCTCTTTACAGCAACAAAGCTTTCATAACATTATGTCAAGAGTTAAACGCTTTTATGCGCTGTTGATGTGAAATCCACGTAAGTTTTTGTTGAAACATTTTCTGAGTAGACAAGGGTAAGATTCTTAATGCACATAAAATAAGTTTTAACCAGAAGCTTTCTTCGCAAACACCCAGAATGATATCAATGGTGTTTGCCTTAATTTTTAATAAAAGTTAAAGAACAAAAATTTGCGTGAATTGTTGTGCAAGTCTCCAGGAACTTTACAGCTTGAGCAATTCAAACTTAGTTTAATAAAGCTCGCTGTAAATTTGTGCTTTTCCACTGAAAAAACGGGTCTTTTGTCCCTGAAAATAACTTCAAAATGTAGAAGGAAATAAAATTTTTATGACCAGTGAGACGAATATGCAGGCCCGTAATTAGGGCCGCAAAGGGGCGAAGCCCCCATGAAAAGTTTTTCGCCCCCCCTTGGAAAAATACGCTGGAAGTAGTTAAAAACTGTTGGATATAGTTTAAAAATTTAGGTCCCTCCCAGAAAACTCTTCGCCCCATCTGGTGTCCCAAGCTGGTTACGGGCCTGCGCACATGACAGTGTTACATCTACCTGCAGGCATCAAGCAGTAATACACTACTTCATAGGAAGTCTAATACAAGTGTAAGGCATGCATAAGGTCGTTGTTTCAAGCTTCGTGTATTGCATGGCAAGCAAAAGATTTGTCAAAATTTTATCTAAAGAAAGCAGTTGCAGATAAATGTATTGCTCAAAAGATCTTATCTAACAAAGCAACTTGCTACTGTTCTACTTGCAGAATATTTTTTAAGTGGAGCTTTTCGTTCAGAATGATTTTTGTAACATATGAAGATGTTAGGGAAAATCTCACAAGACCAAAAATTGCAAGTAAAATAATAACTAGTGCTGCCGTATTAAAGCGAATTTATGTGTGAAAGAAGTTTACCGCAAAAAAGAGTTGCTTTTCATTGTGAAATCGCCAAGTCTGCATTTTATGAGCTGTGATTGAAAGTAGGAGATCGGTAAATATTGCCACAAAATTCCATGTCCAATAAAGATACCGATGCAATTAATTTTCTTGTAATTTGAGTGTAACAAGAATTCGAGGTTTAGAGGGAAAAATAGCACATCAAATTAATAAAATGAAGCCTTTACATTCCTGCAATTAATCTGTACAGTACATCAACATTTGGTTACGTTTGACCGCAATGACCTTGACACATTCTGGTTTTGCCGCTAGTTTGTTATATGCATTTTAGTAAAAATGAGTGTTGTTTTATAAACGCCTTAGACAATCTTTTACTTTTTTACTAACACTTTTACTAACAGGGGTGTCGAAATGATGAAAAGAAATTCAAAGCCTGATTGGATTGAAGATCTTGGACCTAGCTAGATGTTTACATAAAGTTGCTATTGGTTCCACGGGAATAAAGCAGGTATATTTTGAGTGCGCTATGGTGCACTAATTTCTAATTGAGATTGCTTTAAATAACGAAGAAGTTGATGCAGTTGTGCACCTTGCAAATTCTTAGAAACTATGACCAACATCAAACTGAGCTAAGTTAGAAAACCTTTTGCCAACAGAAAGCAAGGTATAGAAATGGTTATGTTTGTTTTTGCTCTGAATAACTTCAGTAGAAAACAATATTTTGTTCTTATATGAGCTTTTCTACGTGTCTCACACCGCCACAGATGGGAAAAAAACAAGAATTACTGGGGTAAACTTACCTCCTAACTAACAAAGATAAAACTGCATATTTTTTCTTTCAACAAAATATGACAAAACAGGAAAACAAAAATAAGATCCTAATGTTTATTTGTGTTTGATATGGCAATACTGTACCAGTGTACCAGGTTATAAATGGATATTGATGATCTAAAGTAAATGCAGACTCATACCGAAAGCTTACAGATGATCCTTCCATAACTGCCTGAGCACTGGATCTAATGACACCTTTTTATTCAAACGTTAAATTTTCAACAATCTTTAGTGATTTTATGAATTAGCACTAAGTATATTTTTTATGAAGACAGACTTATTTTTGAAACAGCACAACATCTGCACGGTAAGCTGATGCCTTCCCCATAGATTGCCGAATCACAGTTAAACAAAGTACTTCTGCTATAGCCTACGTCAAATTTTACCAATCCCTGATATCACAGATTCAGTAGCACCAGCTATCCTCACATTCACGAAACATTACATTGAGCAATCAATACTTTTGCGAAAACCCTTGTGAGATCAGCGCTCAGTCAAAAACCACTGGATTACTAAATGCTGCACGCAAGAAGATTCACAGTCTGAGCTACCAAAAAGTTGACTGTCAACTCAATTGAAGGCCCTGTGGCAACAATCTAACGTGTTCTCATTATCAGATTGCCAGAGGCCATTGATATTTGTTGCTTGTGGAAATTACACTATTGTCGATGAATCGATAAACAGCTGTTAACAAGACGTAAGTACGTGTATTTTCCTTTCGAACAAATAGCAATGTATTGAAAGACATGCAACACACTACTCAATTAACTATCCGGTAAAAAATCAAAGTTGATCAAGAGTTTTCTTTGTAGTTTCTAAAATTAAAGTAACTTTTTCAAAGCTTTCGCAATTTTTAGCAGCACTGGTTTTGTGAGAGCTTTTTCCCATGTAATTTCTTCTTATGACAAACTGTAGCTAAACTGCAGAAATTCTTTGTAAGAGAAAAACTGATCTTGTGTAGAACTGTAATTAATGAAGATGCTTAATGATTTGCAAGGACTCTCGGGGAATGAAAGTAGTATTCAACTCCAATGCCACAGATCATAGGCGTACGAGGCGGGGGGGCTGCCACCCCCTTGGTTTGAAAAATTTCAGGACAAACTCTGTTTTCAGGGCAAGCGTTTCAGGCAAGGGGGTTTTGGGGTTAAAACGCCCCTTGAGCTTGATATTTTACAAAAATTTTATTACCTTCGCAAGGAGATTAATTGTTTTTACATACATTTGCTTGTTAATTTGTCGACTTAATGCAAATATCACGGAATAAATTTGCATGCAAATTTCAAGGAACATTGTAAATGGGCTAAAAAAGTAATAATTAGGTGTTGGTGGGAATCTGGGTTATCGT
>JGI24159J19872_10003205_pt1 | contig 20207 bp, 12 predicted proteins | sample Ectturendosymbi4_FD_19872 | JGI IMG/M metagenome (IMG submission 19872) | reverse complement strand
TATTTTATTAACCTGAAAACTTTGCAATTGGGGGACATTGCCCCCGTTGCCCTCCCCTGTCTACGCGCCTGGTGGCAATCGTATTGTGGTTGCAGGCTAGAGACCAGCGCAGGAACTCGTGTCCCTGATTGATGCCAAGGGCGTACGCAAGGGGGGGTTGCGGTTTAAACCCCCTTGAGCTTGATATTTTACAAAAACTTCATTATAAGGGGAGTGTGTAGGGCTTGCTTTTTTACAAAAATAAGGTTGGTGCATGTAGAAAAATATGCCTATTATGTCAACAAACTTCGCTTGAGAACATGAATATGGCGTCGCAAAAAGCGCACACCAGATACAAATGACCGCCATATGCCACTGAATGAACCCCCCCCCATGAAAATTTTCTGCGTACCCCACTGATTGATGCTGAGTGCGAGTTTGAGGACATGGTGTGTGCGGGTAAAAGGTGCCTAGTTCAAGTTAACTAAAAATTTTAGGCAAAATTGCCGTGATTAAGGTGGTTACAGATGGAAGCTTTAATCTTAGTTCGATAATAAGATCACGAGATTGGTCACCTCAGCCGTGCCACCTATGACGTAATAAGGCAAAACAACATTTCCTGTTCTTTTACCTGGAAAGCTGAAATAACGTTTTGTAATACNTTGAATTTGAAATCTCTGAGTTCAAAACATAATAATTGCCTGAGAGGCATGGGCGTCGGAAAGGGTAGCAGGAGAGACTTGCNCACTTCTGAATTTTGAAATTTTACTATTTTTCTATTACTTTTTAATCAGGCCCGTAAGCAACTTGGTATACCAGGAGGGGCAAAGAGTTTTCTGAGAGGGGCCCAAATTTTTTTAACTATGTCCAATAGTTTTGAACTTTGTCCAACGCATTTTTCCAGGGGAGGGCGAAAAATTTTCTAGAGGGGGCTTCGCCCGCCTGCGCCCCCTGGTTACGGGCCTGATTTTAATATGAACAGGTTGTTCTCTTAGCTTCGAGTTGGTAAAATAAAATATCACGACTGTTTCTCCCCGATGGAAAATATCCTTCCGACGCCCAATGCTGAGAAGTAGATTGCGTACATCTATGAGTAACGACAACAGGTCTTAACTGCAATGTTAACAGGAAGCTTGTTGCGCTGATTAGAAGCCATTAAAGAAAATTTGTCCTGTATTGTCAAGGTCGATATGAAACAAATTTCTGAACCACAAATAGGGTACTCTCTATTTAGAGTGCTGGAAAACTACAGTGTTTGTCTACTAAGTCTCGCAAAGGGCAACGTTTACACTTTGATAAGCCGCCACGGGGTTTGCCGTTCCTGATCAGTGTCAGGGCGCTGATGAGCTCGATTTGAAGGTGATTGCTGTTAATTTTTTGAAGTGAGGCATCAATATAACATCACAATGAANATATAAGTACACAACTAAAAATAAGTATTTTTCTTAGAAATAAGCACGAAAATATTTTTAAAACATTGTTCCTCAAAACAAGCACAAATCTTAAAAATAAGCACAATCAGGCAGTCCTGCTTAGGTCATTAAAAACCCTTCACCTGCTCCCCTTACAAACAGTTGCCTTCCTCTGTGTTTTCAGAAGCGATAAGCTATTACAGCAAAAAACGGGTTTGACTACACTTTTGATAAATTGGAGTGCTATATAGAAACATGTGACGAGAGATCTTGGAACATGATCAAGGTTAATCTTTTTTGTGACATAATAAAAGCGTATAAAAAGGGCAAAGCGATTTTACTAACTGGAAAAAATTGGTTGTATTATGATTTAGACAAAAAAACAACTTTCATCCGGTAGCCTGTGAAAAACGCAAAAAATATTTTACCAATCAAGAAAACAGAAAAAATTGTTCCTATATGAAATCATCGCAAAATGCTTTTGAATCCTGATTTCCGAAATTGATAAATTAAGAAAAAACGCGCAAGCAAGCCGTTACGCCTTTGAAACTTTCGGATTATGTTTAAAAGTTTTCGCCCCCTATTTTAAACCTTTGCCTCAATCCTGCTCCAGCTCAAAGAGATGCAACTGTTACTCCGTTACCTTGTTAGAATTTTTGTTTTTGTACCAAGGCAACTGTATGCCATGATACTTCAATTTTTGTCAACTATTTTGATTTTTCCTTCCTCAAGGACAAAACCAAAGAGGTTGAGCTGTTGCAGCTTTACCAAGGTGATTCGATACAGAATTCAAAGACTCGAGATAAAGCGCTAGCGGGACCAAAACGTGCATGCTTCGAGACGAGACCTGAAACTTTCGAGACTGACTCACAAAAACAGATCTGGAGATAGGTCTCAGACCGAGACCCAGTTTCGAGACTTTCCATGGGGCAAAAGTCATGCAAGGCAGAGAGTATTCACACCATGGACGTCGGAAGGATTTTGGGCCAACAGTGGATTTTTCCAGGGGTGGCCAAAAGGATTTCTACAGGGGGGCAAAAGTGGTGAAATTTCATTTTACCCAGTCGAAACTAAGAGAACGTGTTTTTGCAAAATAATTTAATAGGAAAATATCAAATTTTATAATCCAGGGGGTCAAGGTCTCCTGCATCCCCCTTCCCAAGCCCATGATTCAGACATANCATTTGGTGAAACTAACNCTTAGTTTAGGGAGATAAGTAAATTAAAAATATTCTTCACCTCTCCTCTTTCTCCAAGAACACTGTTTGGCGGCTTTGGTAATTGCTGACCACTAATGACGTCAATCGTCAACAAAAGAACGTTTCGATCCTGCGGGAGAGCAATTGAAAGAGGATTGAAAGTGTTCACCTGAAAATTGTAAAAAAATTGAAAATTTGAAATAATTCTATAATGCAAAAAATTAAAGCCAATATATTGAAAAGACAAGTTTTAGCTTATACTTGCGCCATCATCAGTGAGAAAAAATTCAGTCGTAGTTTTACGTATAAGCTATAACGTTTATAAATGTTGTCAATTATTGTGACTTTAAGGTTTCTTTTTGAAAGCTACTCTGTAAATGTTCTGTAAATAAAAATAATTTAACAAAGACGATTTACTGTTACATATACGGTTTCGTTCTAACGTTAGCTCAAGGACCAGCCCCGTCGCCACGGAGGGGATTTGGCGGGCTTAGCCTCCCCAAACAAAGCTCCAAGCCCCCAAAATTGAAACACGAAACACTATAATTCAGTGGAGTTTTCGTCAATTTTTAGAATGTCAAGCCCTCCCGCAGAAACGCAAAGCCCTCCTATGACAACTTTCTAGCGACGGTACTGTCAAGAACATGAGTTTGCAAGCACAGAAATTAATCTCGTAGCGTGATTGCCAATATGAAACCAAAACTATTGAGTTTCAAACGCACACGTTTGATTTTTTTAACTTTCCCTGCAGTGCACGAGTAATAGCAGTTTCCGATGTGCGTTTACAGTGTTTTGAATTTGCACATCACGAAATTGCTGCCTCAGGCATAGTACAAAAATATACCTCCAGTAAACACGATGGTTTCAATACATATCCACACCTTCCATTCAATTCAAATAGGGAATTGTTTAGCTGCATGGCTCTGTCATTTGTTTGACGATTGAGAGCAACTGTAAAATCCACAACAAACGTAACAGTGAGGCAATGCGAACATGCGGAAGCATGGTAACAATAAATGTCCAGAAGGCGTTGAAGACCATTTGTTCTGCATCTACACGGTCATGTATCGGCAGCAAGCAGTAACTGGCCATAGACATGCTTCCAACAGTACATTTCGCTCTTGCTGACCAACTGAATTAAGTGTTTGTTCAGGTAAACAGCTAATTGATATGGACATAAAACCCCCTGGCAGTGGCGGAGTAAGGGGAAATGACTGGGCTACAGCCAGGGACCCCAGCATTTAGGGGCCCCCGATCCCTTAGTCGGAAAAAAGTGTAATATGTGAACAATACACAATACGCTGTAAAAGATACCATCGCCAATTGGAACTAATAAGTAGGCGCTCTGTGCTCACTCATTGAAATTTCTTCGTTGACATTAAAGTGGTTGATTTTATGGCGTGTGATCTGGCCAACACTCACTAACAAGTTAGCACTCCAAGGTCTGAAAAATCAAGGTATTCCGTCCGTTTGTCTTATTTTTGTTTCCACTGCGCATGCGGTATCCACGTCATTTGAACATCGGTCGTGCAGACAGCCCCGAAGGAAGTTGTGAACTTGTTAAGTTGTGTCAAGTCTGTCAGCAATGGCCAAAGTAATTCGATTTTGGCTTAGGATAATAAATCATGGTGCTATAAGGCAGGACTGCCAGAGTTGGTATATACGCCACGTATATATCCTCGTGTACTTTCATGTATTTGTGTGTTCTGTATTACTGCGATGCATGTTTGAAGTCTAGCGCGTTGCGTGTGGGAGTGACGATCTTACACAATACACACAGTGTCAACTGGTAGCTTAATACCAATTCTGGTATTGTTTACTTCCAAGATGCAACTTTGGACAGTTTGGTACATACGAATTTTATGTGAATCGCCATTATTTGGTAAAATCCTTGATAAGTGACTTAAAACAGAATAAACGCAATAATGAAAAGAAAAGTCTGAAGATATCTAGTTACTTAAAACGTTAACTGATAACAAGAATTAAACCGTATCAAGCACGCCTGAGTTCTGTTTACATTTCGTTCAAGTAACTCTAAGCTTGCTCACGCTAAACTCAATGACTCAATCAATTTTCGACTTTAGTAAGTCGTGAGATGTGCTTTTAGTTAAGAATTTTGTTGAGTGCCATTTTGCATTCTAAGTGCAGTGCCAAGATAAAAACAATTTAGTAGTGTTGTGTCTTATGAATGAAAGTAAAACCATACGCAGTAAGTAGGGTAACCAAAAGTCAATAAAGTCAAATTTTTCCTGGCTTTATTGTGGTTTAAGAACGTGCACAAACCAAATTTCACGCTCATACCATGAGCGAATCCAAAGTTATTTGGTCAAAAAAAGCAAAAATTTTTCGTTAGGTCAATCTTATCTTGCAGCACAGTTTTTTTCTTCATCGATATTTGATTGAAACTACAAAAACAGATATTGTCATGCTTTTGCAAGTTTAGTTGCAATTCTGTAATAATAGTGGGTTTGTTGCGACTTCTGGCGTAATAATCTTGTTTTGCCCACTACTTTACGATTGAATGTTATGTTTATAGGATATGCGTGGTAAGGCAAGAAACGTGGTCTCTTGGTTTGATATTGCTCAGTCAATTCTGTAGATTGTGTTGCAACTTTATGATGTTCTCGTTTTTGACTCTACTGTAGTTATTAATGTACTAATCAATATATCATCTTCAAGTTAAACAACCAATTTATTTTTTAATTTCGAAGTATAGTGCATGAATATGCTTCTGAGTTAACCACAACACTTAAGGCTGAATTATTTTGCAGTTGCAAACGCAGAAAATTCATAGATCAAAATAAACTCAAATTTGTAAACAATAACGTCAAAATTTTAAGTTTTTAGGTAAAAAATTGGTTGTCCTAATAATAAGTGAAAGTGAGTTTCACTACAGTTATTGATAAGTGAGTGTACGCTCTTGTTCTTACTAACAGTCTTACTGATTGGTCCTTGATTGTGAGCAGAAAAATGAAATACTGAATTGCAATGATTTGAGCACAATTATTATTTTTACCACATCAATTTAGGACATATCAAGCTGGGCTATTATGGTAGGTAAGGATGGGTTAAATTGTTGTTAGATTAGTTTTAAGGCTACGTTAGTGTTATTTTCGTCGGGAATCTGGTATGGAAAGCCGATTTTTCTGAAAATAATTTTTAAATATCTACCTCAAAATGTCATTTGGACATATATATATACAGTGGAACTCCGCTAGCACGACCACCCACTGGACTGCACTTAATTGGTCGTGTTAGTGGACTGGGGTGGTCGCTTCACACTTGCATTCCTAAAGGTTTCATGTACAGTATTATCGCGATTCACTTCATTTCTACAATTCTTTCCTTGAATGAAAGTTATTTAGCTTCGTCTTACATGTTGCCATAGCCTATCGTTACTGTATTATAAAATCACACAACGGAAAAAGTCGATGTCGGCTGTACAAATTCCAGAAGAGTTCACAGGATGAGTTTGTTACGTCACATTGGCTCTTACTGCGCTTGCACGCACGCCTGCATCCCTGTATCAGATGCAGCTGAGCAAATTGCTGCTGACAGGTTACCAGTTTTTCAGCGTAAGGATACCGATAGTATATGTGGTCGCGGTGTTCGATTAGCAGTTTTGTAACAGCTGGACTGTGGTTCCGGTCTGGATACCGGGTTGGTCGCGTTAGTGAAACAAAAGGTAATGCATTAGCATAGGGAAGACCGCGTTAAAGTGGTCGTGATAGCGGGGTGGTTGTCGACGGGGTGCCACTGTAAATGCAAAACATTCCACCGGCGTTTTATGAACATTTATCAGTATGGTTTCAAGTCTCCAGCAAGAAATAGAGACTTGCAATCAATGAGTTTCGTATATATTGTGACGTCCATATTAATTGACCATTCGTTTTTTTGCTCAAGCTTTTTTGTTTTAATAATACAAATACTTCAGTTTGTTCATTTATTTTTTCTCTATTAACGACAGTTTTAGAAGGCCCCCTTTCTAAGTTTCAGCCAGGGCCCCACACAACCTTAATCCGCCCCTGCCCCCTGGCCACATCACGTTGCTTAGAGTGAAGGGATCCGAAAGGCAAATATCGCGTTTTGCAGGTCTGTTTTTCGTTATATATCATTGGGTCGTCGTCCTTTTTTGCACGTCTGTCTTTTGTTATAGCATCTATCAAAAGGAAATTTTCACAAACATGAATCAGACACTATGCGGTGTTCACAGATATATCTTTTGCCCACAGAGCGGGCATTTTCACATTTTATGCAAACAGAATCTGTCTTTTGTTTGTTTATTCGCCCAGCTTAGTGCTGTAGATTGCAGTACACTTCTGCCTAGGTGTACGAGCAGGCAAATTTTTGTGGGTGCGAAGGATTTTTGCCCGAATTTCCCCAAACTTTTCCGAAAAAATTTTGGGTCACTTTTTGTAAGAATATTTTCTCATGATGACTGTTGTTGGGATTACCTCTCAAAAAGTAAGGTTTTCATGTGATTCGGCAAACGTTGGGCGCCACCACGTTGGGGGCAATTTTTCAGGAAGTTTACCCAGATTTTCAGGGATTTTGCGATGCTTTTCGCAGATTCTACCCTGGTTTCCACGGATTCTGCCCGAAATTTCAGGGTTTTTCCCGCATTTCCACCAAATCAAAACTTTTGGGGGTGCTCTTGCACCCCCGCCTCCAACACCACTGCACTTCTTTATCTAAATATATGAGTAAAGCGAGGAATTTTACTTGAAAAAGCAATTGTCTTTGCTACAAACTAAAGCTGTTAGTGATTTACGTATACAAAAAATCATGAATTGTTGTTTAATAAAGTAAGTCTCCATTTGTGTTTCCCGTAATCACACGCTTGAAATTTTATTGGGTTCATTTTTTCCTACCAGCGCCTTGTGCCGAGCACCAAAAAAGCGCATAATTGCTGTGTCTTCGTAACTAGTGACGAATTTTGATGTCGTTCAACCATGGACTTGTCTTTAGTAAAGATGATTGGAAATATTAGCAGAATCGTGAAGAATGTTATCTGTAGTTGATGCAGCTCTTTTTCGCAGTTAAGTGTATTGTAGAAGCAGCTAGTGGTGGCAGTGGTACCAGTGTTTGGAAATGTTTACCGCTCTTATTCGTTCAAACACATAACTGACGCAAACACTTTGTGAAACATAACTATCAACTTATTTATATAGCAGCAACTATAATGCTTTAATAAACCATGTCAAGCCATCGCTGCTTTCACCCAAGCACAGCTGCGCAAGTTTTTGCTAACTATAGTCTCACAGAAGAAACACAGTTTGTGTCAACAGTTCGGAGTCCGAAGTAAAACAGATAATTATATAGATAGATTTATTTATTTATTTGGCGGTACAGTGCATTGCGCAAGATGCACTCTTGAAGACAGCGAACGTCGGGGCACCGAAAAAACACGAGGTTGTCCAGCATATACTTTTAAACCACAACTTTTGAATAAAAAACATGTCAGTATTTATGGCACAGAACATCTGGTCACATGCAAGTCTTGCAGCTGATGATTGAAGCACGCTGTTTCAACAAATCTGGTTTTGTTGAAACAGTATCAGTATTCTCCACATAATATTTACCGAACTGCTATCAACCACATGACAGCACCTTATTATTGGCAAAGTTAACTTTTTCACTTCTTGTAAGAGAAAATTGGGAAGAGTGAAACCCATGAAATAGATAAAATAGTTTTCAAACTCTTCAATTAAGAACGTATAACAGAAATCATGAAAACGACACTTGACCTGACATCCAAGTCCACGTGTCGAAACTCCATTGCTTATTTTAGCGAAATTTAGCCCGGCAAGAACATCAGTATCACTGTATCTGACGTATGCTTTGCCTGGCCGGCAAAGCATATGGGTCAAGCTACAGCAGAAAGTTGCTCTCAAGTCATTATTGCGTTGGGAGAGTTACTCTACATGATGTGGAGCAAGCACTACACATTTATGCGTATTTTCTGAGCTCAATTACTGTATTAGGCAAACTATTATAAAGATAAAGCCACTGAACACTTGGAGAAAAAGTTTGTTTCATGTTAGGAACATGTCTGATAATGATCGACGAGTTCACTTGCGATAGTGGATCACAAGTAAGGTCGGTAACTTAGAAAATGCAATGGGCATTATAATTGTACGTAATATCTAATAACGTAATAATATTACCGATTAATGTAGCACTATAGGTAGGGTGCCTGGAGTCTAGGTAATTGCACTCGCCTGAACAAGCGAGCATTCGTGTTGGTCACCACAAACCTCAACGGGCGAGAATCAATTCGTTCGTATTGCCGTTCGGTTAGCAGTCTTCGTTTACCTGATGATATTCTCAAATACTTACGATAGGTGTTGCTATAGGTCGGTGTATCGTCAAACGGAGTGCGGGAAGATTTAGAAGGTAAAAAAAGTTTCCAAATCTAAACTTTAGAGTCCGCTTGCTATGACTATGGCCAAGGGTGCGTTTGCTATTTGAGTATGTGCAATACTTCACTTGGAAAGCCTGCTCAGTGCATATGGGCGTCCGCAGAAATTTTTCCAGATGGGGGCAAAGTCCACATTTTGTATACCGTATTTATTCGATTGTTGGCCGTCCTCGATTGTAAGCTGCCCTTGATTGTAAGCCGCCCTTGATTGTAATCCGTACTTGAACATAGGTTACCTAAGCCTCTGAGATTCTTTCGCGTACTACCAAGTTATCGCGTTTAATTGGCAACCCTGATAATCACGCTTACACCACTACAACTGCCTTCTGTTCATCATAATCCCTCCTGTGACGGATGTGCATGTGATGGTGAAGAGAATAGAATGAGAAAAGAGAGTTTGGTCGACACAACGTAGCCAAGGAAAGCCTGAGCGTCATCTATACCTTGCGATAAGGTAAAAGAAACAAAAAATGTAAGCCGCCCTTGATTACAAGCCACACGAAATGATGAAAAAATCATTATAAGCCGCGGCTTGCAATCGAATAAATACGGTATCCTTTTCAGGTTGCTGACGATGTAATGCAAATGGACCATTACAAAACACTTTACCCTTTCCACACGATAAAGAAAATGCCCCATTTAAGGTAACAATCACAAAAATGCGCTTGGTTGGCAACAGTATCCTATCCAGGTATTACGATTATTATTCACACATTAAGCCTATCACCGTAACTTCAAGTGAAGTTTTGAAGGTTTGTTGCCACGCTAATATTACACAATAAAGCACAACAGTACAGCAATCCGCTTGCTTAACCTACCTCCTAGTCTAAGAAGAAAGTCTAAGAAGAAAGGTTATTTTGGGCCATTATCTTGTACACGGTCATTCACTCTATGGTTAATGTAGCACTAGTTGTGAGCTTTAGCACGCTCAGCTATATTTATGTAGAAGATGACGTAATGCTTTCACTAACCCACATCACGTCCAAGGATGCTGCTTCTAAACCGAACTTAGTTGTTCCGGTATCGCTGACGAGTTATTGTAACGCACGTCAAACAATCTGGCTGTTCTTAAAATACTTTGAAATCTCGTCTGAAAATATATAATTGCGTGCAAGCCAAATATGTCAAAAGTGAATATAAATAACTATAGTAAAGCACCAGCTGCCACATCTTGCTTCAAATTCAGTGAAAACAAATGGCTGTCAGCCTCATACTTACAGTAATGTCTCGCAAAACATTTAAAACCTTGACCAAACAATTTACATGCCTCTGTGTGCCGCTGAGCACCACATCCGATTTATTTTTTTTTCTGGTAGTAGTTTACCTCAAAATTTGTGGTTAGTATGTCTTCATTTCTCTCCCACTGCCGGATCCCTGAATGACGATGAGTGAGAGGTTATAGTTGGGGCGCTGTTTAAAGTGTTTTGCTCCTCTCAGTGTTGATTGTGTGCTAACACTCTGTAATGAGCTATGTCTAACCATTTTTTGCGCTCATGTGTTATTCGAATGTCCTTGTGATATGGACAATGAGTCTGCGGCAAATACATAAAATAAATAAATAAATAAAATAATCGTTGTCAGTATTTTTCAGTTTATTTTCTTATCAATAAACCTTACTCGATTTTTGCAGAAGAAAACCGCACTTTATAGCACACAACCAGAATTGCATTGTGAAGAAAGAGAAAAAGGGGGACGCACTTTTTTAAAAAGTGTGATTTTTCCGCTCTTTTTCCGTCGTACTCAAGCATCATATGGGTATTGGTAAGGTTCTGTGAGAGGAATTCTTTACATACTAAACGAAATTATTTGGTAGGAAAAACTCAACAAAGCGCTTTGGGTAGCATCAGGGCGTGAGGATTATTTGCTGGCTCTCCACAAAGCAACTGCTTCACTTCGCTACCCCACCTCGGTTTAAATATTTTAAACTTCAAAACCAAGTTGAAAAAAGACACTACAGAACTTGTTCACACTTGATAAAATATAAAAAATGCACTTTTTCAAACAATTACCTCCCTGAAGAAACAGCTATGACTGAAGATGGAGTTGCAAAATTTCAGAAAGCATGCAAATCGAATAATTCAAATTTTGGCTATTCGTTTCCTTCCTTCTTAATCTGTCAGCTTCAACANACACTGCTTTGGTGCATCTTTGGGCATGGAACTTGTGCTTGTTTTCACGAAAATTTAAGTTTTTGCCAAGTCTTTATCCCAACTCTTTGTAAATTTATTTAGTAGACATTAATCACAAAACCTTTGCGTCTCTGTAGTTATTCTAGAATAGCATGGAAGAAACTACTGACGTAGATTTTTTTTGTCGAATTTACCAACAAGCGTAACTACTACAAAAAAAGAAACTCTTGCATCAATGGTTTTGTTGCTAAGCTTATTAGAAACATTAACGTTGTAACACTGCATCTGTACAGCTTTTATTCGCATCAATTTGGAAGGTTTGAAGTGCAAGTCCATCACTGCAGTTTATTATTAAAACATACACAGTTTATTACAGAGAAACCTTGGAGTATGCGATCACAATGCAAGTGCGAAGGAAATTCTTTCTTCTGAAAGTACATTACGTCTTTAGTTAACTAATACAAAACAATTATTTGCCATTAACTGTTCTGGACCAAAGACTGCCATAGCAAAGTTCTAAGCAGATTTAAGACCTTGTCGTTTTTTTGCAAGCGAAATCAGATCTTATAACCATGGGCGTCGGAAGAGGGGGAAAGGAAGGCACCCCTGGATTTTGAAAATTTCAGCAAAGAAAGGTTGTTTTCGTGGTTTCGAGTGGTAAAAAACAAATTTCACCATTTGACCCCCTCTAGAAAAATACCCAAGTGCCCCCCTCTGGAAAAAATCCTTCCTACGCCCATGCTTGTAACTGTTGTAAGACTTTTGCATATTAATAAACCAATCGAGTAGATAAAATCAATTTAAGTTCTACCCAACCACACATTTTTTCTGTATACGGTTGCGTTGCTTGCGTATGTTCCAGGTAAGTTTTCTCTTTATCAAGCAGCATCTCATAAAAGAAGCTTAATCTTAAGTAGAACCAGACAGGAGCAATGACATTTCAAAACATCATTAACATTAATCTATATTTTTAGTACAGTACTGGTAAACAAGGACGTAACGAGGGGGGCAAGGGGGAGCACAATTCTCCGGGCGCCAAATCACCATGGGGGCGCCAAATCACTGTGGGGCTCCCGAAAAGTCGCAACAATGTCACAAGTACTTCCTTCAACACATTACATTTGCTTCCAAAAGACCTCAGGTTCAAATACAGGGGCGCCAAACTTACTTCTTGCCTCGGGCGCCATCCAACCTCGTTACGCCCTTGCTGGTAAAGCAGTAACTGAGTCATGAGGCAAGACATACCAGCCAACGGGCAGAAACATTCGAACAATTGCTGAACAGCAAGTTTTGTTAGACAAAACTGGGGCAGTTGACCGTCAATCTAACCATGCTATCTTGTGCAACTGCGTTTATGCTGAAGGTTTTGCATGAAAACATCTGCATGTTTGCTTTAACACTGTTATGGACAAACTACACTCTTTTCAATACATCTTTGAAGCAAATATTACAGCTAATCATTAATTGCACAGTAAGCGAATGAAGGCGTGTTATCATCCCGTAAGCTGCACAGAAAATAGCATATATTGAGTAGATACTGCAGGTGAGTAGTCAAAAAGATTTTGACTTAAGCAAGCTGTTTTCGCTGAGTCTCGTAGCTACTAAGCATGCCAACCTTATGGTGAATATATTTTTTCAAAACTAAAACAAATAAGGTGAAAAGCAAAAAAAGTTCATTTGGTAATCCATGAAGTGAAAACAGGAATTTTCAAGGTGGATTTCGATCGTTCTTTTTGCAGCCATTACCTTTCACCTTTGTCTGCACCCAGTTCAGTCAAGCATCAAAATGGGACCCCGAGATACGATCTTAAAACCCGAGACGTATTTTCACCCTGATTGAGCACCCAATACCAATTTGCATAATCAACAATAAAAGCTTATGTTTAAGTGTTGCTTGATCCTTCTTAGCTGTAAGGTTGTGATGAAAGCTGCGCTGAAGGAAACGAATGCTCAGCTTGCTTTGAATATTTTCTTCTTTTGTTAAATGTAGCACTTGCCATAAAGCGTCTAGAAACGTTTGATTTCATAGGTGTTTCGACATTTGTTTTCTTAATTTTTGAATCTATCCGGAGAAACTTAGCAGCACAAGCACGAACAAGTGTTTCTGCAAAATTACCTGAAAGGCTCCTTGAGGTATTTGGAGAATAATCAGCGTGCAAAACTTCTTGCCGCAACAAAATCATATAAAACACTACAGTGACTTAAGGAAATTGACTTATAAACGCAGCATATGCAGCTTTTGGCTTGCGAAAAAAACACCAAGTGGCTATAAGCACCGTATTCATTTTTAACACTTGGTGGCCGACTTCTTTGAATTTTCTAGTTACATGTAAGCATCGGAGGAAGTTCTAGTTACAGAATTTCTAAAGTTACATGTAAGCATCGGAGGAATTTACCTCGCTAGGATTAGGTTCGCCAGATTTGTAATGATGCTCATTCCCTATTCTGATATAATCAGCTAGTTTTCTTAATGCAAACGTGGGTTGTTGTTGATTGTCTTCTCTGCGAGATACAAATCATCAAAATTTAAAGAATATACGTTATTTCACAATAGTATAACGCACAAATCGGTAAGTACTAGCTGCAAAACATGAGCATAGGCACTAAATGTGCTTGATGCCTCCACAATGTTTTAAGAGAACTTTTTAAGAATTTCTGTAGATTACTGATTGGATCAAAAAAATCATTCTCAAAAATTACTCTAGAGTGTTAAGGGAAAATTACCGCTTTTCCAGTTCACCCCTAAGAAGTTGCGCTAAACAACATTAGCTGAAAGTTCTCCGGTATTTTTATGACTGAGCAAAAAAAGATCATTGCAAAATTCATCCTGCAATGAACTGTTTGCAGTGAAAGTCATTCAAAATTAATTCTGAATTATTTAGCTCACCAAATACACCGAGTCCCTTGCACAACTTGCGTTGGAATCAACAAATTAAATCGTTATGTTGCAGAAAATACTAGGACTTTTTGCAATCGCTTGAAGTTGAATAAGTAGTCATTCTTGTTTTCAGGAGTAAAAATGCAGCCTAATTTTCTGAATAAACATCTTTGCAACGAAGCTCATGTCCAGTGGAGCGAAAAAAAACATGTAAATGCTCAAGGCATGAGTTTCTATCTTCCAAGCGTATAAAACTTTTTAAACGAAGACGTTGGTTTCTCTTCGAGAAGCTATGGTGGCTGCGCGGCGTCCGTGCAAGTGACAAATTGTGAATTTAAACAAACTTTACATTGGCATGCACTGTGTACACAACCGACGAAAGCCGTATAAAATCGCGTATGAGAGTTGCGACAACGTCAGGTGCTTTGAGTTGTTAATTGAAAAGAATGTTCTTTATGTCTGTTAATAACAGATATCATTGATTAAGCTACTACTTCTTGTTGTTCTCCGAACTCATTGGTGAAGGAAATGCATTTGCTGGTGTCGCACGTTTCATTCAAGTTATTTCCTTTTCAACGAAATTTGTTAAGATCAAATGTTTCGAAGTCTTTTATAGATGCACTGATAATTTGTATTGCACGACTCCAACAAACATAAAGTTGAGCAACATTACAGCGCATTCATATCCTTATACCCCATGCGGGTAATTTGATGGTGGAGTTTTGCTACTTGCGGTGAAAGAAGATCGCCCTGCCAGTGTTCGATTTCAGCCGATAGCGAAAACCAACCACTCGCAAGGCATAAACTTTCACTTCCCGTTTGACGAAAAGGTAACTGGAGGAACTACAACAAGAAGAAGCTAATGTCAAATTTCGTTTCACTCAAAATGTGCAGGAGTTCATTTTAAAGTTAATCCATCGGTTCAGGAAAATTGTATTGATCGCGAGAAGTTTTTCAAAAAACATGCAACCACCGTCCCTGTGTACAAAACAGCTGTAAATGTCGGCAACGAACAGGACGTGGGTGGGCCTGTGCTTCACGCCGGGCTGCAAAAAAGAAAAAACTGCTTTCTAGTGTGTGATGACTGGTTTATTCATCCAGGTGTCATTCAGATCAAAACATGTCAATTTCACACCTTCCAAAATGTTGTCTGTTCTTAGGAAGAGTATTGTATTCGTGAAGCTAGCTCTTGTTCATCTAATGCTGTAATTTGGATTTTTCTTGTTGATTTGCATCTGCGCCAAGGCATGTTTCTCGGTCCAGGATTTTGTTTTGCTCAGCGTAATGAGTAACGAGTAAAATGACTACTTAGTTGTCATTGATCAGAACTGAATCCAGATTGCTATTTATAAAATCGCGGCCGTTTGACGCTAGCTCAGACAAGAAGCAAGCAATGAAGAAAACACTTAGCAACGCGTCATAAATGTTTGTCGTGACTGGCCTGTGAACGGAAACAGTTACATGCTGTTATTTTGATCGACGTGCAATTAAGTTGCCAGAAGATCGTTCACCGATCTGCTGTGTATCCAAATATACATACTACAGAATTAGACAGGTCTTAATCAGTGGTGGGATTCAATTCTTTAAGAACAGGTTCTCTCACTGCAGGACTCACTAAGATCAGGTTCTCTCATTATCAGTCTCCAGCGGCAAACCATTCTGTCTGGCTCGATATAAGTGCAAAGATTAATCTTTGTGTGGCAACTAGTACAGTATGGCAAGGGAAATTAGTGTTTTTAGTTATTTTTCCCAAATTTTACTCTTGTTTTTCACTATTAAAAGTTAGTAACAGATCTATGAGAGGTTTGCCACAATAAGTTATAAGTAAAAGGTGTTCATGGGAAAATTGAATTGACTTTGCAAGCATACACGAAGCCCATAGTACAAACACACACTGTCTGCACAGAGCAGGTTGATAAAAACAGATAAAATAGAAAAACTGAGAACCCCTGACGTAAGCCAACACCGGTTCTCGGGATTAAAGTAATTCCAATAACAGGTGCTTGCATACTGGTCGAATCCCATCACTGATCCTAACGATTCCTCAGCGTAACAGGCTATCTACAACCAGCTAATTGCATTTCATTGCGCGAGTAACGAAAACTTGAGAAAAGTGTTCGACGAAATTGTGATTGAGAAAGGCAGTTGTAGCAAAGTAGGTAGTACATCAGGTAGTTGATCGATTCGGCGGTTTTGCATGAAAAACGTTCAGAAAGCATATGCTTTTTGTTGCAGTTACAGGAAACCACATGGGAGTGCACCACTGAGTGCAACCGTAGTTCTTCTGCGCCGTTTACTCTAGAAAGAGTTATGTGTTTATTTTACTCCCGTGTGTCACGTTATTGGAAGTGTCTGACCGTTTAGCAAATTTTTGCTTGTTTGATGGCGTATTAGGGAAGTGCTACTGAGTTTCCATCATTTTAGGTTGAAATTCTTTCCGGAAACTGGGTATTTTTAATTGCGAAAGCGTACCCTGAGGCGCAGAAAACTGCAACAATTGTTATGCGAAAATCGGCAAACTTGTGCGGATGAAGCCGTTTGTATTTTTGTTTGGAAAGTAACGTTCGCTTTGCTTCGTTCCAGAAGTGTTTATTCTAGCAAGAGTCGCAACAGCGAAAAGCCCACTGCAAAACATAACCAATGAAACAAGCTCTATTTGCAATCACAGGATTATGTGCAGATCATAGAGTTGACTGGATGGCTACAAAAGTTACTTTCTTGATTTGTGTTGTTATAACAGCCAAGTGGAGTGGTCATTCGTTCGGTCTTAGAGAGGCGACAATCGCAGATGACCCTATTAACTGCGCTGTCATACTGCGCAGGTGCCAGATGCAGTGCAGCGCAGGACTCACGGACCGTTTTGTGCGATGGCGAATTCACATTCTCGCTCGTACGGTGCAGTGCTCAAGAGAAAATACAACTAGCGTTGTATTACCAGACCGTAAGTGGTTTACTTGTGTAATCGTTTTCTGGTAACAGATTACACTCCCGTAACTTTTGAATCTATGACATGGTACTTCACAAGAAAGCCGAATGAAATTTGCTTCATAAAAATTGAAGAGCAGAAAGATGTTGGTTACGTTGTCAGTAGCCAATCAGCTGCTTTGTGTCAAATCTAAATACAAGAACAAAAGATGTTCATACAATGTTCGTTGTTTTCACTGCCACATATTTTGAGTTTCAATTGAAAAATTCGTGCCGCAGTGTTTCGCATTCGCGATAACAATTGAGCACAAAATAATTTGTTTAGCGTACATTCGTACTTGGTATATAAATTTCAACTGACATGAATGCTGTATTAAAAAATGCAATTTTCTGCGCAAAGGAGTTGGTATGAATTGATTTTATAAGTAATTCTGTAGGTTTTTCGATAATATTTTTTGGGGAAAAATCGTCGAGGTTAAAAATCAGCGCAGCAAAGTACAAAGAAAACTTTGTTCGGGTTACTATACAGCAGTAGCTGCCGGGGTTTTACGAGTCGTGAAGTAGGAACTGTGTTGAAGCAAGGCGTAAACAGCATTTGCCAAACTTTTTACGAAGTACATGGAAGAGAACGCTGAATTTGTTAAATTGTTAAGTCCATTAATCTATAATCATTCTTTAAATTGGGCTTACCATCAGATCCGCAATCTAAATGAGTATTCCACCAGAGCGGGTTCCTGACTACCTAGCTGTATTATCTACATTGACTCGATGTTTGCATTTTCATCTCATTCTTCATTCTGCTACAGGGTGCATGGCAGTTATGGGCGTCCGCAGAAATTTTTCCACCGGGGGCAACGTCAACATTTTGCTAATCTTCTCAGGTTGATGACAATGCAATGCAGATGTACGTTCACGAAATCCTTTACCCTTACTACACGACTATACCACAAAGAAACTGCCCCATGTTACAACAGCAGTCACAAAAAATGCACGTCGCTGGCAGCCATTGCCAGGTATATTCCGAAAATTTTCACAATAGGCTATCTGAAAATTTTCAAAGCAGGATAATTGTTTTCACAGAAGTATTGCCATGGTCTTTAACGAACCCACAAATGACTTCATTTTACCTAACAAGACTTGTCAGCAGTGTTGCCACTGGGGCCAGTCTCGTTAACATTAGATTGTTGCATTCTTCAGCATCAGATTTTTACGTTACAGTTTCAAAGAAACTAAATGCTTCATTTATTAATACATAACAAAGCGCGATGGACCTCTTTAATCCGAAATACAGCGAAGTGTCATTCGCATGACCAACTTCTCCATTTCGGAGAATGCAGTATGCTACTGCAAATAGAGTAGTCGGTCATGCGTATCGTAAAAAGTTCATCCCAACGCCGCAAAGGGAGCTTCTTCACTCTCCAGTTTGGTGGAACGATATCCACACACGTGGGCAGGGCTCCAACATGGGGAAGTGCCGCCCCGGGGCGAGTCGAAAAGTGCCGCCCCACAGTCAGTGGCGCAACCAGAGGTTTGAGCCAGGGAGGGGGGATTTCTGAAGGGGGCCCGTTAGCCATAGTGTGGGCATGCAATAATCAGTTCCTAAAAACTCACAAACGTTACATATATATGGTTTTAAGTCTTCGTTTGTTCGTGCCACATAGATATGATTGTAAGTCTTCGAGCATACCCCGTTCGTGGTGAATCGCACATTCAATGACACGCTAACCGATAGGCTGGAACAAAGGGTACTCGAATGACACAAAAAAAGGTTATAGAGCGAAGTAAGAAGCAGATGCTAGGTTGTAAACACAAATACACAAATAACACACACATGGGCGTCCGCAAAAATTTTCCAGGGTAAGCAAAGTCGACATTTTGGTTGTCCATTTCAGGCTGCTGACGATACAAATGCAACGCTTTACCCTTGCTACACCACAAAGAAAATGACCCACGTTACTGCAACAGTCCCAAAAATGCGCTTCTTTGGCAGCAGTGTTTCTTTTCACACCATATAAAACTCGTTGGCAGCAATATTTCTTTTCAGTTTTTACATCGTATGTTTCTTTTCACACGGCGACTTATTGCTATCAGCAGTCGCTGCCCCGCTGCATTACCTGCCACAGATGTCTGCGTTCAACAGTCACATGCAGCAAAACGCCTGCTGCCGCAACTTAAGTGAACCTTTGTTGCCATGTTATTGTTACGCCATAAAGGTTAATTTTAAAACTATCCTCCCCCAAATTTGGCAATTGCTTCTGCAGGCAATGTAGTGAATTTAGCGAACTGCAAGCTCATCACTCATCACTGCATGATGCCCGAACAGTGAATCCGGCTCTTGTGCAGTGTGAGTGTCCTACCGGCAAATGAAACTGTCATTGCAAGAATTAAGTTAGTTAAGCTGCTGACTTTAGGTGTTCTAGAAATTTTTGGTTCTTCGACCCAATTTCCAGGTGGTAGCAAATGCCCATTTCCCCCTTCCCATGAATACAAGGGGATACCAAACACTGAAAGTGCGCACCAGCTATAACTACTTTCACTTATTATCAAATTCAGTACGGTATTGGGAAGAAAATGAAGACATTTTAATAACAGGTTCTGAAGTAAATGGCTAAAAACGTTGGATGGAGATGCTCAGTGGCGCACAAACGCATGTAAATTGTTTTGACCAAAGTATCAAATGCCTTTGCGAGATATTTTTAACTTGAGACGGACAACCGTTTGTTTTCAGTGAATTTAAATCATGATTTGACGGTTGGTATTAATTATAAAATCAATTTAATTACGTAATACTATTTGTCTTGCCCATATCCTCAACATGGAGGGGATACAAGAGTAATCACAAGAAAATGCAACTAATACTGATTACTTTTTCAAGATAATAATGAAACTGTGCAACAGCGTTAAGTATACTTGTCATAAATGTGAACTTTTCAATTACTGCTACATGTGTTTTGTATTTGAGTTGGCTCATAAACTGAACATCTCCGTGGATGGACATAATTGTCACAATTCATGTCACAAAATTGCTGACCGAGAACTTCTCATTGAGTGTCTATGGCGTTAGATATTTCCTAGGTCAATACATGTGGTCTTTCAAATTATATTTATTTTTTGTTGAAATAAATCAATAAATTTGCAGCAGCAAAGGCAAGAAAACCTTGTATTTGAACTTGGATAATTACTAGTAAAGCATTACAAACTGACCTGTTTCAGCTAAATTGTTGTTAGTCGGGGTGATGAAGCAGCAAAAAATTCTGTCAGCTT
>JGI24159J19872_10003203_pt1 | contig 20209 bp, 15 predicted proteins | sample Ectturendosymbi4_FD_19872 | JGI IMG/M metagenome (IMG submission 19872) | reverse complement strand
GCAGCTTATATATCTCTTATAGAGCAATATATATCTCAAAATTTTTTTGGGGGTACTAAGAATGCTCTGACCTGACAAAGGGGTATGAGCAGCAAAAAAGGTTGGGAACCCTTGGCCTAGCGGTTGGGCCTTAGGCCAGGCAACATGAGCCAAAATGACCCTAAAACTACTTCACTTATGATGTCACTCACAAAAAATCTGCACTCCCCAAACAAAAATTTTTTTCGAGTGCAATCTACTAGACTGGCCGATCTGTTTGAGCCCTTGAACAGCTCTCTAGCGCAATCGGTGGAGGAGTTAGGGCGTTGGTAAGGCAACCGAAAACTGCCGTTTTTAGGCCGAAATCGAAGTACGAATATATCGTACGCTGGCTCTCAAAGTGCTAATAGCAAAGTTGGGGCCCATAGTTTAAAAAAAGTTGATAAATGTTGCAATAAAATGCTGTTGTTTGCATCATCCTACATCTCAACAGATTTGATTGACGTGTGGCCAAACAATGGTTGGAGGTAAAAGTTGATAGGTGAGGAACTTTCATTATTGCAACACCACTATAATGGCCACAATGATAAGAAACTGTTTATTTGATTTATCTAATAAATTGCATAGTGTTCCTACAAAAATGTATATGCTTGTTTTTTTGTAAAGTATAAGCTGTGCTTTGAGATCCACTGTTCTGAAAGTTCCCACATTTTAATTTGTCTTTAACACAGACTAAAAACAAAAATGGAGAAGAGCCTAAAATTTTCAAAAATCTGGCAGTTTTTGCTTGGTTTCTCCATTTTTAGCTTCTGTGCATAAATAACTGATTGCTATAAGGTGGTGTGGTTCATAAAACATTAATAAATGATCATGAAAAGATTTTGTTTACTTAATACTTTTGGTACCAGTAGTTTTCCTTGATGAAATGTCTTGGGTGCTGGGCAGTTTTAAGAGTTTATCACATTTATGTCAGTTTCATAAAGCACCTTGCATCTAAAGCGAAACATGTGCTTCATTTGTTTAGTTTTTTTCTCTTCATAGTTTTCATATGCAAATATACAAACTTATAAAAAAATGATTACAGCTGGTACCCTGTATGTAAACCATATATGTAAACATCTGTATGTAAACATCTGTATGTAAACCAGTATCACATCCGGAAAATATATTCTATGTAGATATGTAGACTGGGGGTGCAAGTGCTAAACTTATGGATGGATAAACTGTTCTTGAAACGTATAGCCAGCATTGTATTTTGCATCACTTGCTGATTCAGCAATGATGAAAGACGTGTGTATTACCCTTCGTGTTTCCATATTATCAACCAGTGGCCACCCAAGTGCTTGTGGCAATAACAATGCCTTTCACTGACTACAAGTGCATGAATTTGCAAGTACAACATGCATGTGAAATTACTTATTTTTAATATGAAGTTGAAAAGAATTGAATACATAAAAAATTCTTGCATTAATGCAAATCACTGTAAAACCATTCAGTGTTGGGAAATTATCTTTTCAAATATCAAATAGTTGAATTAGTGCTTGTTTCAGTTGTAAAAAAATGTGGGAATAGGGAGCACGTGAAATTGCGATTATGAACCATTATAACATGATAGGTCAAATGGTAATTACTAGCATGTTCAAATACCTAGTAAAATTCTTGTACTGTTTCTAAGGAAGTGTTTCATTTGGTGCATTTTCTAAGAACTGTGATTGTGAACTTGTTTTCAGTTTATGCTGCACAATTAAAGGCATAGTTTTCAAATGTATGCAACAAGTATGTAATTGTTGATTGGATTTTTCAATACCCATGCTGATTGTAGCAACGTAGTAAAACAGAAACCAACTGCTTTCATTAGTTGATTTTTAAATATTTTAGTTTATTGGGTCACCTGCACATTGTGAAAGGAGTGAGTTGAAGTATAACTACAAAATGTGCAGCTGTTCAGATTGATGTGAACTGTTCACTGAGCACAGCTGTTCTGCGCACTGCTGAATGTTCAGTGGCTTCACAGCCATGACCATTGGGTGTGGTGGTAGTACCTTGTTCAAAATCTGCCTGTACTGCTCTAATGAGTGTTTGAAGCTGGAATGCTGCTGGCTGTGGGGGAATTGTCTTCAACTAAAAAACTTGGTGTCTGCAGATTTAGGTGGTTCCCTGCATTATAATATGCATTTACACATGATGCAAGAAACCATCTTCAGACTGAGTTTTGCTAGTCAAAGAAAACAAATATTTCAATAAAAATTGGATTAACAATTGTAGTGTCCTTTGCAGGTTAAAAAGCATTCTGCAACATAATGAACCCAGCATCTGCTGACAACAACAATGATATGCTGCTATTGGTCGATGGAACACTAGAACAGCCTGCCAAGGTGAAATTCATCGTTCTTTCTTTGTGATATAGCCTTGGATTTTCTAATTCACAGATTCGTAACCTAGAGTCTGTGAACGCCTTAAGGTAGTGGTTCTCAAACTTTTTGTCGCTGCTTACCTCTTTCACTGCACCCAAAACAGCTGCAGACTCGTTTGTTTTGTCAGCGTTTTCTTGATTATTGAGAAACTAGATTTGGCTGCTTCTTGACATGAGCACCTCAACTGCTCTGGCACGAAGCAACTTACAGGCTGCCACCAACTGCCATCACCAAATTCAAATATAAAAGGTCGGTTGACTTGCAACATGAACATGTCAGAATATGGTAGTGGTGTGATTAAGCTAAATAATGGCCCAAATGGGCAGGTAAAATCTCTCAAATTTTCTTGATTGGATTTTGGTTTACAGATGCCCTGAAACGCACTCAATGAACCTCCAAGGGGTTCACAGACACCAGGTTAAGAACCTCCGCCCTAAGGGGTCCATGAATGTGATGATAAGTGTTAATTGCTCTGATATTTTGAAAAGGTTAATAGGCCTTGCAGACATTTAGATTGCTACTACAATGATTAAGACCTAATTTCAAAGATCTGTTGCAACGTTTCTTTTTGTACCATATGTAATCTTTGTTAGGATGTACTGGGAGTTTGTTACGCACTAATGTTTAAGAAACACTGGTCTAATTAATGTCGCTTTTGGGAATAAGTAGCAGAGTCCTTTGAAGATTTTTTTTGGTTAGTGCTTGCCCCAACTAACCTAGTAAAACATTCATCAGCCTTGCACTAGGCTTGTGCAAAACTTCCCTAATACTATAACTGGTCCATTTTAGCATAGCTTTTTTAATTGGCATTGCTTGGTAGTACTGTTAGTTTGCTAATACTACTTGTTAACTAGATCTTGCAGTCTTCATAGTTTTGCAGTGCTACTTGTGTGATAAAACTAGGTAAATGGATTGTATTTGGGTTTGACTCATAACCTAGCACTAAATGTGACATTACCAGGTGTTGAGTTTGAAACTATTGAATTTCTGTCAATAGGAACCATTTTGAAATAATTTCACTTCTTAAAAGTCACTTAAAAGTTTGGAAGTAGTACTTCTTTCAAGTTAGGAGCTTCATGCTAAATGAATTTTTTCTCTCCTTGGGAAAAAGGCTCACTGTAGTGCAGCTTTACCAAAGACCAGCTTCATGTTTTTACAGTTTTAATTCATCGTAAGAGTTGCTGTGTAAATAGCGTTAGTGGTCTGTCTACGGCAGTGTTTTTCAACCGGGGTTCCGCGAGTGGCTGCCAGGGGTTCCGCCGAAACAGACCGAAATTGTTTGGGACGTAATGTGCAACCACAGAGCTGTGCGGTTGTAGCTTGGATCATTGCANAGGGTTCCATGAGCAACGCAAACTTATGCGGAAGGTTCCGCTGCAGCAATCAGGTTGAAAAACACTGNTCTACGGTGTGATTGGGACAGCCACTANCACGAAATGCACATACTTTTAAATCAAACGCATCACGCATCNATCGCCGCGGGTATGACCAAGGACTGAACTCGTGGTTTAGGCAGAGAGCCCGTTCGNAAAATTCGCGACAGTCTCCTCACCAGCTATGCATAACTGGAGGCCCGACGTTGCGCCCGCTACGCATCTGGGGAAGCGAACGGAGGTAGCACAGAGTGCATCTGCTGTAGGATTTTTGAAAGCTACGCTTAAACGGCAATCTCGCCATAAGCTAGTAATTGGAAACTGGAGCATCACTTCACTCATTGAGAAAGAACATGAACTGGTCGAGGAAGCCAAGTGATATTCTCTTGGTGTTCTACTTGTTGGCATCTCTTCGACAAAGTGCCGTCGTTGTAACACTGTTCAGCCGAACGATGTGTGGAAACTCTTCTACTCCGGCGTTGAACCAGCAAAGTTTTCCAAGGGTGGAGTTGTCACGCACGTAAGCCGTCAGCTGGTAAAATGTTCATGAATGGATCACACTAGGAGAAACGGTGTGCATGTTGAGGTTGGAGTTGTTGGGCCGCACCCTGTGTTTGATACACGCATGCAGCCCAAACTCATGTGCACTGTGCCCAGAATTAGTGGAAGAAATTACTGATGCCTTGGCAAGGGTTGAAACCAACTAAGCCATGAACCTTTTGAGAGACTTCAATGCACACGTTGGGAACGGTGGCAGGGTATGGAGGTGTATGATCAACCAGCATGGTGATGCTGATAAAGAAAGACTCCTGCAACTGTGTTGTAACAACTCACTGTGCATCATGAACACTTTTTTTCAACACAGAGATGTGCACGGATGTAGGAAAATTTTTTTCCAGGGGACATAAACACTAGTGTTTTTTTCCCAGAGGGGGGCAACCGTGGTAACCTTTTATTTTACCAACTCAAAACTAAGGGAAAAACATTTTAAAACATTTTTCTACTGAAAAGATAATAGGAAAATCAAATTTCGAAATCCGGGGTGGGCCTTTCCCCCTGCACTCCCTTCCAATGCCCATGTAGTTGTGCACAAGTACACCTGGTGCAGAGATTCTTTGGGCCAACAGTCACTCGTTGATTTCTGTATAGTTACAGCTGACTTGTTCCGTTCAGTGTTGGACATACACGTAAAAAGGGAGCAGAACTATGGAACGATCAACCACCTGGTGGTCTGCAGCTTGCATCTGGATAGACCGCCATGACTTAACCTACGCAAATGTACAGGACCAGGAGCCCCTAACGAATAAAACGGGAGGCCCTGGCGGACGAAGATGTTGGATAGACCTTTGCAGACAGCGTATCGTCCCTGTTCCGAAAACTCCCGGAAAGCAAAGTGGACGCTGAGGTAGAGTGGCGGCTGTAGCTTCATCTGCTGCTCGGGTATGTGGTGTTGCAATCGGAATGCCCGAGTGGCATGCGCGCAAAGCTTTATATTGTGGCAGCAAGCAACAATTTATATTGTGGCAACAAGGGATTGTGTGCACACTGTGCTCGCTCTTACTGCTTGTTCGCGCTACACACGTACAGGTAGTATTATTAGCGCACATCCCGTAGCACTACAGATCAATGTTCACTCTCCAGTAAATCTTCGAAAAATCTTGGGATCATAACAAAGACGTCTGCACATCTTTTGTCGAGCTCTAGAAAGCATACGACCGTATGCTTACAACATAGTGTTGCAGTAGTGCAGTGCTAATGGCCGTCAGTCACTGTATTTCTACTCAGAAGTCGGCGGAGTTGAATCCGTGGCGGAGTTGAATCACAACCGTTCACCCGTGCGTTTTTGACTCCGACAAGGGTGTGGGCTGTCGCCACTCTTCATAGTCTATGTGAATTGGACAGTCGCAGCCGATTAGACGAGGGTGTCACTATTGGGAGCTGCAGGATGAACGGTTTGCTTTTTGCGAACAATTTTATTTAGCATTTTCTCAGCTTGACCTTAAGCATGCACTTGCTGCGTGCGACCAAGCCAGAATGATAATCATCATTAACAAGACCAAGGTGTTGTTCTTTCCAGAAATCCAAGGTAGTGTGTACTGTGACAGGCAGTACACTGCAGCAGATGGAGACGTTAAAGTATCTTGTTGTGGTATTCACGAGTGACGGAAAGCGGAACAAGGAGATTGATACACGGAATGGCAAAGCAAACGCAGTTCTGCGTGAGCTTTATCGCTCTGGTGACAAAACGGGAGCTTTCAAGCAACACAAAGCTGTCAGTTTTTAAATCGGTGTTCATTCCGATCTTATTCTGTGGTCAAGAATCTTAGGCAATGACTGAAAGGATACTATCGCAAGTGAAAGCGGCAGAGATGGGATTTTGCGAAGAATTCAGGGTGTGACCCACTTTGGTTCGGCCATGTGTCCAGAATGTCCTAGGAGAGATTGGCGAGGCGAGGCTTGCTGGCTACACCCACACCGACGGGACAGCAGTCCAGAGGTCGTCCAAGGACCAGGTGGAGTGATTGCATCCCCCCGCCTTGCTTTGTCCCGTCTTGGTGTGGAGGCAGCAGAAATATCTGAGATAGCTGTTGACTGTTGAGGTATTTCCAGTCCTCCCAGGACTGTTGCCCCGCTACTCCTAGAGGAAAAACTGGTATGAAAATGAATATTTCATCCATTATATCAATATTAGTCTTGTATTTTTAATTTTGAGAAGTCCATTTTAATTGCTGCAAATGTTTTTATTCAAAATCTTCAGAGCGACTGCTGGTATTGTAATCCGACTAGATACACGTATTTGCAAACTGTCTGATTTCAAGACGCATTTTTTTTATAATACACGCAGGCAAACGGAAGCAGCCAGCAGTTTGCTCAGCTCGCACAAACGTATGAAGCTTCTCAGTATGTTGTGCAAAACAATGGCAACTTGTTAACTGCGGTAAGTTTATGCAGTGGCCGTACCTTTTTTTCATTGGGATTCAGTAATTTTTTTTCACTAATATTTGGGTAATGACCTGATGCATTGTGTACATATAGTGCTGTGCTTTCGTTGGCTGGCGAATACGATCGATTGGCAAGCCAGTGTTGCCGACAAACTCGCCAGACCTATTCTAATTGCGCGTGCACGCTATATTTGCTTCGTAGGCGAAACCTATTGGGTTAGACAACGGTTTGATGTGTTGCAGTTCTCTGCAAAAGTTCCATTCTGTTGCATCTAATGCTGCTTGATTGATCTGCGCACCAAGTCTACGCTGATTGCGACTAACTTACTGGGAGACAGTAAATTGGTAGTAGAAGTCTCGCTTTCGTTTCTGTGTGATTGGGATTTAACATTCGCGTTCCTTTGCCCGTCGTTTCAGCAAATTCGTCTTCAACGCACGCGGTTGATATATGTATACACATATTTTGTATATAACTTAAAAGAATTTTGACAGGACTTGGAAAATCTTAACGATCTGCTCAACGCTCAACCGATCACTTTCGGGGAAGGAGAACTGTCCGTGATTCAACGCGATGGCCAGCATTTTCTGGTCCTCCCGAACATTTCCGTGTCACATGTTTTGCAGACCAACGAGGCCTCAGCGGTCCAGTCCATAAATACCGGCGCCCAAATCAGGTGGAGCCTGGGATTAATTTTTGTTTTGCATGGCACAGACACGCGTCATAATGCTGTTGTTAGGATTTAAAAAAGACGATAGAAGCAACCGTATTTTCACGATATGCGCTGCGTGGTTTTGTTCACGCTAATGTGTGGAGATGGGGGATGATGTTTTTATCTAAACCTGCATGGGCATTTTTGCGAAGAATGAGCTATGTTGTTCTCAATTGAATAGCAAAAGTTCGTGTTTTCTTGTGGAGACGTGTTGGTGCGCGACTTAGGCCAATTCCACTTATTCTGCTAGGCTGTTCAAGCCGAACGAAGAGCTGTGAGAACGACCCCATTGCGGGATCTGAAATTGATAGTTTTTTCGGAATTGCGGCAAGCAGAATAGGAATGTTGTTTAAAATATTCTTTCTTTCACAAGAGGCGTTGATCTTTCGAGAAGCAACCTTAAATCAGTGTTTGCTATTCCTAACGTACGTCAATATTGACTTTAAGTGTTTGTCGCTTCGTTACCCCCAAAGCGCCCATTGGTTGACCCCTTAATCAAATATTGAAAACTGTTGTCTTTTGCTATTCTCGTGTATTACTGTCAAGTAAAACTCGTTCTACACCGTAACAGTGTATCGCGTTCGGTGGCGCGACACTCCTAACGCTTCTGCTTCTTTCTCTCAGCTACGAACAACCTGAACTGATCAATGTCGCGCCGGGCGAGAGTGTCTCGACGCCGGTCCAAATCAATAACGTTGATCTGTCTGCCGTGCATTCCGACGATCATGCTGCGCGCAGCGTGTCAGTTGTTGCAGCGTCCGGCGAGGTCCAACCCGCTGTTCGTAAGTTTCTGATTGCACGGGTTGCGGAAATGCGTGGCCGTTAACGTCTGTGAATCCTGTGAGAATTCAACCTATTTCGTCCCGATCGCGTTTCATTAATTTCATGGAAAGCTGAATTCTGCAGCCACTGTTTTGAAAGATTCAGGGTGTGGAGCGAACTCCCTCCCCTCGCGCAGCAACAATTGGTCTCCGGGTTGCTTTTGTTGATGGGAGGTTCTGAATTGCCGTGACGGACTTGTGATTGATGGAGGTGCAAGGGCTGTTACGTAAACGCTCTGCCCCGGTGCATTAGAAAACAAGTGAATATCCACCAAGCCGAAAAGCTGATTTCTTCAGTTTGAGAGTTTTTGGCCCCAATACTTCAGGAGTAACTGTTAAGTTCAGCGAACGTGACCCGTCCCGTCAAGTGACAACGACGAGTCGCTGCTCATGCAAATAAGTGCGAACGCAATCGCGGCAAACGGAGAAGAGCGCATAACGTAAAGACAGTGGCTTTTTTAATAGGGTGTCGCGAAAGATTTGCAAGGGGGCGCGAGTATGGCAGCGACATATTGATGGAAAGCAGGATAATGGCAAATCATTGTTCTAAAAAACAATTAGAAATCTATCTGGGAATTGAAGGGGTTCCAGCGTTAAAAGGTCGGGATCCACTGTTTTAGACTTGCGCACTTTTATCACATCACAGGTAGATTTCATGCCACGACAGTAAAACGAAGTACTTACATTGCGTTGTATTGCATCTGTGTCTGGGTTTGGGCCAGCGATTAAAGTAAATGATTGCCATACTTAAGCTCGTGGTTTGATCAGGCCTTCTTGCTGCCTGAGTGATTGGTCGTTCTCGATGTACAGTTGGTGGCATTGAAAACGTGTTAACGCCCAAAGATTCTCTGAGCTCTGACGTTGCATATAACTCTAGCACTTGGTCAGAGCTTTCGCCAGTCCGTTGTATAAAGAAACGACGAAGTGAATTTGAAATATCAATTTTAATGTTGCTGTAAAAAATCTTAAGATTTTACATGTTTTGAGAACAATTTTTTGGACAAAATTTTCTGTCGAAACAAATTGAATTTACCATTTTGAAAACGAGTGGTGACAAAACCTCTCCATAAACAAAACTTTCTTTGCATCTTTGGTAAACTTTCCTTAAAAAGACTTCCTGTCTCAATACATTTATTTAGTTGTTTTTCAGTTGAAAAGACACCTGTAAACACAGTAGATGATATCACACGCTACATTGGCTCACATCTCGTGCGTGTTCGTTCGCATAGATTTGTCCGTATTTTACCTGTCGTTGTTTAAAAGGCAATACTGTACGGAATCGAAGCAATGTGTGGCTTCATGCACTTGGCAGATATATCCCGCTATCGTTGCTAAAACCGCGTCTAACGCCGTCNCACCTTTTCGTTGAAGTTTCGCAACCGGACGTCGTCGCAGCGCAGCTGAACAACGCAGATCCGGGGCCTCCTGCGAAGATGGACATGACCCGCCTGGTGCCCTCCCTGTTCCAGGCGGGCACGAACGGCTCGCAGCCCAAGCTGCAGTGCCTCCACTGCCAGTACGTTGCCAATAGCGAAATGGAAATGGACGAGCACATGTCGCAGCACAGGTGTGTAGCACAAGCACATGACGCAGCACATGTCTGTGGCTTATATGCGAGTTCCTCTCTTTACAGTGCGAGCGACTTTCGCTCTAATTGAACGCTGTCATGCTTTGGAGATTACGTCGCTTACTAGGTTTGCAACCTTTCTTTTTTCTTATCCAAATTGCAACTGTTATTTTTATTAAAATATTTGCACTTGCAGGAATGAAATCACTGAACAGCTGTTCAATAAATGCAAAGAAAGTTTTCCAAAAAAACAGGTGAAGAGAAGCCGGCGCGGAAGGAAGAAGGACAGCACCTGCAAAATTATACGGTTCGTTCGTCTCCGTTTTTTTGTTTTTCGCGTAGCTGCGCCTCTCATATCTTCACAACCAATCAACATCATCTCAGGACTTTAACTAACCAAACAGCTTCTCAGGCATTTAACTTCTTGGGGATGCGAACGAACAGTGTCGCTCTTCTGTGAAGCTTGTCGTGTTGAGGAGCGTCGATTGGAAGCAGCATGATCATGGGCGTTGAAGGATTTTTTTCAGGGGGGAGGGCCAGTAGGATTGTTTCCACGGCGGTCAACAGTGGTGAAATTTCATTTTATGAGCACAAGACTAAGAGAAAAATATTTTTCTCCTAAAAGTTAATAAGAAAATATCGAATTTCAAAATCCAGGGGGGACAAGCCCCCCCTGACCCCCTTCCGACGCCCATGACCATGAAAACAAACTCAACCTGTCTTTTGCTTGTCCATCTGCGGGACTTTAGTTTTCGCCGCAAATACACAACAGGAACGTTTCTGTACGTGCAGGACCACTGCGCCGGTGAGCGCTGAGAGCAGGAAGGGGCCGTTCGTCTGCGAGATCTGCAACGCCGAGATTCCTCTCATTTCTGCTTTCAAGCGGCACATGAAAGAGCATCAGCGCGAAAAGGTCTGTTGTTCAGTTGCACTTCAGCTCTTCGCTCATTCGCACGCACGTGCATTGCAAGTAACTTTGAACTCTGGTTATAATCGCTTCAGGAAAGTTGTGGAAAGCAGCAGTGGAATGACACGGCCTCGCTGATTCGCGCTTAAAATCGAACCGTGTTTTCCGTGTGCCGGACGTTTCGATCGTATTTCTTCTTTCGCTGCTGATCTATTTTGCTGATCCAACGCAGCGCTTTGATTACTTACTATGCAACTGTTTTCAGAGAAAGCAGAAGCTGTTTTCGATCACGAGTTTCAACCTCGTTTGCCGGCGCAGTTAAAAACGAAAAAAAACCGGATTTGCTAAATGCTAAAATACTGGTTTTCCCGTAGTCCGTGCAATCGACTGCGAGTGCGACTTGCGCACGTCAAGCATTACGCAGTCCTGTAATAAAATTCTTTGAAATTGAATAAAACTGCTCGGAATTCGTGATTTTACCCGTTTTTTTTGTCTTATTCTTTGTGAAAAAACGCGCGCGCATTGCTCGATGCCACGCTCTGATTAATACGCGCCATGTTGTCCAGGCGCACAAGTGCGAGGAGTGCGGCGAGACGTTCAACGTGGAAAGCAACCTCCTCCTGCATCGCGCCATCCACGCCCCGCCCGCCGACGACGCGCACAAGTGCCCGGCCTGTCAGCGATCCTTCACCAGGATCGCCAGTCTCAAGTCGCACCTGACCGTGCATCTGGTCGAGGAGGTTTGCCGCTTCCGACTGTTTCGCTTTGTGCGTTAAGAGAAGGTGCAACTTCCTGGTTTGGATGGGGGTCCTGGTGACGTCACCGGCTTCCCTTCCTCCGAAGACACGTTTTTTTTGCCCAGCAGCATAAGTTTAAAGCGCTGGGACGTGTTCTGACAAATTCGTTTATTTATTTAATGAAGAACTTGCGACAGGCACTGGCATGGCTGGCGCAATTTTGTCTTGTCATGTCGAGCTTTCCAAGAAACAGTGACGCAAGAAAACTAATAGCAAGTATAAAGATAATGCGTTGACGATTATAGCGAGTATAATTAGAATCTACTACAGGACAAACTCTGCTCGCAGTAAAAATCGGGCCTTTCAATCCGAAGCCTGAAGATATTTTTAAGTCGATCGAGGCCCAGTTGCCCTGTGGCCGAACGGACTTCGGTCTTCTGCGCATTTATTTTGCGCTTCCTTTTTATTCGCTATGTGCCTTCTCGCGTTTTTGAATTGCAAAACGAGAACGAGACTACAGAGCAGTGGTTCTTTACCGGGGGGCACGCCTCCCCAGGGAGACGTTGATAAATTTCCATGGCCGCTCGAGCCCTTTTGCGTTCAAGTGTCTGCCTAATGCGCGATCAATGAATTTCCAATAAATACATTTGCTTTTACAGCATATTTTATGTCAGAGGGAGCTTGAAACAAAATAAGTGCTTAAGGGAGCCGTGGTGCAGAAAAGGTTTGGAAACCACTGCTAAAGAGGTTTAACGACGACGTTGCGAAACAGAAATAAGCTCTGAAGCTTCGCGCAGGAGATGTGTGCGCTGTGGTCTTGCCATGTCGAAATTACTCTGTTTCGGTGGTGTACTGTATGTGCGGTAACAGATCGGCTGAGGAATGCTTTAGGTAGAAAAAAAAACAGTTTAATTTATCAAGTACGGCTTCGCGAGGTCAGCGACGCTTAAACTACAATATTCGTGCTCCTGTCAGGTGCTTAATTGAATCTTTTATTTGCGCAGACGATGATCTGCACCGAATGCGGTGACGAGTTCGCTCTGCAGGCCGAGCTCGAGGCCCACATGGCCGAACACCAGAAGGACCTGCAGCAGCACATCAACGACATCGCCGGTAAGCGGCTCCGGTGCATGCACGAACAACAAGACAGGATATTATTTTAGCAACCTCTCGTGCCGCTGCAGGGCATGGTCGTTCGCCTTCATCAGTACTTTCAACCAGAAAACTTAAACAAACACTTTGGTGATGTTCGGCCATCAGTCATTTGCAGCCCCGCGCCGCAGCTGTCGGTCTCTATATTCGCACGCTGTACTTTTCGATAAACTTCTCGGCGCTGTTATTTCCGTTGGCTTAAAGCTGACACTTAATTGACGAACGTTTTCAGTGAGAAATCCAGACAGATTAACGTCCGCGCGTAAACTTGTACGATCACAAAGTACTCCTTCCGTCATTGGACGGTCGTCCGCCTGGCAGATGACGTCACGGACGGCGGGTTTTCACAGAAGCACCTGTGCTGTAGAATGCGCTCAATCGCTGCGAGCTAACATGCATTATCAGTTTCTCGTTAGTTGATTCATTGGCGCAAACATTAGACAAGATCATGCAAATTAAAGTTAAAGCGCTGTGACACCGAAAAAGCCTGTTAACCAAGTTGTCTCGTCGGGCACCCCTCGACAGTTTGATAATTTTCCATCAGGGTTTGGAGTTGATGGCCAAATTATTGTGAATTAAAGTCGTGATAAGGTCTCATTTTTGAAGGGTTTGCAGTCTGCTGGATGATCATTTGTGTACGGGGGGAGGTGTTTGTCCTTACTGCGCGTGAGCAGTGTTGAATATTTGCTGTTATTGTTCAGGTACGGCCAGCTTGGCCCAGCTCGGTGGCCAAGTGGTACCAAACGTTATAAACGTTGTCATCAGCGACTCCGAGTTCCACCAGTAAGTGTTGTCCGCCTTTAATTGCTGCGCGCATAGAGCTTCACAGTGTTGTGATAACCGCATTATCTGTGAACCGGATCTCCGTGTGGGCTTTGAACGGCTGGTTTGAAAGTAAACACGTCCAGGGTTCCTACGGAGTCTGGAGAAGTATCAACAAAAGTTTGGTCATTTTCCAGTCCAGAAAAAATACTTTTTTAGGTCTGCCAGTGTGTAAAAAGAAAATAATTTTCCAGAATTAATTTTTTGATATGCATTTTCATGATATTTTATTGAAGATTGATAATCTTACTTTCATCGTGTTGGCAATTGCAGTGCCTGTAGTTGGCCTGGGCATGTCATTCAGAAAAGTTAAGTCTGAAAATTTATTTCCAAAACTGCGTACGGAACCCTTAAAAAACGTAGCACTTAACAACAAACGTTTCATCACCAACAAACTGTTTGGCTTCCTTCGGCCATATCGACGAGCCATCTGCATTGTTTCGAAATCCTGACGGGGCTTTCGTAGTGTTGTGGATCGTTCTCGGCTCACCGTTCGGATCGGAAGTCCCAACAGGTAAGAAACGAGCCACACAAGGCAGACGGAAAACTCAAGATAATTTTCGATTGTAATCTCGGATACGAGCTGGATTCGCCGCTTCGTGCTTCTCAGCTTTAAATGTTCTCGACAACTGTCAAAACGACAGAATGCCTGTTTCGTTTGATTGTTACTGAAACCGGAGTCTTGCTCCCCATGTGTTCAACAAACGACAAGCAAGCCGNGACAACCGCACAACGCTTCTTGCGAAAACTTTACATTACAACAATATCTCNTTTTTTTTCTTCGAAAAAACTTAATATCCCAACGAGCTGGTAATTTCGATGAGTTCTTCTTTCTCTCAATGGGGGAAAGCCAGAGATGGTGAAGTTGTTGGTAAAAAACAAAACGCGTATTGATGAAATAATCCAACATGTAAATGAAGGGACTGGTTCGTTGCTTTGCAGTGGGAAGAAGAGAAGGAGGAGAAGAAAATCGAAGCGGAAGAGTCCCCTGAAATGCCAGTTCTGCGCGAAAGCGTTTTCTAAAGAATGCTTATTGAAGAGGCACATTATGATTCACACCGGTTCGTGATGTTGGTGTCTTTGACACTTCATAAGACTGCATTTCTAAACCTGCAATGAGGCAATGCATTTCCTGTCTTGGGGATTCAAATTGATTCAGCCAATGCATGGTCACAGTGGCACTGCTGTGCGCTTTCAAATGACGCAAGTATACAAAGCTTTTAAAAAAAACCTGATTAGCGGAGAAATTCCAAATGAAAAAAAAAACAATTTGCAGTGAAGAAGCTTAAAGTCTTTTGTTCCCTTCATTAGCAGTTGGGCTCGTAATAAAATGGATGACTCACTTTTACTTCTCACGTCCCGTTTTAATGAAAGATTGCGAAAAAAGACCGTTTCGAAACGTAGGCGTTGTAACATAATGAATCACGATGAACGTGTGTTTTAGTTTTAATCAAAGTAGAACTTGGGACAAGAAAGTTTAATAAACACCACTTGAGGTTTCGTCGCATGACAGATTGAAATTATTGTACGTTTTATGGGAACTGTGAAAAATATAGAGACGTGTTTGATGCTTTGTGTCAGTTTATGATTTGTTCGTTTTATTTACATCTTTGTCTCAAAATCCCCGGAACATCATACAGATCAGTAAATGAACACATAATTGCAAAAATCCTAAGACGTGGCAAACCACACAGGACAGGTGACGATGGCTTAACTTGCCACGCACATTTCTTGCTTGTTCGTTCGTACAAAATATTTGAAGTGCTTGGCAAAAAAAGCAAGAAAGTTTTTTTTTAAGTAATTCGATTCAACTTCGTACATTAGGCGGTTTTTGATCGTGAGTCGAGCGCGAATATTTCGCCATTAAAAAATGCGTTATAGTATTAAAAAATAAGCTTTTTCTACGCGATTTTACGTGTGACGTATTTGAACAGCAGACACTGGTCTCCGGAACCAAGTCAGTCGAACTAACTTTTTGTTGAGAGGCGTAAAAAGTTTTGTCGTTTTGTCCCACGAGTGAGTTTTGTCGTTGCGTTGCGAACCACGTGCCCTGCGCTTCTCGAAGACAAGGCGACCTTTTTTGTTGTCAAGGAGAAAAACCTTTCGCTTGCGACCAGTGCGACAAAGCTTTCAACCAGAAGAGCGCGCTACAGAACCACCTGATGATGCACTCCGGCAAGAAGCCCTACCAGTGTCCGCACTGCCCTCAGGTGACGGCAGCAGCTGATGCTTCCTTTTTGCGGTTCGCCGCCAGACAGAACCTCGAAAACATAAAACCCGAATGTGCTGCTTTCGGTCAGAACAAGTTGGGGACGTTGTAGCAAGATCGCATACAAGCTGAGCTGGGATTAGGTATCGTAAGCTTTCTGCTTGTCACGCTGGTCATAGGTAGGGACTTATGGTGGCATGAGCACTTCTGGCGTTCCAGTGCGATTGCGTCAACGATGTCCTGCTCAAAATGACGGGTGTTTAGAATCCTGCCAGTCCAAGACGTTTGGATTTCTTGCCGAACGCAACTATAGATAGCTTTGCCTCGAACAGGGTGTTCGACTTGATCTCTGCGCGCTCTTCAAACCTATTCCAAGCGGAAGTACCCGGATGTCGATATGCGAGCCTCGCAGCAAACTTATGAGCCTTCAATAAGTCGAGGTGGGCTCGGGGGCTTAAGTTTGTCGAAATGTTGTTGTTGAGTTCTGGCGCGAACATATTTTTTCGCACTTTTGTCGCCACTTGGTGTTGAAGCAATCGAGTTGATTAGATCTTCATTAAAAAACGCTTCATCGCGAATTAATTTAGTCACAACCGGTTTGCTATCCCCGCTGATACTACGCAGTCGCACGTATCTTGTCCCACTCGGTATATTCGGTTATCGGGCTTAAAAAAAATATATCTCAGGCTCAGGCTTGTGATTTCAGGCCGGGTTCGGGCTTTAAAATAAGACCCGTTTACAACTCTGCTTCAATTATTGTTATTCAACGCTGAAAACGTTTTATCTTTTTGTCAGATTTACGTCCAGCGCGGCAACCTGAGGATGCACGTCGCCCGCGTGCATTCCATGGCAGGGAACACATTCCGTTGCATGGAATGCTCCTGTGTTTTCAAAAGGTTGGGCATTTTGAACGCGCACATGACCAAGTACCATCAGCAGGACGAAAGCGAACAGGTTCGAGTAACTTCTAGTTGTTTTTGTGCGGTTTTGCGGGGTTGAGTTTTATCAATTTCCTCTTATCCTGCTGGAGTGTGTATGGACGGGAAAACCGCCATTTTTTAATTTGCATTAAGTCTAGTTGTGTTTGTTTTGTGTTAGCAACGGTTGTCACCTTACAATTCACACTAGTGAGCTGTGTTGGTCACTATCAGTTCAAAGTCAACATACCTAGAATCCCTGCTGAGCGCCAATCAAGCCCCTTGTCTATGTACCCTTATTCACGCCAAATATCAGGCTAAACCAGTTGTCCCTGTCGTTTTTCAACTACGAAACCGTGAGTGCGTCAACTTTTTTTCTCACAGGCCTCCAACCCCAATTGTTCTGTTTAAGAAAATGCAATATTTTGAAAAGCTTTCCGGGAGAAACTCAAGATTAAGAATCAGCAAAACTGGAATTATCCCAGTGATGCCATCGATGCTTAACCTATCGCATCATGCAACAGGGGGGCATACCTCAAGACTCCCCTGCTTCATTTTCACGGATGCCAGGTTGGGAAACATTGGGGGGACAAAGTAAAGAAGTTTGAGAAAAGTATTTCTCACCACAACGTAAAATCTCATTTTCATGACATATCAAAATCCTGTGCGCAGCATAGTCGTCTGTTTCAGGTTTTGTTAATTGTAAACCTAATACGTATTTATTGTGCTGCATTACAAGAACCAACAGAGTCTGTTGCCTCTCCTCACCGACGACATGATGGTGCCAGCCAATCAGAGCCGAGAAGCGATAGTAGCGCCAGCCAATGATAGCCGCGACGCGGTCGCTTCCACCAATCAGAATGAAGAATCGAGAGGCGGCCCGAAAGACGACGACGTGATACAGCAGCTGCTGAGGAGCTTGGAAGTACGTTGTTGTTTTCTTCCAGTTCAACGACAGACAGCGTCATAAACCCGGCGAAAACGTAACGCGCGACGTGTTGTCCTTTCCACCTCTCACGCAGGACGAGGATCCTTCGAACGTCGACGCGCTGACGGCGCCGTCCGGCGATAATCTGATCGACAACGACATCGTGCAGCAGGCGCTTCAGGACAGCGGCGTCGACTCGGTTGTCGTTGCGCAGAACGTCAGCGTGCCGCAAGATGGCGGCAGCGGGTGAGAATCAGCGATTTTTGTTCGGCTCGTCATCGCCCAACAGATTGCGATGACGCAATACATTGGACTGATGATGTAATGCAGGCGGGCGGATGACGTAATGCAGACAAACTGATGGTGTAATACAGAATGACTGATGACGTAGTACAGTCGGGCTGATGACGCAATACAGACTAAATGATGGTGTAATACAGAGTGACTGATGACGTAATACAGGCGGGTTGATGACGTGATGCAGACTTGCGTGATCTTCACTTGATACTGAAATAAAGTACTTCGCGTTATCGCGACTGTAAATAAAATTTTCTGTGCTTTTCGTTCTGCGACCGAAACGTGTATCATCGCCAGTGATGAAATCGGTAGCACAGCAGCGCGGAAACGTCGTTTTTGGTCCCGTCCGTTTGTGAAGAAAAGTAGAAAACATGCCCAGGTCAGCGATTAATCTCGTGTTTTGATGTTTTTAGCGCCGAGGAACAAGAATTAATGGAAACACCTGTCAGGGTTCCGGTGAGTGAATCATATTTCTTTAGATTGTTGTCCCCCTCAAACTGTTTTTCTCTTTAAAAACGACGTCAACCACTTAGTTTTTCGGACTTGGTCTCATTTTTTAAGTGCGTGTGTGATGAAAAGCATCGCACGTTGAAGGCAGCGCTCTGTTGCTTAGTTACCAGCGACGAAATGCGTTTTCGCACGTAAGCGAAACACTGACAATGACCTTACTGTGTCGTGCAGCGGCGGAACGACGACTACACGTCATCTATGTTGAACCACACTCCTCCCGCGAACGAAGCTCTGCCTCCACCCGAGCAAGGTCGGTTTGAACGACGCGCGTCTATTTGCTTAGCAACCGTTGCCATTTGGCCTGAACTGCTGGTTGGTCGAAGAACCACGAGACCGCCCTGATTGGTCGAAGAACCACGAGACTGGTCCTTCGCACCGTCCGAGATACATTTTCAGGGTTCCTACGCAGTCTTGAGAAGTATAGAAAAATGTTTTGCCATTTTCCAGTCTGGAAAAGTCTGGAAAAAAACTTCTTTGGTCCGTTAGTATGGAAAAATAAAAGAATTTTCCAACTTGATCTTTTGACATACATTTTCATAATATTTTATTCAAGATTGATATAATTTTACTGACATCGTGTTCAATTTTACAGTGCTTATATTTAACCTGGGTAGGTCATACGGAAATGTTAGGTCTGGAAAAATTCCGGAAAATGTCTGGAAAAGGTCTTGAAAAAGTCTGGAAATTTGCTTTGAAAATTGCGTAGGACCTACATTTTCATGAGTCCGTCGATTTCAACCGGACCACAGCACTATGCAGCGGAGCTAGGAAGTATCAAAGCTACAGTATTGGCTTCATCTGTGTCTATTTTCTTGGTCAATCTAAAAATCACCATATCTAGTGAAAAATCAATTGGCATGGCACCAGTGGAGTTAATATGTGCGTGCCCTGGCTTGAGTTCGCAGCAAACTTTTTCTTTTGAACTTTTTCATTTTTTGTTAATTTCCTTCGATACGTCAACAACTCGCGAACGCACTGCTTATCCAATAAAAGCGGCCCGTTTGGTTCGCAGAACTTCCCGCGACAACCGAAGCGCCAGTCACCCCCGCTGCTCAACCCGCACCGGCCGCCGAGAAGCCGCGTCAGTTCGGTGAGTCTCGTCTGCGTCGTACGTTTCAAACAAAACTGCCGAGGCGTGATCGATCGTGCAGCGCGACGTATCCTTGGCAACCGGTTTTGGGCATTTTTTAAATGGCGACCGACAGGTCCATGTTCCTTTCTCAGCTTGGTACAGTTTTGTTGCCGACTCTGACTGAAGTTTGTTGTGGAGGTGGGTGGCGAGGGATCTCAAGACCAATCAAGCCCATCGAAAGAGCCAAATAATAAACGCAAACACGTAAACAAAAGAGGGGTGGCCTTGACTTCTGCGTTTCGTGCACGTGATCAACGATAGGAAGTTGAGAAACATAACTCACGTTTTTTGCAACTGTCGGCGAGTTTTTTGTTTATTTATTTTACAGTCATATCCGGCCTTTACATGAGAAACGCCGGCATGAGCGGCGACCGGTCGTGGAAGGTGCGCAAAGTGGACGGGGTGCGTTGGCACCAATGCATGTACTGCCAGAAGGTAAAAACACGCGCGTGATGCTTGGGGCGTTCTAAGCAACAATTGACTATGCTGCAGCTTGAAGTGTGTTAGGCGATGATCGGATTTCTGATTTAAATTTTTCAAAAATCCGTACATGCGTCGCACGTTCGTTACGTTGTAATGCGCGCGATTGTTCACGTCAACGCAGTGCGCGCTTTCTACACTGCGATCAAAGTGATCGCGGGCAATTGTGACGTATAATGGCCCGCCGTTTTCAATACTTAACAAACTGCGACTACCCGGAATGAAAGGTTCAAAATCTCATTGCAATTCCGTTCAATCGCCAAGGAGTTCAAGAAACCGAGCGACCTGGTACGTCACATCCGGGTCCACACC
>JGI24159J19872_10003200_pt1 | contig 20213 bp, 14 predicted proteins | sample Ectturendosymbi4_FD_19872 | JGI IMG/M metagenome (IMG submission 19872) | reverse complement strand
GTTGCGTTGATTGTGTGATTCACCACGAACGGGATGTGCGTGAAGAACAACACCATACATATATGTGGCGTGAACAAGCAATAATAGAGCGATCATGGCATGTGAACCGATCGCAACACCCTCTTCTTGTTCAATGTTGCGTTGATCTCTGGGGATTTCTTCGTCTTTTTTGACTGTATTATTAATTAGAGTTGATCCGTATCCAGAAGAGCAATTTATACTCTAGAAGTAGTCTTCTGGTAGGGTGAAGTTAGAGCTGAGGTTCTCGGTGTGTGGAATGTCTCCTGAGCTCTCGCGTCCCTCCTGTTTATCAGGATGTCTCCTTCTTGATCGTTTGTTGCAGGAGGATGTGGTGCTTCTTATTCATACGGAGTCAAGGCTTAGTATCAGTATAATCAGGACAATAAGTGTAAGTCCGATGAATGCAGTTGCGGTGAACCAAGATGTTCTCAGTGCTTGGGGGACCTAGAGTTAAATATCTGGAGTGAGAGTGTTTTTTTTCTTATAGTATTCTTTCCAGAAGTGTGGATGTGTTTGTAAATTTATTGCCATATTTGCTTTCGCATCTTCGCGTTTTCTGGCGAATAATTATTTTTCAGCAGTGAGGAGTACTATTATTCCTCCGGTAATGATTGCAGCAATAGTTTCAATTTTTGTTGCTTGTGAGCTTTCTGCAAGATTTCAAATTCTCTCAGTCTATAGGACTGGTTATGTGCAATTACTGGGTGCTGTTTGACCTAATTTGTAAAATTTTTAACATCCTTGTTGAATTCATCGATAATTTTCAGTATTATGTATGATTCCTTCTACAATTTGATTTCGATAAATTGTATCGTTTCTCAGAGAAGGTAAGTTTTTCGATGATTTTAGTGCTTATAAAATTAGTTTTCGAGAATTATATTCTTCTATGGAGCGTTGTGTTTTTCGAGCATTTTGGCTCATAATTACTTTTCTGTTTTCAATAGATCTCGTGGTTATAATTTGTTTGCTCAAGAAGTTGTCTATTTTCGATATCGCAAAGAACTGGTTAAGTAAAATTTCTACAATTCAACCATTTTTTGTTTGTTGTATTTGCAGGTAAGAAACAACCAAAACAGGTGGGAAAATGCCTGACATTTGAAAAAAAATTAACTTAGACGTGATGACACTTTAAAAAAATTTTCGGCAAAATGTACAAATTTGAAGTCCCAAGTTTCGAATTTCAAGTCTCGAGATTTTTGATGAAGTCTCGGTCTCGAAGTTTTAACCAAACCAGGTCTTGGTCTCGAAGGTTACGGCCTTGACTACATTACTGTCTACACCACAAAGAAAAAGCGCTATGAAGGCACGCGCTCCATTCACATCTATTTTGAAATCTTTTCGAGTGGAGCTGTGTACGAGTTTGCCACAAAGATATAGACTACTTTCTGTCATCCGTTACAGCTTTTTTCTGAATTGGCACATAAATGTCGTTATCATTGTGAACTCCACGAAAGTGAGTCTGTAATGGACTTGAACTATCCACAACTACGTTTGCGGTTCTGTCATTTTGGTCTGAGCTGGTTGAAGAACTCACTTCTGAAATCTTTTGTCCGAATTGTTTTCTACACTTCGCCTATCAGAAATGCTTTCTTTTCATAAACTGCCTCGTGTCCGTTTTGCGAGCACTTTCTACAAATAAGTCAAAATTAAGAACAATCAACGGCCAGATCAAGATTAGCGGTGAAAAAACAAGAAAGTTTGACACTCGCAAAACTGTTTCAAACAATGAGAAATAGACCTGTATCTTTATCATGACCATAGGACAATTTTAAGAACTTACTAAAAGCAGAACATCTCGCAGGCATAAAAACTGAGTAGATGAATCATGAAAACTCACCGCAGCCAGCATAGCTTTGCACTTAATACTCACTCAGAAGTCAGAACTAAACGTTGACGATTAAGACTTATTCCCACAAGCCTTTCATGGAGGTACTGTATTTCTAACAAGCCGCGTAGTTTTATACTGCGTGAAATGAGCCTGCATATTGCATAAGCATAGCTTGACTAAGCTATTCACACAGGTGCATTGGCCACACTCACAATGGATTTTAAACTTGCGGAAGCGGTAACCCTGCTACAGATTCACCCATCTTCTTTTCACACAGTATAAAACAATGTGTCTTACTGTTATTATCAGTCGCTGCATCACCTGCCATAGATGTCTGAGGTCAACAGTCACACGAGGATTGTCTACCATAACTTCAAGGAGTAGACATAAGTGAACCGCAAGCTCATCACTGCATCGCACCAGAACAGTGCAGCTGGCTCTTGTGTAGTGTGAGTGCCATACCGATAAATAAAGTGTTATTGCAAGAATTGAATCAATTGATCGGAATCAAGATGTGGCCTTCAGATTTTCTAAAAATTTTTGGTTCTTAGTCTCAATTTCCANGAGGGCAAATGCCCGTTTCTCCCCCCCTGCAGACGCTCACGAAAGTGGTCCACCGTTATCTTACTGATAAACAAAACGTCCTTGAAAAAATTNCAAGTTATCTGGCAACCCTATTCCTGAAGCACAGAAGAAATGACTATAAATGGCCCCNGTCATGACTAAGCCTGACGNAAAGGACTCCTGCAAAGCAACAGCCGTCCACACACAGCAGCTTTATTCCAGTCCGATAAAAACACGAGTCCACATCCGGCAGCGGAACGGACGTATCATCAACCGCCACATTGCTGTCGCTGCCAATGCCAGGAAGGAAGTCGACTCCACTTATTTCAAAGCTTTGATGTGTCGATTCAACTGAGGCACAAAAGTATAGAGGTTGTTAGAAAAAGCACTTGCTATATATGATTAGAATCTCGACCGTTACATCGTCCTGCAGATCTATGTCGGTCGATATAACGATGACGCCGATGTATCAGATCAGCAAATTTTCGTAAACATGCATCGGCAAAACTTGCTGATGAAAACCGCTATGCTGTTGTTTTGCAAGGAGTGTCTGGATATTCAGATTTTTGCTCCTTCTCTAATTTATTTATTCTCTTCCTTGTTCCTAACAAAGCGCAAGCCTTCGACTTCGGTCAGTGGCTATGTTCAGACCGGTATGTAATTGTTCTCGAAATAAACCGGTTTATGACGTAACATACGCTCGTGGTGAGCAGATGATTGACAGCGAGCAAACCACTGCGCTGTGGTGTTTTACTGCTTTAGTGATTCATGTCTGCGTGGGATTCGGTGTTTTACTGTTCTTCATCGTAAACTTTATATTCTTGCATTTTGATGATTGCATGACTTTGTTACAAAAATGCAAACATTTTTAGGGATTCCTTCATTTGTGAGTTATTCCTTTTTTTTGTGAGTTGGTTTGATGTGCTTTGCAATGTCTTATAAGTATGGTTTGAGCAATGCAAGAATATCGACACCACTTATCGGAGATTAGAAATAAAGAAGTCCGGAAAATCTGATCAGCCGCGTTCAGTAAGATTGCTTTCAACTATTTTGAGGTCAATGCGGTTGTTTGATGTTTGATGGAGCGAAACGCTAAATCAAGGATGGAAATGACGTTCGCTCGCATCACGCCTCACGCATTACAACACGGGGTGTACCACAGTGCAGGATACACTTTCTGTTGGGCATGGCAGCGAGGGGTAGTCAGGACCCTTGCAAATGTGGTCATGTTGGACGCAAGGCTCTCTTACAGTTGGGTGGGAAAAACTATGACTCGAAGAGATCAAGGACGAGTTTTCTACAAAAATCAAAGTTAAATTCCGAATATCGGTCAAAAATTATTCCGATACAAGACTGAGGTGAACGGGACATAGTTTTGCAGCAGTCACTCTGTGCCAAACACGCACGAACAACTTTACATCAACCAATCGACGGACTGCACGCTACCCGACAATTACATTTGGAAGGGGGGACAACGAAGTCTATTAACCACAGTAATGACAAAGTGTCAACGCTTTTCCATCCTTGCCTGGTTTATGTGCTCAAGACGTTGCACTGCGATGCCCACGACAACAGAATGCTGCAAGCTTACCTCCTCGAACTTATGAATCTGCTTAATGAAGTAGTCAGCATAACCACGTTCTATCTTCGTATCAGCGATATGCACCATATCCTGTGAAAATATGCAACTTCCGGTCACATGACATGTACCACTGTTCATTTGAGGTTCCACAGCTGAGCAATTTTCTTATTTTTTTGGGGAGTGAAAGTAACCTGCATACATTTTCAAATTGAAAGACGCAGTTTTTTACAAGTCCCATGTGAGGAATGCAAACAAGACCTCCACCAGTTATTACCAGTGCCATTTTTATGACTTAAAAACTTGATAATATGACAATTTTTCAGAAAATATGACTTTATATGACCAATCAAAAATTACTGAGCTAGAAAATACAACTACTGTACAAAGAAGCACTACCAGCGAAAATAGTCATAAGATGTGGTAGCCCCGTGGTTTGTTGAAGCCCCACTAAAATAAACAGCTCAAAAAGTGAGCAAAACACATGGTTTGGTTTGAAGCAAATTAAAAAAAGCATGGACATTGGTTTATTTCTTTGGGGCAGCAAGAACATACATTTTTAGGCAGTGCATTACATTTCATCCAAATAACTTGATCTACCTTCGTCTTTGCCAACACTGGAGTTCAATTTGCAGGATGCAGCTTAGAGCTAGTAGCGATACAGTAGTTTTACCCGGTATTTTGAGTTCTTTCAATGGTTTCCTTATCGATTTAGGTTGAAACTATGCAAAATATGACTTTATTGTCTAAGATGGAAAATACGACTTTTGTTATAGACTTCGCAGGGTGCGATTTTTGACTTTAAACCGCTTTGGTTATTACACACCTTCATGTAAAGGTGATAGCATCTGAGGTGGACCTTACACCTGATTAATGGGAGGAAACTCAAACTCACTTCAACAGGATTTACAAGACCCACAGTGTTTCGTGTTATTCTAATATCATTACAACTGATTGTACTTATATAACGAAAACGCAAGAAATTATGAGGACAAGTGAAATAACGCCAGCTGCAGGTCGGTAGTTTCATTCTTGAAACGAAGTTGTGACGATTTCAACCAATGTTGCAAGTGAAGCTTGCTAACTCACCCCGTCTACGTAAAAGTCTACTTCAAGTCTTCCTTCTTGGTCTTTGCCGAGTCGCGCGTTGTTCATTTTGTGCTGGGTTCGCAAAAGAAAGCAAGTTACTGAAAGGGTTTGTCCAAAAATCACTTTTTCAAGCACAACACAAAGTATGGAACTAAGCTGTGACACGGACGGTGAGTTTCATTGTTGCGTCAGCACCACGAGTGTGACGACAAACCTCTTAAGGTTGTGAACGTGGCTGTGTGCAGTGGTTGGCAACACATTGTGAACGTGGCTTTGTGCAGTGGTTGGCGACACAATGTGTTGCTGTGTGCAGTGGTTGGCAACACAATGTGTTGCTGTGTGCAGTGGTTGGCGACACAATGTGTTGCTGTGTGCAGTGGTTGGCGACACAATGTGTTGCTGTGTGCAGTGGTTGGCNACATAATGTGTTGCTGTGTGCAGTGGTTGGCAACACAATGTGTTGCTGTGTGCAGTGGTTGGCAACACAATGTGTTGCTGTGTGCAGAAGTTGGCAACACGATGTTTTATTGTGTGCAGTGGTTGGCAACACAATGTGTTGCTGTATGCAGTGGTTGGCAACAAATGTGTTGCTGTGTGCAGAAGTTGGCAACACGATGTTTTATTGTGTGCAGTGGTTGGCAACACATACACCAACGACAAGCGCTTTACTTTACTGTTGCACCGAAGCTTTCAGAGGAAAAGTTGATGTAAGTGTTGCTGGAAGCAGCTACACCTTGCTCGCATCCGCTAGAACTGGCGGATGCATTAGTTGTTGCCAGCATACATCTAACGATAGAAAACCGTTATATTCTGCTTAGCACTATGTACGTTTCTTGTTACTCAAGTTAAATAATCGGAGACATTCCGCACTGGCTAAGAAGTATTTTAAGATGTCGTAATATTCAGCACTCTGACACAAAATTACACCCCTGACATGCCAATCCATGATCCCTGGGAAACTTTAAGAACAAAATCAAAGTAGCATTTAGCTTCAATACTCTCATCTACTAGTCAACATCTGTCAAGGAAATCACTCAAAACCGATACGAATACTTAAACTTAGTTTCCGTAACACCATTTTTCGTAGTAATATAATCAGTGATGCAGAAGTACAACTCTACAAACTTCGATCCGTAACATGTGAACATAAATTGATTTCCAGGTCATGAAGCACACTCAGTGTTAAGACAAAGCACTTCGTGTATGTCAACAACAAATACCAGTTCAGTGGAAATCAAGCCTTCTTCTCTTTCGGCAAGTAACGAACTTCTGACGTAAAACGAAGATACAGAGCGGTGACGAGTAATTGCGTGGCATGGTTTGATTGGCTCACCTTCAAACAAATCAATTGTGACGTGAACTGGTTGATGTCCATGTCTAAAAACTCTGCCAGTTTTTCAACTGGCATTGTCGAATAAAGTTTAAGAAAGCTTCGAATCGTCGGAAGTTGAACTTGTTGTTCGATCTCCTCCAAAAATACCTGGAAAGCATTGAAAGGTTCCAAATTGAATTCCATGATTACCGCGACTTTCTAGACTGGAATGAGCGAGAAAATCAGCGCTGGTTTTCGTTGCTCAGGAAAACAAGCACATCGTTTTTTTTTGTTAATTTTGATGACGGCAAGTGGCGGCAGGCCTAAGCCTGAATTGTGCTTCTTGCCGGGGTGGTTGAGGTGGACACTTTTGCCCAAGGAGCACTACGGCAATTCACTCAGTGGCTGTGGATTGAACACCCAACCTTCCAATTGGGAGGCGGACACTTTACCACTGAGCTAATGCCGCCCCAACGAAATACATTACTGTGACGTGTCATAGGGGTGAACCCATCTCACCTTGCACTGGTGCATCATTGGCTCTTTGTGGGAGTTGAGGGGTCCAGCATCGAAGTTGGGGGCGACAGGGGAGAGAAACTTGGGGCAACCGAAGGAAAAAGATTCTTCAAACGCAACTTTGTCTCTGCCAGAATATAAACGAAGCTTCATGGCCAGCGACTCGACCAATAAGAAGTACGAACCAATACTCGTCAACGCGTTGCAACTGTCGCGTAAGAGCTGCGTCATGCTGAATGTGCATTAAGTGGCTTGAACAATGGAGAAAGAACACCCCAAATTATTCACTTGGGTTCAAACGAACGTTAAGCAGATCTTATGTCACTTGGGATCTCACCCTTTCTGCATCCTTTGCCATTTATCCTGACCAACCTTCTCTTTCATTGTTTGCGAAAGCGATTCATCGATGCAGACAGGGTAGAGGGTGCTGCACAATGCCAGCAGGTTAAACATCTGGTCTGTTTGTTTGTTTATCTGAAATGTAAAAGTGTATACGACAACAACATTAGCAGCAAAAACAAGAATCTTAAAAACAAACCGTTACCATGTCCATCTTATATTGACTGGAGCGCTGCAAAGCGGTGTTCTTCGTTCTCTGTATGTAGGTCAAGATGCTGGAGAATGTATCGATGGCTGCCTGGTAACGTCGCATCATCATGTACGCGAATCCTACGTAATAATATGTTGTGATTTGACATTCCGGAACTCTTGAATAGACGGTGCTCTGTGAAGACAAACGAGAACAATCAACAGGACAATCGTAAACATAATTCGGGAATTTCTTGGCCGGAAGTGACGGCCGCAATAAAGTACCAGCTTATTGAGGACATAGGCTGAGGAAGAACAATCAAATCATTTCCTTTTTCAAAAGAGAATAACATAATTTTTGTGAACCCTTTATCAGAATGCAATGGACCTGCGATCAATTTGATCATAGCTAAATTTGATGACTATGGGTTTAGTGATCAAATTTTAACAGTGGAAATACGCAGTCCTGTCAGTTCAAGCGTAGGCACTGCACCATACGACGTGATAGTAATGGTGAGACCGACTCACACCAACGTACAGGTGAGCAACAGTGCACACGACCAAATAGTGCTGCTGCTGCGGCAATGCACATGAAGTGGAACTTACTCTTTTCGTAATATTAATGTTCTCGAGGACGGCAAGGGCTTGATGATAGTCTCCAAGCAGGCTGTGCAGCCTGAGGAGGCCGATAAGACTAAAGTATCCGAGCATCTTGTAAAGAGTGCATCTCCCGAACACATCTGCAGGAAGAACATTAAAACGCAGGTTTATCATCGAATGCTCGGTAGTCTGCAACCGAATGAACTACCGAAGTGTTCGCCACATTTAAAACAAAGGTAGAATCTTCATAATATGTTGTATAAATGAAATGATGAAGCAAACGTCGTGATTAAGAACTCAACGTTTCATAGTAGTCTGCAATGGTCAGTGAAGGAATGAACAAGTATAATTGCACTTCGTGCAAGTACGTTGGCGACGCGTCATTGTATCAAGTGAGAAATTTGAAACATGGCGTCGATTGAAGTACTGCACGCAATGGCAAACAGTGAAAGCGAAAACACTTAAATGTTCTTACCAGCTATGTCAGCAATAGTCTCTTGGTCCAACCCTTGATTATAAGCTTCGAGTTGTTCGTTTATTTTCGATTTGTCGACCAGCGAGTGCAGAACGTTCAGCACGCTGTGGATGTTCCAGATCTAAGTTCATGTCATGTAAAGGTTTTAACGATCATTAAAAGTTATATTATAGCACAGTGGGCAAAACATTGACAGGAAGATGGTCTACTTCACTGACTCTAACAGGAGAGCAACATAACAAAAGCATTCCACTCGTCCACAGCACCAGGATTCATGTAATTGGACCCAACCCCCAAAAACCCGCCCAAGCCTTATCACTTTGGAGTGGACTGGCCAACAACACTTCGCGAAAACAAAGATGGGGTGCATTTCTTTACCCTCAATTTTGAATGCCACAATAGTTTGTAATTCTGAAAACGGTGATACTGCATGATGCAATAAAAACAATTTAGGATGGGGTCTTCTGTTTTTCTCAATGAACAAAAACCTTGTTTCTTTAAAAAAAAAAGATTTTTATGAAAAACCCAGGTGGGTTGTTTTTAAAAAACAAAACGTTTTTTTTTAAACCCTGCTTAGGTCCATTTAGAGCAGTTCGTGCGATTGTCTTTGTTTATTGTAGGGATGGGGAACCTGTGACCCGCACCAGAATTTTCGTTACTCAAGTTGGAGCACAACATCGCGTCAAAACGAAGCTCCATGATGAGCAGGTACTTAGACAGTAAGTCAAGAGAAGTCACCCTTCCTCACTGTCAGATAATGGTAGAATTTCAGGACAAAATTAATTGATTTTGCGGCACACCAGCGATAATGCACATTCCATGCAGCCCGTGATAGTAAATAGGTTCCCGCCCCTGGTTTATTGGAAGAGTGTGATGTGGTGACTGTGTGCGATCGAAACTACATCACTCGTCATGGGTGTTAACTGCCACGACAAAAAATCAAGAAAAAAAATCACAAATACTTGACGCACAACAATAGCAATTGATTGTTAACAATAGCCACTGATTCCACCAGCCTTGTTGATATTATTGTTGATGAGGGTAATATGCGAAAACAACAGTCGCCTAAATATCAACAAACGCAAAAAAACAAACTTTTTTCTCGTAAATAACTCCATAGTGATGATTGAGAAACAAATATACCTTCGGATTGTTTCGCAAAATGTCAATTTCTTCTGCAGTCTTTTTGCTGAGTTTACACCGATATTGCGTGAAGGCTTGAAACTAAACAAATATTTTGAATTTTATCGCAAACTGCACAACCAACTGCACACCTAACCATGGTTACTTGCAACATACTCGTACGACTAAGGGACAAACACAGAAACCAACGCGATTAAATGTACATGTTTCGTTTATAGTAGCAAAATGGAAAAGTTTTGAAACCAGTCGCTGACCAGGTTCTTTGAATTTTTTAAAGTCTTGCTACATATCAACGTTGGAGACTTTTTAAAGAATTGAACATATGAAAAAATAAACATTTCTGTTTATTGAGGAGTTGTCAGTGTTCTGCAGATGATTAAGTCCCTTGCCCTGCGCCACGCGGCTACTTTCGCAGTGAACCCTGCACTGGTGGTGAGTCAATGGCTGCACCGCGTGTCAACTGTTTCCTTGCATCCATGCATTAAACGTCGAGCACGAGGCTGGACAGACTGCAAGTACCGTTTTTCAAGTCTTCGGTCTTTGGCGCTGGCTGTTTTTAAATTAAGCAATTCGTCGCTCGTTGTCGAAAAAAAACTGTGCATTCGTGTTGAGATGATCGTGAGCGTATTTCTTTATTTCGAGAATTTAACGATGCGCTTTTTTCTTAACAATATAAATCTTCCTTTCATTTTTCTTAGAACCTAAAGCAGAAATGGCTGAAAAGATTCTTAGCACAAGGGGCCGACCACAGTTTCCCCACGATGGGTATCTACGTGTTACGAAACCATGCTCCTGTAAACCCTGTAAATTCACGGATACTTTCGTACAAATGCTATGAAACAAACAATGGTTAAAATGAAAACTTCCTTAAACGGTGACAGTGGATAAGACAAGAATATTCATTTGTGGGAGGCACAGCTGGTTAGCTTTATTACGTGAGTCGAAGTGTGGTATGGCGGTGATTAATAAAACTTTAACTTCATTATCGTTCAAATATCTTCGAAACGATCACAACCAAAATACATGGACAGCTGACATAAATCAATGATGCCCAGAATAAGTGCAACGAAAACGACATCTACGGCGAGATCATGAAGAAGTCAAAATGCTGAGGTCTCACGCGACCTCCTCACTAAACAGCACGTCGTCCTGCCACGCACAACACGCTCCTTGGATATGAGTAGGAAGCGACGAAAGCACCACAAATAAAAGTTTCAAAAAACTCTATGGACTTAAGAACCAACAAGACCGTTGTTTTAATGTCAGACGTTGCAGGAAAATGCTCAGCGCCATCTATCGAATGAAATGGCAAGTTCGCTCATTTACTTAACGATCAATTCGTTACATACCTGATATATGAACTCATCAATTATGTCCCACAACCATTGATTTGGCAGTTCCAGCATAACGGGAGCATCGGCATCTTAAAGTTCAAATAAAGAATACAAGAGATAGTTACAAACCTTGATTAAAGCCTTCAGCTATTCCTTGGTAAATGCGCAAAACACAACGTTAGTATCTCCATCAACTACTGATTACGGCGACATGAATAGTAAACATATTAATCTACAACCTAGTGATCTATCTCATTAAACACATGTAGAGAGGACGATGATAATATTTGTACAACTCCCAAACTTTCCATCTGACATCAGCTCCAGAAATAAAGGTACAATAGTGCTTACGACATATTTAAAATTATTCAGATCAAATCCCACTTCAAACTTTCACCTTGAGACCAATGCACATGTGTGGGCGATGCGGCAGATGTCAAAGCGGGCGTCAACTCGCTCCAACTTCAATTGAAAAACTAAAAACGACCAGAGTCGAGGAACACTCGGTCAACTTATCCAGAAACCTACGGTGCCTCGACGTTTTCACATTTATCGGCCGTTCTAATAATTTGCGCCCAGAAACTTCGTTTCGCTGCCCAGGTTGTTAAGCGTTGGATGTTGGCTGCTAGCATCATTGGTCATGCATATTAGCGTGTTGAAGTACAGCATTGAGCCAACTCAGCGGAATCATGGTTATTTCAACGGTGCATAAATGCACTCATGAAGTCACCGTCCTCACCAAGCTTTTGTACACAAAACAAAAATCATCCATTACCCTGAGAAACTAGGGCTAGAATTTGACTATTGTGGTTATTGTACCCAAATTTCAATAAATTACTGAAAGCGTTGTTACGAATGAACACACACAGACCAGGAGCTGATTGACTTCGATGCCAAAAACGTCACAGCTTCTTCACAGAATGTCTTCTACATCAAGAGCTGCAGTGAACGAACCAACTATTCCAGAACTTTTGCCAGTGTTCTTGGAAAGTTTGTTTTTAACTTTAGCAAAAGCTTCCCACATTCACGTGTCTGGGTGCAGTCTTAAGCCATCTGTAGCTTGTTACATGTTCATTAAACATTAACTTGACTGCTCTTTGCGATGATTGGCCTTCATTTCGAGGCGCATATGATGCATGACATTTTTCAAAACACGATTTCAAACCTCGTATTTATCAGCAGCATGCAAAAATTTTGTAAATACCTACTTAAGATGTAGTTGAACAAGTCGCAGTAATTATAGTACGACTTGAACCTCTGCTCTTGTGTGGGACCACTTTGTATTCTTGCATAGATGTGCCTGAAGTAAAGTTCCTTATAAAGGATGAGGAAAACTGGATCTGTGCAAAGTAAATAGTTCACATTCATGAACATTGTCGATGAAGAATGCAATCAAGATTTCTGATGCGCCTAAAAACACGTTTGACGTAACGTGATATTAGATTCCGTGTCTCGCTGATTGACGCATTTGGGTTAAGAACCTCCGAGACAGGCTTTGTCAAGGAAGCCGAGACTGAGACTTCACTGTTCGCGGCCAAACCTCTAGAAACGCAATTACACTTGCTTGAAATTTATCAAAAAAACTATTAACACTTCCAAGTTTCAATTTTGTCAAATTACATTATTTTTGCCAAACATTGGTTTTTCCTTTCCAAAGAGATGGCCCATGAGACAATAGCTTAAACCGCTGGAGCTTTACCAAGCCATGTCGACGAAAAGCTTCAAGACTGAGACTAGTCTCAAGACCCAATCACCAACGTAAGTCGACAACAAAGCATATAAACGGTTCGTTTTATTAAATATATTAAATAAGAGGCAATACGCAATTACAAACAAGCTATTAAGAAGTCATTCACAATTATGTAATCAGCATGCGTTCAACAAATACTTATGTTGGCGGAGCTACAAGGCAAAATTAACAGCTAATCAAAGGAATTCAAATATTGAAAAAATCCTGCCACATATTTTAATTCAAACATTTTCGTTTGCAGAAGACTTTATTTTAAAGAAATTATTTCAAAGCAAGTTGAAGATAAGATCAGTGCACTTTCTACAAAGATAAGAAAAAATAATGTAGGACAAAATAACAAAGATGTGCAAACTGTCAGTGTCTCCTCACGGTACTAACTTTTGTTGATAGCTCTGCAAGTGCACAAGCAGTGAACATTTAAACGTTTCAAATTAGGATCAACAAAGAATTGCAACATATGGGAAGCAATTAGTTACGGTTTAGACATGCTTCACAATTGGCGTAGTGCACATTCAACAACAGTTTATCTTATTGAGTAAAATGAAGCATCTGTGAATTTAAATTTATGACAAGAGTATGACATTTAGATCAACAGAAGACAATTTTCCAGTGATCTAAAGCATTGAATTTTAATGAATAGTACTTATTCTATTTGTAAACCCCATACAAAAGCTTTAATTGAATAACATCACTACCATTTCCAACAACTGGAAGAATAGATTCTGCATCTGGCCATGAGTCTGATGAATAAAACTTCTCCGTCAAGTGGTTCCACCTACAAACATCACATGTTATTTAGTAGCACAACCACTTATACTAACACTAAAACAGTGTAGACCACATACTACCACATATTTTTAAGAATTAACTAAAGCTTCTTATGCTTGACTATACCAGGGGTGGCCAACTTGTTGGTTGTGATTGACTTAGAAATTTTAAAAAGCTGCAATCAACTGCCACAGATACCTGTGGCCAGAAATGAAGTAAAAAACAAATGTCATAATAATCAATGCAACTTTTTTCCTGCGACCCTTTCAAATGCATTTATATTTGACACATTCTGTGAGTGGTATTTTCATGTTTGAGTTAATTTGTACTTTGAATACAATAAAATAAAACGTCATGTTCCACAATTTAGTTATTATTTCATTAAACCGATCAGTGAGGTGTTTGAATCATCATACTGTTAACCAGCTTCTTATAATCAGGTGTGCATCCCTTCAATAACAAGCCAAGCAATCATGTAAGTAGCAGTTGGTTAATACAGCATTGTTTTGTTTCAGTTAGATCCATGAATAAATATGCACAATGCACATTCACATAAGTTGAACCAAAACAGGAATCCAGTATCACAGTATATGTATAGTATTCGCCACATTGTTTGATGTTTCAGTACTTTGCACGACTAGCAACTCACCAGAAAAAGTATCGTCATGTCTTAAGGAACATGTCAGTTTTCAATGCCAACATTTCATTTTCATTGCACCTCTTTCTAATGAAAATAGTTCATTCATTTGGTGAGAAATAGTAGTCATGTTTAAATCTTACTTGATCCGAGTATGATATTCAACTATTTTTTCAATCTTTTGAAAATCACGAAATCAAACTTCATGATGATCAGTATTCATGTTAATTTTTAACGACAACGAGCAGCAGGCTGGAGCCTAAATATGCTCTTCATCGTGTCATGTCGAGCAAACAAACACACGACAAACAGTTAACAAAAGATTACAAACACACAATGAATTAACAAAAGATTGAAACCATTTAATAAATGGGTTAGTATGCTGCTAGCATTTGACAAAATTGTATGAGGAAGAAAAACATCACGAAGAATTAATTTCAGAATGAATTACTCTAAGGAAGTCTAGGGTGTTATGGCAAAGTAAAGCAGTTAGTGCATTCTAGATATTTGGAGACAGCATTATATACAAAGATTAAGTGAAGGATGACCAAACAGCAAAGTTGCAGAAGTCTTGGATGATCGTACAATACACTTGACAAAATGCTGTTTTAAAAGATTTTGTTGAGGGGCTTTCATCCTGATTGAATTTGTACTTTTAAATGCAACGTGCATTACCTCTTTTGTGTTTAATCAGTTTAGATGGTGGATTATAGAGTGGTAATTCAAGAAATCTGGAAAATCATCTTTTTGGCACAAGGCAATGAAGCTATTTTACTCTGCCTAACATTTATTTTGGTCCATCTATGGTAATTGAAACAAGCTTTTACAGAAGCAGCTTCGTTTCAAAGCAGAAGTTCTTAACACTTTGAGAGCTGGCGTACGATATATTCATACACAGAATTTGGCCTAAATCCAGCAGTTTTCAATTGCCTTACCAACACCATAGCTCCTCCGTCGATTGCACTAGAGAGCTGTTCAAGGGCTCAAACAGATAGACCAGTCTTCTAGTCTGCACTCGAAAAAAATTTTTTTGGTTGGGGGTTGCGGATTTTTTGTGAGTGACGTCATAAGTGAAGTAAGTTTGGGGTCATTTTGGCTCATGTTACCTGGCCTAGAGCCCAACCGCCAGGCCAAAGTATGTCACTGAAGGTTTTATTGGAAACTAGGCTTGAGTCCGAGTCTTTTGAGCCTTTGACCGACTTTCTAGCGTTTCTGGTTCAAAAGTTATCATCTAAAATAAACAAATTAATTAATTATCTCATTAGCTAATAAGTCAAATATTTTTATTAGTTTAGATCATAACTTTTGAACCTGAAACCCCAGCAGGTCATCCAAAGTATCAAAAGACTTGGATAGTAGCCAAGTTTCCAATAAAAATTTCAGNGAAATACTACCATCTAACGGTTTGAGCCCAGGGCCAGGTGAAGTGGGCCAAGGTGGCCTAAAAGNCTTCCACTTATGACGTCACTCACAAAAAATCCGCTCCTTCCAACCAAAAAAATTTTTTTCAAGCGCAAGCTACAAGACTTGCTGCGTTTTTGAATTTTTGACTGGGTTGGTAGCGCTTACTGGACNAGAGAAATTCCTGCACAAAGCCACGTGCATTTCAGTGTTTTTTTTCNNGAAAATCCCCGAAAGTGGCCGGACGCCAAAGTGTTAAATGAATTGCAAATNCAATATCNATATTTTTCACCATTTATTTCTCAGATGTTATTGACCAATTAAAACATGGCAATCAATTGGCCATCTAGAATGTCTGGTTCAATAGTTACGGCTAAAAAAACATAATTTTGGTAAAAAATTACCCAAAATTTGTTTTTTGGCCATAATGTTTGAACTAGAAGCGCTAGATGGCCAATCAAAGGCTCTACCTACACTTTCTAAAGACTCATATTATAGCCTAGTTTCCACTAAAAACTTGAGTCAAAAATTGGCTCTCGAAGTTGGCACTTAGGGTCCTGTAACCTCAGCCAAAAAGGCCTAAACCTACCCCACTTATGATGTCACCCACAAAAAAACAAAATCCAATACTTTCCAATTTTGTTAGTTTAAACTGAAAGATGCCATATCTTATAGACGGTTTGAACAGCTCTCTAGCTCAACTGGCCTACGGTTTATGGTGGTGCAAAGCTGTTTTTTTGATCATTTTTCAGTCATAGACTGAAACGTTTTGAAATGACTGAAAAAATTAAGTCATTTTGGTCAGAATGTTCAATAATATAGACTATAAAACACTGTTATGGTGAGTTTTAATACAACTGAGACAAATGACCGAAATGTTTCAGTGACAAAATGTCCCAGGAAAAAAAACAAGTGCAAAGTGACATAAGAAATGTGGCTCACGTGGGATTTCAAGGAGCCCAGCTCCCAAAGAGTTAAAAGAATTGGTCATTATCTTGGGAAGTAGGGATGTGACCCTCTGAAATACAGCTAATTTGACATGTGTAATGTTGTGATATCAGTGTTGTGATGTCACGAGTTCCAGACACGCATGGGTTGTCATGTTACCATATATGGTCATAGTACACCGAGCGTAAAGCATGACTTTTCGTGTGACAAGGCAGTTTGCATTTGGTGTTGAACCGTGATGTATGTCTCCTGTTTTCTGTTAATATAAGTTATGCCCACAGTGTGTCAGAGTGGTAACTGTATTGTGAACGTGTGCTGAGCCATCTGCTAGTCAGTACAAGCATGTAGACATTACATTTGGCGATGAGGATGGGATATAAAAGTTATGCCCACAAGTGTGTAGGCATTACATTTGGCGACAAGGATGGGATACATAAGTTATGCCCATAGTGTGTCAGAATGGTAACGGTATTGTGAACGCGTGCTGAGCCATCTGCTAGTCAGTACAAGCGTGTAAACATTACATTTGGCCACAAGGTGAACAGGCTTGTTATTAATTGATTTTCTGCCAGCGGTCTGTACTTAGAAGAACTGTGCTGTTGCCAAGTTGATTGACGGTGAGTGGACTTGCAAGTCATGTCGCAGAATTTCCTTTCCCTATCACCATTGTGTGAGAAATCTGACATTGAGCAAATGTCACGGAATTGGAAATTTTGGCTGAGAAGTTTTAACTCCATGCCAGAGCTAATAATATTACNGATGATGGCAGAAAAGTTGCTCTTNTACTGGACTGAGCAGGATGACATGCACAGACATTATTTTAAGCCATAGCTGGTCCCAACGCTGATGCAAAAACGTTTAATGAAACAATTGCTTTATTCGCTGCAAAATTCGAGCGTAAGCCTAATCTGTTGTACGAACGAAGTTTATTTTCTGCTATGCGACAGCAGAAATCGGTTGCCCAATTTGAATTGCGACTTCGTGAAAAGGCAGAAGTTTGTGAATTCGGGGCCACTGACCGAGTTGATAGGGTGATTCTTGACCAACTTGTTCCTAATTTGTGCAACCTCGAGTTAAAGTACAAACTCCTTGAAACAGGGGACTTGACTTTAGAAACAGCGCTTGCTAAAGCAAAACTCTTTGAGACATTACGGTCCCAGGTTCCGCACATGGGAGAGAAGCAACAGACAGTCGATAATCACGATGTGCCAAACTCAGTGAATTCTATTCATGTAGTCTGCACTCTACAGGCAATGCCATCTGTTGCGTTAGGTCAAGGGTGGGGAATCTGCAGCCCATGTGAACATATGATATGGTCCACATCAGAATTTTCACAACCCAAGTTAGAGTACAACATCACATCAAAACGAAGCTCCACGATAAGCAGGTACTTAGATAGTACATCAAGGGAAGTCTCTCTTTCTCACAGGTAGATCAAGTAGAATTTTAGGAGAAAGTTAATTGATTTTGCGGCCCGCCAGCGATAATGCACAATTCATGCGGCCCATGATAGTTAATAGGTTCCCCACCCCTGCGTTAGATACTTTATCAAGACTCATCCATGTCATGATGTCAACATTCTATGTAAACAGTCAAACACTTACAAACTGTTTTTGAAACAAACATACATATGAAGTGAATGGACTTCAAAACTTGAACTGCTCAGGCATCAAGACAAAATCATAACACTTACCCATTTTCATAATAGTTTTCAATTTCATAAGAATTTTGGTCATGGATTGCTTTCTGAAAATATTGTAGGTATCTTTGAACAGGTTCTGGAATTGCCTGTCTATGTCTTTCATACTCTAGATCAAGAGTAGGATCTCCAGTATGTCCAGCTCCATTTAAAAGTTCATCACCATACTGCAAACAAATCAAACATTTAACTGACTAGGGATAAGAAGCTTAACTTAAAAATTACTGAAGTGGTTTGATCACAGTCTCATGGTGACAGCAAGTTCTACAACCTTAAAAATGAAACATTAAATAAAAACATAGTAACAGTGCAAATGAATGGTTAGACTTCCTCAATACACAAATATCCACAGTAACCAGAATTGAGAAAACAACAAGAATGCGAAGTTCATAAAAGAAACAGAGGGATGATGATTTGCTGTACATCAATGACATGGACCTGATGTGATAAACCATTTAATTATAGACTAGAACCAAAAATAAGGACATCTGAGGAAAATTTGATTTTATTACCGAAAAAGAATATAATTGTTTCTGTTTAACATGAATAACATCAGATCATATGTTTGCCTATTTATCTGCAGGAAGTATTTGCTTCAGCAATGTCTTATTCTCGATTTCCTTCTTGTAATCCTCACAAAAAGTTTTTTTGCTTGCTTATTTCTCGAATCAGTTAAATGGTAAACCTTCACTGCAAAACCAGTTTTCCTAAGAATCCTAACTAGGGTAGACAGCATAGATGCTAACAATGCCTGATAGTGCGTTACATCTCTGTGCTGCAAGATTATACTACTTTTATGATGTAAAAAAACTTGATTACAAAATGTTTATGGTAGATAGTTAATGATCTATCAGATTTTGCTTATTTAAAACTGTTATGCTATAGCAAAAAATATGGACACAAGTCACAAATAAGGACAGTAACATTTTCTAAGACGTAGTACTGAAAAATAAGGACAATCTTAGAAATAAGGATGGTATGGTTGCCCTGATTATAGAACAATTTACCCTCCAAATTATTTGAAAATGAGCACCTCATTCCCAAGACAAAAACTTCCAACACACAAACATTATATACCACAAAATGACTTTCATTACCAGCCGACGTTGATCTAAGTCCAAGGTATGCTGTCCACTGTTCTCAGCAGACATAAATTGACTCTCTGCTTTCCAAGGTTCTTGGGAATGTAAATCTACAATTTGTTGCTGGAAACAGTCCAAATATGTGGTCCTAGACCAGGGGTCTCAAACTCAACTTGCGTCGTGGGCCACATGAGGACTTATAAGGTAACCCACGGGCCACATTATAATGCTGACGCAACAACGGCGGTACCTGAACTTACTAGAAACAGCTTTTGCATCTTTATTTCCTGAGAAAGGTATCATGAATTATTGACAAATCATTTCTAGCCGTCTCTACGTTCGTATTACTAATTTCTAGCCATCTAACGAACTTGTTCACTAGCTAGGCGAGCAATTTTTAACACCTGTGAATAAACAAAATGATGTAAATGTTGTTCATTTCATTCAGTTTCATGCCCACTTTTCCTCTGGGGAAGGTTGTGGGGGCAGCAGCCCTTGGAGGAGTTGCAATGTTTAACGGCCAACAGCAATTTCAGATGGTTCTGCTGGCTCTCCACCACAACGAGACCGAGCAAGGTCGGAGATGTAGTCACTCTGCCTAGGCCTTTGGATGACCTCTGAACCGATTTTCCGTGGGTTTAGCCAGCAGAAATCGCCTCGCCAGTCTTTGGTGGGGAATTCTGGACAAATGGCAGAACAAAAAAAAGCACATATATGCTCCCTCAATTCAGAGAAGTGGTTCGACATTCAAGGCTTTGCAAATTTCACACCTGCGCACTTTGTTGTCAAGTGTCACACCATGGACTCTTAGCAAAAATCCCATCTCTGCCGCTTGCCCCTGAGTTAATATTATTTCGGTCATTACCTAAGATTCAGGACCATAGGTGAGGATCGGAACAAAAAACGATTAAACAACTGACAGCTTTATTGACAGCGTGT
>JGI24159J19872_10003196_pt1 | contig 20219 bp, 9 predicted proteins | sample Ectturendosymbi4_FD_19872 | JGI IMG/M metagenome (IMG submission 19872) | reverse complement strand
AATGTGTTGGACATAATCTAAAACTATTGGACACAGTTCAAAAAATTTGGGCCCCTCTCAGAAAACTCTTCGCCCCTCCTGGTGTCATGAGCTGGTTACGGGCCTGGATGCTAGGTCTGGTTGTTGCCAACTAGATTGCCCGCGAACAGAGATTGTTTGTTGAGCCTCTATATGATAGTTAAATCAACTAGAAACGTTTCCAGTTTCTATTTGATTAAGGGCTGATGATGCCAACTTTGTAGGCGAAATATATACTCTGTAAGATCTTCGTGTCTGATTCTGTGCTGAGAAAGGATTTCTTTCCATAGACAGAAAAGTTTCTCGTGAGTTTTGCATGGAAAAACGTGCCTACATTGGGCTTACTTCATATAGTTAGCTGAGAGTGTTGCGACAATACTTTGCTGTGCAAAACGTGCCTTCATGCTGTTTGCCATCAGCCTAAAACATAGAGGATTGAAACACTATTTTTTGTATTGCTTGGAAAATGACAACAAAACGGCATGAACAAGCTAAGTGTCTACTGAATGGATTGTGCTTGTTTGGTCCATAAAATATGTGGTTACTACAACAAAGGAGTTCACGTACAGCTAATCAGATCTATAACTGGACGATATATTCGAAAGTGGCAACATGGTCCCGCGTGAGAATGTGTATATCCGAAAAATAAACCTACAAAAAGCGCTAAAAATCACGGAAATTTAACGAAAAGAACTTCTGAACTACACGAAAGAGGTATAAATTCCAAGAAAAGGTCGCACTGCCATTTGTTCTTGATAAGAATGTATAGGAAAGGGCTTAATCTTTGTTGAAGATCTCAGGTAATCGCAGAACCATAGTCGGCACAACAAAAAACAGATTTTTGAGGGGGCACTACACATAAGAGGGGCATATTTCACATTTTCAGACAAACGGCCAAATAGGTCACACCTACGTGGGGCCCCAAAAACTAAGATGGCCTAGAGCCCCGCGCTTCCTAAATCCGTCCCTGGTCACGAGCATCCAACCCTGATTGGAACGAGTAAGCTGAAACTATGCAAAAATCAATGAGTGACCGTTGAACCAACGAATCCCTGCACCAGGTGAAGCCTACTAGTGCAATTCTCGAGTACACCTGGTGCAGAGATTCCTTGGGTCAAAGTTCGATTTGTTTGGTCAACGGTGCTCTTTTCCTGTGAGTGAGGCGTGTTTCCAGGTTCCAGTCACTAACCTATGGCAAGATTGCCGTTCACGCGTGGCTTTCGAGTCTCCCAGAGCAGAAGCACTCGATCTGCGCTGTCCCCGTTCGCCTTCCCAGATATACAGCTCCATTGTGGATAGCTGATGGACGTGATGGAGGAAACCGTCGCGAATTTTTAGAATAGGCCCCTCTGCCCAAAGCCCGCGCGCAGTCCTTGGTCGCCCTTGCGACGACCTATGCGCGACATTTTCATTGTGTTTTGCGTGTTTCATGGCATAGTAACTGTCTAAATAATACCGTTTGACAGACCGGTCGTGTTATTTACAAAGCATCTTTTGCCACAACAGGGGATACCACAGGAAGGAGTTGTTGCTGGCACAATTTCCCAGGAAAGAGTGGCCTTACATTGAATCTATTGCAATCGCAGTCATGGTGCAATTACAGCACATGAAAATGAGAGACAATGCATTGCCCTACCACACTTTTCTTCTTGGGACAAGGTGAACGATATTTTTGGTCTCGTTTCTGCGACAAAACCTCGCCATTAGTTTCAGACCCAAATTACTCATGTTGCGGCCCGTTTTGTTGACAACTGTTTGCCATGAACACGGCTTGTCACAGCAGCTACGGTTTCACACAAATGAAAATGCAAATTTGAAAGTCAAAAAATATGATGCCTAAGAGATTTTTATAACTTCAGCGATTGATTCTTCACAACTGAAGAAAGGTATTTGAAAAGGTAGCATTGTTATTATCACTTGGTCTCACCAATGCTGAAAACAATGTGTCTGGGACTACACCAAAACGCAATATTTTGATCAGCTATCCCAAATTGTGTCACTTGTTTCAACCTAGATTTCATAGCAGCCTGGCAGATATTTTACCGATAAACCATGCATAGAAAGACACGATCAACCAGTACGTCAAGTGTTTCGATCAGCCAATCATACCATTATCGTGACGCAAGGTCACAATGTGTAATAATTTGTCGGAGTTTGTTTTGTTAAAATTTTATTGCTAAAAATAATGCATTATGTAGTCCAACCTGTGCAGCATGGATTTCGAGATGTTGTTTTGAACGCTATGAACTTATGCAAGCCACAACAAAAGCTTTGTGACATGAAGACATTTCGCTTGATGAATGATCTGTGACGTAAAACGTTCCGGCGAGCTTACTGTACTTGCGTCGCATGTGTGGACTACTGAAAAACACTTGCTGTGTAATTTATTATCTCTTCTAATAAAGATCGCTTCGAATGAGGGACTCTCTGCAGTTAGACGGCATTCGAATCGCCTTAATTTTTATTCTTGCATCAATTTTATTTTGAACTGTCAAGTGATCGAAACAGAAAGTTCTGACCTGTGGCAACACTTCGCGAGGTCGCTTGGCCTTGCGCTATTTGCCTTCGTTGACTATTTCTTGATAGAAAAGTACAGCTTTATGACTCATAATTAAGAACAATAAAGCACGGTGCAAGGAATCTTTGTTATTCGTCAAGATGACAATATCAATGTGTGTAAATAAAACTCCTTAGAATGAAGTCGACGATAAACAATGAAACGCAATAAAACTTTTAAGGAACAGTTTTTTCTCATTTATATGTTCAGGCCCTAGCCCCAGGGATCTACAACATTATCCCTAATGTATATTCAAAATTATTTAATCCTAAAGTGTGGTTTTGCCACTTGGTTCATTCGAGCAATAACCTAACTGCAAGCGAAGAGATAAACCTTTCTTTATATTTTGTTGACCTCCGATCAAATTTTTGTTGGAAGTCTGCGAAGCTGCTTTCTCTTTTTAGAACTAGTTTCCAGTAAATAACCAGTGGCTTCCCTAACGTCGCATCCCAATTAGATACAGGTTCCGGTCGTTCTTATCTGATGCGCTTAATTATTTTTAAACTAATTAAGGGTTAATTAGATCTTGTGCGGTTGAAATATTTTTTCTGCGACTTTCTTATTCACTACTTGAATTTCCAATTCATTTGTGGACCAAAAGCTTCAACTGGCACCAGCTCTTAGGAACTTTGAATTGGCTCTGGCCTTATGTCCAGGCAAGTGCAGTTGGATAACTAATTTTGTAGCATGAAAGAAAAAAATGGTGCACAGTGACAATGTTGAGATAACAATGGGACGACCTTCGGCCACGAAGCTCACTATGGTCACTTGGTCAAAAGAGCTTTGTGTGAACGCGGGGAAAGCCTTTGTCAATCAAGAATTATCCACACTTACGATGAATCTTATGTGCCCAGTGATCTTACAGAATAAGTTAAGTAACAGGCAGCAACTCATCAAGGCGTGGCTATGGGCATAATCGAATGACCTTATGGTAACATCAGCTGAAGTGCGAAAAGTATGATAGAAAGATGTCTGTGTTAGACGGTTTATGAAATAAATGCGTCGGTTGTCTTACAGTGTAGAATAGCGAACCGTTTGCAAGTAGTGCGATCCATCATAGACCCAAAGTGTGCACTAGTGACTGGTTGTAGTATGCTGATGAAAGCTTAGGGAAAAGCAATACAGACGTATTTTGTAACATCACTGCAAATAAACGAGTTGCAATTGAGCATGCAGTCGAGCGTGAAAGCGTTTTACCTAGCATGAAGGAGTCACATGGGATGTTAACATATCTGGAAACGTCCTAAAAGTAAAACTTATGAGTTGATTCATACCAAAGTGAGTGAACATGAAGATTAAAATGTGTCTCACTACTTTCAGTAGATCGGTTGAGACACATTTAGAAACTGCCCAACATATTAATGGTTAAGAAGTAACACAGGGTTGTGCTTGATGCGTTCCACACATTGTTGCCGTCAGCCAAATTTACCGGGTCGATGAACACGAAAGAACTTCAGTAAACCGGCTCTGCGGCATTCTTACATTGTGGTAGTCCTGGCAAGAAGAAAGAGCCAGAGGTGTGAGTGGCATTCCTTCCGAAGTTGTATGAAAAATCCTACACATGCCTTCCTAAACATCCATCCTCACAATGGTGACAAAATACATGGTGTGGTCCAGCCTTGATAGAAAACGTTAATGCCTGCGTCTGTGCGAAAAGGCAACTGGGTATAGAGTTCATGAAATTCACTTAACAGTAACAATTAACTCCAAAAGTTTTAAGGATAAACACAAACTTTCATACGATTTTTACCAAGGCATACTCTATTCCTTAGAAAGGAATTACGTGCATGAGCTTAATATTTGTGCGAAAACCTTAGTATCCACCAGGGACTGATAGGTAAATATGCAGACTGCACCTTCATTTAGGTTGAAGCTCATCGCATTGAATAAAAGTTGTTCATTCCAAGAATACCTGATCTCAGTCAATTCGAAAATCCTTAAAATTTACAAATTCAAGATAAGACACACTGTATACACCAATATGAAGCAAGGTATTGTGTCTGTAACATAGCACAAAGATGGAACCATCGACATAAGGGCATTTCAATAGCATCGTTTACGTCAGTGTTTCCCAACCTTTTTAGGTTTGCGGCACCCTACAAATAATAATTTGCGGCACCCAGTGGCGAACCCATAGCAATTTGCTTTAAGATTTAATGGCATTTTCAAAAGTATTTTTAATGATATGTTGAAAAATGTCTTTTCTCGCGGCACCCCTAAGTATTGTAAATGGCACCCTAGGGTGCCGCGGCACNCCGTTCGGAACCACTGGTTTACTGGTTTACGTGTAAGCATGGACAATGGTCACTGAACACTAACATANTTCAAACCTTACCTATTGGAAGAAAACCGTTTAAAATATTGAATATGTTCATTTCTCAAAACAGCATCTTTGAAAGCCTAATTTCTGAAGGTGCGCTACGTTACAATGCTCTTTTTACCCTTAAAAATTTTAGATATAGAATTTTGTGTCATTGGCTTGCCAGAAATAAATGCAAAAACAACGGTCCGTGTGTGTGCGCTTCTGATTTGCAATGTTACTTGCAGACCTACACTTGGGCAAAAAAGTTGTTTCGGCTTTTTGTACGTATCAAAATCACAGCTCGCACTTACGTAATTGTCTCAATAAATGTAGTTTAATGAGGGGTAGGTTGACCGGGGAATGGGTCCCGGGAGATAGGCTTGGGGTATCAAAAAGTCATTTTTGGGCGGAAAACTAGATTTCATCACACGGCTAGGACTACGAGCCTCTACATAGATTTTGTCCATGGGTTCCGCAGACGCTCGTGTTTTAAGTAAATATATAGATATATTCGCCTTTTGTAAGATATTTTTTGGTTGCTTGCAACTCATTTTACTTTTTTGCAGTCATATCTTTTAGATTTTCACTTTTGGTTTCACGTCTTTCATGCGTCTCATGCGAGGCTGCCTGCAAAAGCTGTACCACAAAACTTCTCTTTTTGAAACACAGTACGTAGAACCAGTGGCGTAGACAGCCCAAAGATTTGGGGGGGACAAAATGTTTGATTTTAGGCGAATAACAATATTTTGTTTAAAAAAACGCCTCTGAAAGCACAAAATGACTATGTTTTCCAAAAATTTTGAGGGGCATGACCCTTTGAACCCCCTGGCTACGCCTATGCGCAGAACAATACTTCGAGAAACATGGCACCATGGCAATATAAAATCCGAACTTTTTGTCGTCCCCTCCGTTGTTACAGCACCAGTCTTACAGCAGTCGTCATTGCGAGGGTCAAAAAAGTTGGTCTTTTGAACTCTGTCAAATATTAGAAAAAGGGCGAAGGTTTCCTCGGTGAAATCTCCACACACCTGTGCCGTAACACGTGAACTGCTACGTTACTGATTTGCTACTGAGTTGCGATTTTCTGGAGCGAAAAGATTTCAAAAATAAAGCAGTGTGAACGTGATGCCTTCTTTTTTACAAACTATGTTTAGATGCGCACTACTATGAAGATACCATATATCAGTCTTCGTCAACTTTTACTACTTCTTGCATCCACTCTATTACAGTTTACGAGGGGGTTTATTTTGCCTTTGAAATAATTTGATGAACTCTTTGAGGCATTTTTCTTCAAGTGATTATAAACAGATGCAAAAAGCTCGTTCTTTGTACAAGAGTTTTGTTCGGTACTGCTTTACCAGTATGACAAAACAATTCAGGATATAAGCACATTAGTGGGCGCTTTATGTTCGCTTTCAGTAACCTCAGCGTNAACCACTTNCTTTTACTTGTCTGCGCAGATTGCAGCGCCACAAAAGCCGCCAAATGTCACCCGATGAAGTTAAATCAGATCGTCTCAAGATGATTACTTGCAACGAATAGGACCAAATGCAGACAAATCAAGCTAAACATCTACCAACTAATGGCATCTGCAGTAGGCCTAATGACACGCTGCATGCACTGGTGCCATTACAACATCAATCAATTTAATTATTTATTAATGCAGGTTTTTTTCAAGGAAAATGTTAGGTACCTGGTATGGACCTGTAGGGACCCGATTTCTCTGATTTTGGGGACCCGATTTTCTCTGATTCTAGGGACCCAATTTTCAATTCTAGGGACCCGAATCGAGTCCCTAAAACACCTTTAAAAAACTGATTAATGTCTATCAAAGATTGGCACCGAAATTTAGCTTGTGCAATAGAAGATTATGAAGAGTGAACCTTGTATTCACAAACAGGTGATCAAAATTAATTGAAATCATACCATGCCAAGTAGGGTATTGATGTTAGGTGCACGTTTTTGTTATGTTTTAGAAAATGGCATTGCTAAAATATCCAATCAAACGAAACATTGATGTTTTGCTCACGTTTTACATGTTTTAGGTGTGCGTGTTTTGTAGGGATTTCATAGAAGCAATAAACGTAAAAGTTCTGAGATGCGTATTACTGAACAAACGACTTCCCGGTGAGTTTTCGCTGAGCTCATGTTGGACTCAGTCGTTCGATAGTTTTGGCTTTGTTGCTGATCTGCCTGATGTAATTGCAAACGTGTTATGCTGGATGTGTAACAAATTATAAACGGATTGAGATGCAATAAGCACTATGATTAGTAACTACACGTCTCATTTCGTAACTATTCACCGCCGTGGCGAAGTTATTTCGCGACTTGGACATGGCTTGTCATGGCTGGCATCAGTTTTTGCAAATCTGCAAGCAAAAACTAATAAATATTAAAGCTGCTGAGCGAGGTCAGTGAGTTTTTGTTTAGACGTGAAAGAAGGTTAGTGAGGGTTTACAATGAAAATGTGTTCGCAAACTTTCAAAATAGGACGACGCTAGATTTGAATTCACATTCAGTCGATTATGGCTTAACTTGTTCTAGGTTTGACGAGAAACAGAGCAGTGTGGGGACAAACCAAAAAAAACAAACTTTTAAAAGTTTAACATATACACGCACAATGCTTTCGTGGTAGCAAACGGTACTTTTACTAGTGTAGCAGCACGGTAGCTGCTACACGCGCATTGGAGAGACACCGCGGAGTGAAACGTCAAAGGCATAACATCCCCAATGGCGTAAAAGTCATTGGAATGTTCCCTTGGTCGAGCAGCTAAAGCTGCGGTGCGCGAAGCAATTTCAGTACTTTCGCTGATGTGCCTTTAACAGATAATTGTGTTTCCGATGATCAAAGGTTATGTTAACTGCTTGGAATTATTTTTATCGCTACATTGCGAAATTGTGTTATTTGCAATTCAAAGGTGACATCAAATTCATTAAATTTTAAACATACCTCAGGCGATATCACAAACGTAAGCCCCAAGAGTCTGACAAAATTCTTTCCCTCTGCATTAATTTCTTTTGGTTTTTGAGTCGCAGGTCATGCTGCATACATATTCAATCGTTTTGCATAAAATAACGTTTCTGATTTTAAGCTTTACAAATTTGATTTAGTTGTTTTCTAATGGGAAATACTAACGGTAACGCCGCTTTAATGTGAAAACCTTTTACCGCAACTCTGATAATTTAAACCAGTGGTTCTCAAAGTGGGCGGAATCGCCACCTTGGGGGTGATGTTGAGAGGCAAGGGGGCGAAAAAAACAAACGGGGCGGTAGGGGGGCAAAACAACACAAAGGGGGCGAAAATGCTCAACCACTAATTGATCATTGAGTTAACCCCAGTACCCCTGTTATGACTTGTTAGTTTCTTGCAATTTTAATTTACTATGAGAATCGTTGGAGGTTGTTACTAAAGCAATTTATCCGTTACGTTTTTATCCTGGATCGTCTATGTCCCCGACTACAGTGTGGATTAATTTCACAAGAATTCTGAACGTAATATTAGCGTCGTAATATAGTTGCTTAGTTCAGCTATCACATGGCTTGGTTCAGCTATTTCATACTTGTTTTAAATAAAATTCTTTAAATTTGCTACCTTGTGTTTGCTTTATCAGGTTTGGGGGGCGAAAACCACGTGCCGAGGGTGAGAAGGGGGCGATGGAATAAAAAAGTTTGAGAAACACTGATTTAAACGAAGGCTGCAAAACGAATAAATGAGTGCAATTTTCAGGAAGAAGCTGCGAGAATAAATCTATGAGGAGATGCACAAACATTAAGAAAGAACGAGAAGAACGATCTTATAGAAACCTACGTAAACAAAGATTCGGAAAAACACGATATAATGGCAGATGTAATAATCCTTGTGCCAGCAGTATATGTATATTTCGAGTATTGCATTGAACTTAAAGTATTTATTGTTACGCCGCTACTTGTCCAAAACCTCGTAACGAAAGAAGCTATACACACTTTAACTGCTGAAGAGTAATGCTTGACGACGATTGACAAGCTTTCAGTTTTAGGAAAGTACAACAAAGAAACAAAGACTTCCGTTTTCTTGACATGTGTTTGGCCCGGTGACCCGTACGCTGGTTTGGCAAAATGTGCCACACCGGAAAGCATGTCTAGCTTCGAAGGTTGCTGTTGTTATGAAAGCTCATCCCTCGTTTAAGCATATAATGGCATTGTCTCAGAACGGAATATGCATAGCAACAATGGGCCACAAGGGATACGATCAACTCCTCTGCCTCAGATTTATCGATAATCTCAGATTTCTGACAATATTGACGTGTGTGAAGAAAACCGAATCTTTGAAAAAGCAAATGAACTCTGAATACATTTACAATGCCTGAAAAGCACTCGATTCGACAATATCTTGTTACAGGCGGCGTTTCGTGCATATTAAAATTCCGTTATGCCTTTGCCTTTCCAACATGTTTGAGTTATTGAATTTGATTCTTCAAAGATTTTTTGATCCGTCGGAAATTTTTCGTGCTCAAACTGGAAAACCGGTTTAAATTTCTAAACACGTTTTGTAATCCAAGATGGACCAAATGTTCACAATTTGCTTACAATTTACGTGCAGATAAATCCCACCAAGACTAAGTGACAATCAAGAACTGTACGAAACGCGTATGAGCACAGACTTGACATTTTGCGATAAATTTCTTTTAAGCTATGGGAAGGTGAAAGATGTTTGAAAGCTTGTATGAGGTTTTAACTTCCGCTAGTACAAACAAAAAAGCTCCAGTGAGCGTTAAGAAACACTCGCTGGCCAATCAACTTGTGGAAGCGACAGTTCAGCGTATTGACATTTTGATAAGGTCCAGCCGTTTAAATTTCCTGTCCCTCCCCTTATATCCTTATGACTTNACTCTTGTCACAGTGGAACTTAACGCTCAACGAGTGGTTCNAAAAGAGCTTGCTTCTGCGCTCACTTTCCGCTGTCATCTATGCGCGGCAAATGCTCTGTAGNTGATATGCCTCGTGTGTGTAAAGGTACAGAATACTCTTACGAAAAATAAGACAGTAAAATATATTTTGAAACGAGAAAAAAATTGTTAGTGAAAAGGTCGTAACGAAAACACTCAGTGTCACAATGGCAAGGCTAAAAGGGAGCCAGGGTATCTGCTTGTGTAATTTAAGCTTTTTTGTTCGGCTCACTAACAAGAAACTACACGAGGGAAGAGGGGTCGTAGGATTTTGGAAAATATTTTTTTCTATCAATAACTATAAGTTTTCAGTGGTCACCACATCAATGGTACAAAATACTTATTTTACCCAAAACCATAACAGCCTTTGACGTGTGATCACGGTAAATGTTGATATATCAACAAATCGTGATCAAATGTGCAACATGGTTGTTGTTATTGCTTTTGTTCAGCTGATGATGCAAAACCACACAGCGTTTCTGTCAGCAGGTGGCGTGGCGTAGATTTACACATGTAGTGGAAGTGGCCACACCCGTGCTTCAGCGGTTTGTGCATGAAGACCCTGTATTGGTTCCCAGACATATTGTAATTACTGGCGCCATCCTGCGCGCTATGTGGGAGGCTCAACAGTTACGAAACAAACTATACATTGACGGCCACCGGAGGTTAAGGCCACACATCTTCCCTGGAGATTTAGATTTAGGCACTTAATGTGTATTGAAGAGGCCTTTCCATGCTTTTGCGCTACCTTTCGTAAATACACGCTGCATGCAGCATGTACCACGTTGAAAGCGTTAGAAGCAATGTGTGCCGCGTATGTTTGCGCCAATACAAGTTGACACCTTGCCAGAGAAATTGAACCTCAGTCATAACCTTTCAGCGACAGTGACGTCGTCAGGAACTCAGATGCTCCAACCTTCGTTTCGATTCCAGCCTTGAATTGCTGGAGAACATTTTGCCCCGATGTTCTACTTATGACAAAAACATGTATGCTTATGTCTGGACAAATGTTAGGTTATGTATCAATATATGTACGCAAAAATAACCCACTTATAGTAAAACACCAAACTTTCCGAGGTGGGAAGATAAACGTTTAGGCAGAGTGTACAAGAATTTGAAGCATATTTAGTTGTAGCGGTGGACATTGGGCTCAACTCTGATATTTGCCGGAATGAGTCTAGAAACAATGGCCAAGTTCGTTAGCAAAACCTGCCTGAATTATGGTTGTGCGCTTGCGTCTGTTTTGCATCGAAAGTCAAAATTAATTATGTGTTTGAACATAGAACAAAAAAGTATTTCATGTTTTAAATATTTTTTTTTAATTTTGCAAGGCAAGACATTAAAAAATTATAAAAACCTACTTCGCAGCAAAATTTGTGAGAATATGCTGTCGAAAAATACGCGTACATCGTCAGGTGCAAAGATACGCTCTACCAAAACCACTTGAAGATTGCGCTCTGCTCGCTTTTTTGTTGCGCTTCCTGCAGATGACGGTCGTTAGTTCGTTGAATGCGTCGTTCGTCAGGGCGTGTTGGCAACTGTACGGTTTGCCCGCGATCGACGCGTCTTTTTCGGCGATGCCCACTTACGCGTCATCCGTCAATCATTTATAAGATGGTCGAGAAGCAAAGACAAGCATTAGAAGCTTAACACCTTGTTCAAATAGCAGGATACATGCACAAAGTACCGTGAGTTATCTTTGTGAACCAACAGACCGGCTGGCTTAAATAGTTCAACTATACTGAAGCTGGGCCAGTTTATTTTTCATGTAAACCATGCCGCGAAGCATGTTTGCATTCCTGCAATGCGCGGTTCACGTGGTTCGCTTTAAAGGTGTCAGGAAATCGTGTGTTGCTGTCACTTTAAAGCTCTTTGAAATGTGTGTACCACCGGAAGCCTAATCCTTAAAATTTATTTTTTTTTTGCTTTAGAAAAATTACGATAAACAACAGCGTAATATCTGAAATTGACGGATATCAGGTGTATATTTTACCTTTTCTTCAAAAGCAAAGCACCTTCAAGGAAAATCTATACGTTCCAATAAAAACTGCAGCATTACACAGACCATTAAGAGCAACATGCACCCAAACAGCGAAATCACCGAAGAAACGTTTTTTTTAACAAGATGTCAAGATTCTGAGCATTCGACGACCAGACACACATGAAATTGTATGGCAAATTCGGTTACGCTTTTCTGATAAGAACCAAAGCTTGCTTAAGTTGCTTTCGTTGTCAAACAGCTGTTTACCTAAACGGTACGGTTGTTACGACATAATTAAGCGGCAGTATTGAAATAAACATCGAGGATAATCGAGCAAACACCAAATAAAGTACTCTGTAGTACTTTAGTACATTATGAAGTACTTTATATTGCTTCTAGTACAAGGGTTTGCTCACACCAGTCAGTGCTCAATATTGATTGTTGTTATTATATTGATTAACGTCGCTTGCGTAGTTTTTATAAACGCCAACAGCAAGAAGTCAAATTTGCTTGAAAGTGGACGTGATTGCAAAAGTTGAAGGCAAAAAGTCCTAAAGAAAAGATACAGGGTGATGGGTTTTGTGTAATCACACATTTCTGGAATCCAGCTCCAAATAACGATGACACGGAATATAAGCCATTTACTTAACCGTAGTTCGAGCACAAAAGTCTTTCTCCTTCAGATTCTCTGGAGCGTAGCACTACCAAAGTACCATTAGCTCATGATCACGATTGCCGGTGCCTGTGCTGCGATGATTTTATTCGATTGCCAGCGAATCACTTCTAACGAACTTGCTTGAACCAGCATTTCCTCAATCTTGCGTGCTAGTAATTTGAACACGTACCCATAAATAGTAGTGCGTGTTGATTATCCGGCGTTCAGGCGTTCAGGCTGCGTGGAAAAACTGTGACTCAAACTTAACGTCTAAACAGATCTTTAACAAAGACGCCGTTGACATTACTTCTGGTCTGACGATGTTCGAAAAATCGCTGATAGAAAACTGAAACATAGGTTACTTTAGAGGTTGGGGGTAGCTAAAAGTTCCCTTGATTTTTTTTGAAAATCAGATTCTAGGAACCTTTCAACCTATTCCAAGTGCATTCATACTGCAAAATAAACCAAGTTTTTCTTTGATGCCGTCAGGAATTTCATGCATCCATCCATCAAGGTTGCTTTAAGGCTGGCCAAACGTTGAGTCACCTGCACGTGGGAGTCGGCAACCTACAGCAAGCGTGCCACACTTGGCACGCCAAGCAGTTTGCAACGGCACATAGAAGCTCCAAGTTTTACATGTCAATTTTGTTACGATTCATGAAGAAGGTATATTGACCTTGACTTGTATGAAAATATGAATGTTGTTGGCACACTGAACGATTTGAAACCTTAAGTTGGCACCTAGTTGACAAAAGGTTGTCGACCCTTGTTTAGGCCGCACAGATGTATTCATTGGTAATTGTGCCTACCAACAGTCATAGGGTTCATCTAACCATAAAACAATATTTGGCGAAAGTATTTTGCAATGATTTTAATTAACAGTGGTACAAAACAAAATTTCTTTTTTCACTAGAGTAATGCTTTTCGTGCTTGCTGTATAGCAACCTAAAAATGAATGCCGTGTTACGACGCTGTTTAACGATTTTACTGTATAGACCTTTGGATCCGGTTCAACTGTCACAGATGAGTCTTAGAAATTGCATTTACTTTAATCCATGGGTGGCGGAACCTTTTTCAAAGTGGGGGGCACAAGTGCACGTCAAAAAAACGATAGAAAATTTTTGTGGTTTGAATTGGCAACTGTGACGTCACAAGCATTGAAATATGACGTCATTGCCTATACAGTATGCAACACACCATATGAAGGTCAAAACTACACTATTTTAGACAAAAATTACACCACGAAGAAAACGTATCGGTGAACCACTTGAAATTGAGATAGGCTGTTAAAGGGGCGACCCAGGTCAGTAGCGTCATTCGGGCTGATCATGCGATTTATTCTGACTGAATAAACCGTTCGACGCTTGTGTCACTGAAATTTCCAACTGCTTTCATTCTGGCTGGCATTATCGTTGCTCTGTGACGTTTGTTACGTAACAATAAATGAGAAGTTCTCAGGATAACTTGTCCTTTGTTGAGTATCGTACGTCACAGAGCAATCATAATGCCAATTATTCCTCTGCTTACAAGGCTCATTCATATTAGTCCGAGTTGCTGGACAATTTATCGTTCGTTTGAAATTATTCTCGAAATGGAAACTGTCCATTGGACTAGACTTCAAATCCAATGTTCTGTACAAATCCATTGCTTCAAAAAACATTCAGTCCGATATGAATTATGTTTAAAAAATGCTTAATTGCATAGGGTAGCTCGTGCTCTAATGGATGAGCGCGAGTAAAGCATGAGCGAACGAAGTCGAGAGAACCACTACGAACGATACTGATTTATTCAGGTCACCTGCAACATGAACGCGAAAGGCCAGACATGGAACGAAAATATATGAACAGTGGCAAGGCCCAATGAAAATAGGCGGAGTTAACAACTTGGTGAAGTGGGACCGTGGGTTGTGGCACAAATATACAAAGTAATCATGCTCGCTTTCCCCTATATAAATCGTAATCGAAGACTCGAGCTGAGCCCGGGGAGCCCGTGTGCTGGAGTTGCCACTGATTAAAAACACCAAAAACGCAGCTTAAAATAGGCAAAAATGACACAGCATTGATACCTGTCTTTAAACACATTCAAAATCACAACTTTTCTACTTCTTCAACACAGAAGCAACATGACTGAATACTCATTCTGCAACTGCATTAAATACTGGAATGCAAAGACAAGACAAAGCATATGTAGCAGCTAGCAAGTTGTCTGTAAGGATAACAACTGTGTTGCCAATGCAGAAATAAAATATAACTATTTAGTGTTGCCAATGCAAAAACAAAAACAAAATTGAAATTTATCTGTCAAATATTTCATCTTGCGTATAAGATTCAGCAAAATTTCACCATTTAGAATGGTGTTAAAACGCTTGAAATTACACCAATTTTTAAATGGTGTGGCACGAACTTTTTCCTACACACAAGCATGAGTCGGAAGGGGGGCAAGAATTTGAAAATTGCAGCAAAAAAGGCTGTTTTTATAGTTTCGAGTTGTGAAAACCAAATTTCACCACTTTTGCTCCCACTAGAAAAACTTTTGGAAAAATCCACTTGTGGCCCCCCCTGGAAAAAATCCTTCCGACGCCTATGTACACAAGCATGTAAAATTATACCATTTTTGTAAAAAATTGTGTTGTATTACGTTACACCATCTGGCAACAATTTTCAACAACACCAGTGCAGTAAGCAAGCCATAGCAGGGTGACAGACTGTCAGGGCCGTCGCCAGCGGGGGGCAGTGGTTCCCGGTCTCCCAATTAGAAATCCGTGCTCCACATTTCATGTTTGGCCTCCCGGTTGCTGCATACATCCAATAATGAAAAATGTTCCCCCCTTGTGTTTTTTGGCCCCTCCCTGCTGCGAAATCCTGGCGACAGGCCTGCAGACTGTGCACGGTGTATTCTGTCAAACAATTACGAAATCCTGCCAAATTCACCGCCAAATTACCAATAATATTGACAAAATAAAGCCAAAATTCTGCAACATTTTTTCATTAAAGGACTTACATTAACAATGGACCCAATACTACTTGTGTCACTTAGGCCTAAACTTATTTAGGCAAAATTCTAAATTTAAATATGAGGGGCCAGGCCCCCCCAGAAATAAAAGTGGGGGGACCTAGGCCCATTCGGCCCGCACGGCTCCGCCTTTAATCTAATTATAAAAATAAAAGTGCTTTAATCTAGTTATAAAATGCTTTAATCTAATTATAAAAATAAAAGTGTGCGCTACAAAAACTTTTTTATTGAAAGTCATTTTTATTTCCTATTTGTTCCATTGTAAATTTATGTTTGAAAAGTCTTTAGCCCCATGTGTTTGAAGTACAGCTTCTGATTTGTAGGTGTAAAGTCTAGTTGGGACAGATTTCGTTTGTGGTCCAATTATGCTTTCGAAATTTCTTCATTAGGATATGCAAGAAACCGACGCCGTTGTGCCAATTTCCATGATATATGAAACACATAAATGAGTTGAAAAATGAGCTGCAGACGTCTTTTCATTCAGAGAAGTCAGAGCAAGAAATTTCTTCAGTCCTAACTCCTTGCCAAGTTTTCGTTGATGGAGGATCAGCAAAAAGTGCAGGGCCACTACCAGCACAAGGCTGATAAGTCATCATCACATATTTCCAACAAAGCGATCCAATTGCAAATAGAGGTTATGTAGCAAGACCCGCGCTAGTGGCGACCCTTCCAAGAAAAATACATATTTTTCATTGTTCTGATGCTAGATAGCAAGTTTTTGTAGTGAGAGTTTTATCAAGTTTTGCCTAAAAAGTAAATTCTATTCTCCCTGAAAATTTGTGGCATAATCTTGACCAGCACTTTCTTCGTTTTTTGGGCATAGAGCACAGCCATCTTTGTCGCTTTCGGAAGGTAAGAGGAGCTAAAACGAATTAGACTTAGAACTAATCGGCCACAAGCACATACAAACACTTCCATGCCGGGCACGTTTGCTCATTTGCGGACCACTTTATGACCCGTAGGCGGTTTCGAGGGCCGTATATCCGCTATTATTACACCCAATAGAGTCAGTACATTTTCCTGCTTTATCTTGACGTTCACACATGTTTGAGAATGGAGGAAAAATATGACTGCCTAACTTGTCAGAAAATTTAATGCTTTGTACAATTTTTTCTTGTACAGGGTTAGAACGGGTCATTCTCATTGCCCTTCAGCATGTGAGTATTTTGAGTGTACCTTGGCCATTTTCAGGAATCCTTCAAAGGCTGTTGTGTTTGGTTGCTTGGGCCATAGTTTCTCCATCACTGACGCACATACTCCAAGAGCCTTCTTTTTCTTATGACGAGAGACCACTTTTCATGCGTTTGGTGCTCTCATGCGTTTGCAGTATTTCTGCACTCCTAGGTATCTACCTCTCCATTCCAATGTTATCTTCTACTTTCAGAGTGAAAGCATCTACTTTGAATTGAAATGTGGATCCATATTACAAACGTATAGAACTGTTTTTTTTAGCTTCAAGCATGCTCTTCTGATTTACTTTCGCAGCTTTTCTTAGTTTTGCTTTGTTACGTTACAGACAAATTTACGTGAAGTTGTGGGCTGTGTTTTTAGTAGCTAAAGTTTCAATTTATGACCCGCACGAAAATTGGGAACTTTCGACAAGAATTTAACCTAAACACCTAAACTATTGGAAAATTGAGCAGAGCGATCCCGCCTGAGAGAAGGATGGACGGAGGACATTTAGAATGGCGAGGAACTGTTGGTGAAATCCAAGAATTGGCATTGTTAACCCTAAAAATGTTTGGTTACACTTGCAGACACCTTTCGGAATCCTTGCATTGAGCACTTACCAGCATTATTTCTTTCATAGCGGAGATTGCATGCCGATGTTCGGTCTCGCACTTCTGACAATTTCTATAGTTTTGTACATTCGCTATGAGCAGCTGTGGCGATGCATCCTCGCGAGCAGCGAAATGCCACAAGTGTCAAGCACCGTACACCAAAACAATAAACAGTTTCGAAATGCCAATTGGCAATGCGAATGGTTTACATCCACTATTGGTCCATGAGGAAGCTGTCAAGCAACGGATTACAGCATATCGAACAGATGTGCAGACTCAATTTCGAGCATGTTGCTACGAAGAAGGCTGCGCTTGTACACCAGGAAACTGAGCGCGCCGCAGGACAATCTGCAGAGGTCGAGACTTGCGATAGTCGGTTTGTTGGTGTTTCAGGGCCGTAGCAGTCGTGGCAGCGGTTCGTCTGCACTGGTGACACACTGCAGAACTAGAGTTGTGCTAAGTTGTTAAGGATTGTTGGCAAAGCAAAAACTACGCAATATCTTTGTTTCCACAGAACGATTTTTCATTCCAAAAGCTCCAGTTGTTATTTGTGGTGGTGGCATATCGATTTACTGAAAACAGCCAATATGCCAAGTTTAAATTGTAAATTATTTGGTTTTGTGAGGTTTACTGCAACGACATCAGTATTTCAATTGGAAACATTCACTTCATGTTGTAAGTTGATTGAAAGCAATTAGAATCGTGTCTGTTGAGTACAAACGCATAAAAAGAATTATTTTCAGTTACTACTTTCCTTTATGAATTAAAAGGAAAATTGTTAGCAAACAGGTATGTCGATTCCCCGTAGTGCTGCTGCCCACGCGACCCTACCAAGAGGAAAAGCGGGTATTAAAATCAATAAATGAATGGTTAGCAAACAATGAGCAACTTCAAATTTGCATCAAACAAAAACAACCAACGTGGTTGATAGTGAAGATAACTTATCTACGTGAGGTCAACAAAGCAAGTCGCATTTAGTGAAATAGGTTTGCAGCATGCAATTATTTTAAGCACCAGTTGGCTGCTCGTGTTTTCTTTTTGTTTAGGCTCTAAGATTTTATCCACATTACTCATTGTGGCGTTTGTGAAACAAAGTGTAGTTGTTGGTGGATCGTAGGCAGTCAGAGCAGGTTAAGATCTCCAGTTTGCAACGGCAGAACAGTGACACTATTTTCGCCAGCAGCTGAAAATTTTCCACATGCAGTAAGAAACTCTCAGTGTTGTTTGTTGGTACGAATTGGCTGCAACCATCGGCTGCAATGCAGTACACTCTTACTTGCGTTTGTTGCGTTGTGCAGGCTGCGACTAGCGCTGGTTAAACGACGAACTCTATAAATCTTATTGATAAAAAATATGTAGTGGCTACTTCTCACGGGAACCACTCGGACTCTACTGGGAATTGAAAGTTTGTTATTGTGGTTGGTTTTTGGAACTCCTGGCCACAACAACGCTCGCTATGTTGACTACATTGTGTTGCTCTCCCACGCGATAACGCAGTTAGCGACAATCGAAAACCAAACGTAGAGCTCTGCGTAACATAAGACAGTTCCTCAAAAGCTGTTTGTAGCCGTTCACTTCAATTGCACTGTACTGCATGCCGGTGAAGCGGTGCAGTTTTGGTGGTACAGTCGTTAGTTGCTGATTAATCCGCGAACTACCGAATAGGTTTCGAGCGAAACGGTATTTTGTCAAGTAACATAAGACTTCCAAACACAGTGAAATAAATCGGATCTCGTATTGAAACTAGTGACAGGAAAACGAAAACATAAACTGAAACATTTAACCGATGTTCTTTAGTTTCACCATGTTTTCAATGAACAACGGCGCAACCAAAGTTGAGGATTTAAAAATCGGTTAATTTCTGAGCCACTTCAGAATCTGCTGCTCGTTTTGGAAATTACAGTTGCTTTGCTGATTGAAATGATGTTCTTTATCACAAAAATAAGTTTTTCATTTACGAGAACAAATGTATGGCAGGTGTTTGAAGACTTCATGTCAGCTGTGTAATGTAGAGGCTTGAGGTTTCACAACTACTTTTTGTTTTTTCCCAGCAGTTTTTCGGAAGTGCATTAATTCTTATAATTTTTTCGTTTACTAATGAGTTTCTTATTAGGCTGCGAATGGGAAGCCAAGGATGGCAGCTGAACAACTTTTACAAGTTGAAAGAGCAACGTTTCAATTTACTGTTTGGGCAAGTGATTGGTGTTTCTCCCAATTTTACAAGTTAAGCGTCACTTATATCGTATTACGCTCTAGTAAGGTGAATGCGATCTTCTATTTTTTCCTGTAAATTTGAAAGAATGAGAGGTTCAGTGACTTTCATGTGATAAATTTTTGTTTGGAAGGCCAGAAAGTGCTAAGGTAAATTGCCAACAACGGTAAAACAATCCACATGCAGATATAAGTTTGTTTTTTGCTTATGGTATACTACCGCCTGTAAGTGCATTTCTCCATATTGTAAAAACTGCAATTTCATTTAAACTACGCCTGATATTCGGGGGCAGTGCGACCCCAAATTTTATTGTGCCCCCCAAATTTTGTTGTGCCCAGAAAACTTTAATTTAAATATGTAATAAAAATCTTACCCCTAAAATTGTCTGTGACCCCCTTAAACCATAAAACCTGGCTACGGGCTTGATTGAAGCCAAATTGTTTCATTCTGCTGTGCAGGTTTTAAAGGCCAGTTGGTTAGTTTGACAAAAGGTAAGACCGTTTCGACAAATGTAACCTACATATGCATTGGTGTAACTCTACTGAACGACGGCAAAGAATAGTATAGTCGAGGGTGAGGATACCCAGTACGCCGTATGCAAGGGCGGAGCTAGGGGGTGCCAGGGGGGCCACTTCCCCCCCAACATTTTGCCTGGCCACCCCAGTGGCCCCACCAAAAATTTTCAGGTCTTCTTCTGAAAGTCCTACACAGACCATTGACAGCTCCCCTTGTTGCAAAACTGGCCCCTCCAGTGGCCCCCCCAAATGAAAATGTCT
>JGI24159J19872_10003194_pt1 | contig 20224 bp, 14 predicted proteins | sample Ectturendosymbi4_FD_19872 | JGI IMG/M metagenome (IMG submission 19872) | reverse complement strand
AGGTAGTATATTTGTACATGAATTTGCTCACTTTAAGGTTGTATATATCTTTTAGTTGGAGAATTTTTTGCATTTTATAAATGGTAGTAACTTTGTTTGTCAAAAGTTTATCTGTGTTTAAGCATCTCATGGCGCGGTTTAAAACAACCGATATTGGCTGTAAATGACATGAAGTTGCTCTTCCCCAGGCAATAATCCCATACTGTACTCGTGAGTTTATTAAGCTGTGATACAACATACGTTATGCTTGGTTATTTACATAATATTTAACTTTACACATTACACCGACATATTTGGATATAGTACAACACAACTGTTTACAATGCTCTTTCCAGGTCAGTTTTTCCTCTACAATTACACCAAGGTACTTGTAAGTCAAAGTTCTTTCTATATGATTACAGTTTGCATTTATTTCAAAGGATTCAGTGGTTACATGTTTGGTGTGATCAACATACATTTTGTTTTGGAAATATGCAGTGAGACTTTGTTTGCAGTTAGCCCATCCATTACTTTTGTCATTTCATGATTAACCGAGTTTTGTAATTTTCCCAGATTGTTGTCACTTTGAACTAAAACTGCATCATCAGCAAAAAGTATACTTTTCACAGAATTTGACTTTGGTAAGTCGTTTATAAATATTTAAAAAAACAATGGGCTTAGAATTAAGCCCTGGGGGACCCCAGAAATAATTGAATTTAAAGATGATTTAATATTTGCCCCTTGAACGTACTGTTTTCTGTTGGAGATATAAGACTGTACTAGTTTGAGCGCATCAGCCACTACTTAGAATGGGGAAACTGTTAAGATATTTCGTTTAATGGAGAAGCTGTTAAGATATTTCGTCGTACGTTACTCTAGCGGCCATCAGCCACTATTTAGAACTTCGACAGAACACAATCGGGACTTCGCGATGACACTGGCATCAAACAAAAAGAGTATTTGATGAATCAAAAGTAACATCAATTAAACTTATATCTTTGGGAATTATTTTCTTGACATTAAGCCTACACCAACAATAGCAACAACTGCATGTTAAAACATACTGTGCAATTAAAACATACTGTGCAATCAAGACAGCAGAAAATATAAACTGCAAAGATCTACATTCAAAGTTGCAAACTGATTATTGCAAAAGGATGAAGCGGGTCTCGATTTTTACACTAAATTCTAACGGGTAAAAAGAAACTGATGCATTTTAATTCTCTGAACGAAGTAGTGCTATTTTCATAAATAATATTACAGCAAACTCAAATTCTTTCTTAACTTTCTTAGTTTGTTTTTGTGTCGAGTGGTCAGCCGAGCAGGTTACGTTGCCTGAAAGATCCCCCATCCCACAGGCATGGGCATCGGAAGGGGATGGCAGGGAGGGCCAAGGTTCCCCCTGGATTTTTATATTTGACATTTTCCTATTATGTCTTTTCCTACTTTCGAGTGGTTTAATAGAAATTTCACAATTTTTGGCCACCTCCTGGAAACATCCTTGGGTACACCTGAAAATATCCACTGTTGCCCACCCTGGAAAAAATCCTTCCGACGCCCTTGCCCACAGGAAGCAGTCTTGGCACCCCTCCTTTTCAACATCTACATTTCTGTCTTACCAACTAGTTTCCAATGAAGTATGCGCATGCGCTGATGGTCTGCTTATTATGCATGCTGATGGAAAATGACAGTCAGTGAAGTGGTTCTGTCCAAAGAAAAGGCGACTTCAGTGATATGCCTGCAGACCTACAATCTAAAGTCTTATGGTTTACCATGAGACCGAGAATTTGAAGCACAACCAAAAGAGTGTCAGCGTTTTTCCACCTCCACCATAAAGAAGCCAGGGATGAATTTGAAGTACACATCGATGGTAAACTTCGTGCATTTTGCTCTGACCCCGAATACCTTGAGGTAACTTTGGACACAACGCTCACATACCGACCACACACTGAGTCACTTCGGTTAAAGGTAACATCCCGCGTCCTGCATCCCTTTGATCTCGCAGTGCACACATCCGTCTCATTGTTTTATCCATCAACGACGCACTGCGAAGTGTGACTGGATGCCTCCGTCCTACACCATCGAACAATAATCCGGCCATGACAGGCATCCAACTTGCTAAAATTTGCCGCAAAAAGAGCTGAACTGCGTCTGCTGCATGCCGCGCTTTTGAGCCTGGACACCTGCTCTACTCCGCACTCACCAGTCCACCGAATATGAAGCACGGGCAGCTTCAATCGAGACATCCATTTGTGCCTGCCGCGCAAGAATTGCTCGATTCCATGGACGGCAACTCTGCACACTGGACGGATAACATGTGGAACAGGGAGTGGGGGGAAGAAGTAAGACTAGTTTCCAGGATTTAATGCCCAACGTCATGGAATGTTACCAACCCCATGGAATGTTCATCCCAAGACCAGCTTTGGTCAGTCAGCTCAACCTCTTTTGTACCGGTGTCGAACATTTCAACTTCAACATGTACCGATGGGGCCTGGCTCCATCAACAGCTTTTGAGCGACAGAGTGTGGCACAGAGGAACAAACCTCATATTGTCCTGAAGTGTCCCAAAAACACCGACACCTGATGAGGCATTTCGTCTGGCGGTTTTAGATGATGACATGACACCATAAACAGGTTGTTTAATGTCCTGAAGTCCAACTTGTCTGAGTGGTATGAGAATAAAGATCAACTCATATAACACGACGAGGCAAGAAGAATCACATTAACTTGTGAAGCCACCGGCTGTGAGTTAGAGACACCCATCGACACTGTCTCAGACTCTAGCTCGCCTATCTACCTAATAATCAAATGGTCAATAATGATCCAAGGGTTCGGGAGTTATACGAACTTTTAAGGTTTGTCGTTTTTATGGAAGGGCATCAGACTAACCAAGGGAATCGTCTTCGTTAAAGAGTGCACACCATTGATCGCAAGCGGGTCAGCAAAAAATGTGAATGCATCCTTCGATATCCATTTTTGACTAGAAATGCCGCATTCAAGCCGACGTGATGCATTATTTGTTTGTTACTGTTAATGACACTGGAATGAATGTGTAAGCATGAGCATTAAGTGAAAACAGAACCAACTGGCGCTAAGAAACACAAATGTCAAGAAATTTCAGCAAAAATAAAAAAGTTAGGAAGAAACTTAGCGCGAAGAAAATAAAATCAGAACCCACTTATTGTTCATGTGATCTTTGTGCGACTGCATGACGGCCGCTTTTTCCTTCCTGCGCATTTCCTCCAGTTTTTCTTCTTCCCACCGGTGAAGCTGAGCAAGTTTGCGCAATTCTTCACCTTCATTCTTGTCCTGTTCCATTTCTTTTTCGCGCAGCTCGTCGTGTTCCTTTATCCTGGAAAAATGTACGCATAACCACGTGAAGTACAGCTGCTGATTATACAAACCACTTAACTCACATCGAATCGAATAGTTTGTGCATAAAACAAATCTGCAGTTCAGGGAAAATGGTTTGCGAAAACAAAACTTGCGAGCGTATGTAACGGTCATGGAGATGATCGCTACACGGACATGACTATTACATGTAATGCCTGGTGAAGATAAATGTCAAGTGATGCTGTTTTCAGAAATTTTGACACCAGAAAATAGCTGTTCAACAAGTGGAAACTAGTTATAGCCCCCGATGAAACTTACTGCATTTGCTGAAACTCTGCGACCTTCTTCCGATCTTCGTATCGGCGGCGTGCTTTCGTGTGATCGTCTCGCACGCCGCGCTCGTAGTTTTCTCTGCATAGCAAGTTTTCGAAAACAAGTCTTTCATCACAGGCGAAAAACAAAATTTTAAGTGTTCTACCGGCGTAGCAACATCTTTGATATTTAAGCGCTTATTTAGGCTATCAAACGATTATTTTGACAGGATGTATATTAAGCAGCAGTGGCGTACGCAGAAAATTTCCGAGGGGGGCAAGTTTCGGCACAATCGTGTGACGTCACAAATCAACTTTAGGGGAAGTGCCTAAGGCACGACCATTCTAGGGGGTCCGGGGCCCCCTGGAAAATTTTGCAAAATTACACTTAAAAATGCGCATTTTGTGCATTCTGGAAGCACGTTTTAGACAGTACTGTTTTTACATTCTTTTATTTTTAGGGTCTGAGGGGGTGGCCATGGCACAGTGGCCTCCCCCTCCGTACGCTAGTGTTAAGCAGACTATGATCAATGGTTATTAGCGGTTTTGATACAAACAATCAGTGAAAAAGTCGAATTTATTGCAACATAAATCACGACGATAAAAACGCAAAAATAAAATATGTTTCAGTTTTTTTTTCTAACATCGATTCGAACTTTACGAAGCATTACTGATACCTTTATGCGATAGAGAACTTTCAACGATAGTTCCTCACTAAGGGAGGTTCGGAAGTAATTGATATTACTCACAGCATAATCATCGAAACGTTACCACCCCACGTAACAGAAGTTAGGTAAAACTGACACTTTAGGTAAAACTGAGAATAAAAATGATACTCTTTAAAATTAGTTTCGGTGAAATGCTTCACTTCATCGACTGCCAGGTACTGGTACAAACCGCATAACTCTTTTGAAAACGGCTTGCGACGAAAGCGGTTGGATGACTTTCTTTAACTACTTGTTTGCAAAACCTAAGCCGTCGCAACAAACGAATTTTAAGCATTGAAAATTGCCAGGACCGCACCCAGCTGATATCTTCGAAGGGGGGGGCAAAATAAATGTTACGTGTTGTTGTACCTAACAACTAAATATGCCGAGTTACGGGCCTGTTTTGGAACGTACAGATCTGAACCAAAATTTAAGCAATATTAAACGTAAGTTATTCCTACATTTAAATCGATCTAACGTTCCAAAATTTAAAAAATTCTCCTGTGTCTTTTACAAAAAAATCCCCTGTTTTATTTCGCATTTTTCCTGAAATCAGCAATAAAAGCTGCAAGCATGGTGTCTTAGTAAGGCATCTGATCCCAAACAAGATGTGGGGAAGAATAGAAAAAACAAACTCTACTTACTTTCACTACTAATTTAACGATCCGCGCCATTTTTATGTCCTGATCACTAAAAACATATTATCGTTGCAGTTGGTTTCAGTTCTACAAAACACCAAAGTAGTTGTACTTAAAAATCCCGGTTCCTTAAACTTGTGCCAAGGTGACAGCATGTTTTAGGTTTGTTTTATAATAGCATGACCTGCAGCCAAGTGCTTGGCAAAACTATTTTAAGGCGTTTAGTTATCGCTCACAATAGGGTTGAATAACCCTGAACTTATCAAAAGTTTTCACAATGTTTTGTGGATTGAAATCCAACAACAAAAACTTTTGAAAACCCACTTTTCATCAGTCCAAGCTTTTACCAAAAGGGTTTAAGCGCACCTATACTGTTTGAGCAATTCTGTGTCTTTTCCATCATAGGCAGCTTCTTTTTGTTTCTTGAGCTCAATCTGAGCGTCTCTTTCTTGCAGTACTTCTGTCAAAAGCAGAGCCCCCTGAAGGAAGAAAGCACCAAGATCAAGATTCAAGACTGAACTGAGCTTGTTAGGTTGTAAATTCGCTCGGCCAACCTTCAATCGAACCAGCATCACCGCGTTTTGTTTATTTCTTTAATGCAGTCCTATTTCAATCAAGTTAAACATAAACACCTGAACCAATTGAAGTTCTACAGTATTATGCCAGTGCGGTTTCTTATGTGCTATTAAATCACAAAATAAAAGAACTTTTCTTACACGCTGTTTAGTACAGCAACAATTTTTGAAATGGTTGTCTTGAGAACTTCCCTTTTTTACAAGTTCCATACAAAATCAAGCAGAAAAAATTTATTTAACTACTGTCAGTATATGCTCACATGAAATCCTTTTATTCTGTCAGTCTGAAAATATTGCAGTGTCTTCGCTTTTTCTATAGCCTCCTTTCTCTTTGCTGCTTGATATTTTGCTTCCTCTATGTCAATTTTCACTCTGTTTTCTTCGTCTTTTTCATCGCGCAGTTTTCGCGCTTGAAGTTTTTTTAACCGTTGACCCTGCACCAAAGCAAAATGATTTTTAAAAAAGAAACACAAAATGGAAACGGTGTATCTAATAAGATTTTTGCTTTAATGAACTTGGTCGAATTAGGTTGCAAGCATACCGCTATAGTATTAGACCAGTTTTTCACAATATCCTTGGATTGCGCATGAAGAGCTTCTCGTTCCAACCTTGCTCTTCGTATTCTCTCCATCTCCTGTTCTTTTGCATAGAGGCTGTCCTGAATACGATTCCATTCACTTCTTGGAAGCACCTTGATCTGAACAATGGAAACGATTCGTGTGGCAAACTGGCAGCGTCAAGCAAGTAAGAAAGAATAAACAAACTCAGTTTCCGTCGACATTTCCTGAGCTGCAAAATATCCTCGAGATTATTGAGCCAACAACAGGTTTTCTTCCTGCATAAAGTAGATAATTAAAAATTTCAAGGTAAAAACATGACAAAATTGTTAATAAATTTAAAATATAAAGGCAGTTAAAGGGCAGCTTGAAGTAAAATGGAGTAAGGGCCAAAAATAGAAAATACAAATGCACTCCTTTAAAGAACAGCTGACACTTGCAACTGCCCCGCACCAAGTTGAACCCGTGCCCGCCACGCACCTGCACGCAAAACTCTGCAGGTTCCCACACCCACTCCACAAATGCGGGTACTCACAAATGTGGTTACCTCTAACCCACACGGGTCAACCCGCCCCACATAGGACTCTAATACATACATAGGTAGAGCTGTCCAACAATGACACATGTAAACAACATTCAGAGAATGTAAGTATTACTTAAAAAATACATATATGGATTCGGGATGCTCTGAAAAGTCACATAACAAAATAAAGGAGGATACTGTATGACCCCAGATGAAACAATCTGGAGAGTTTTTGAAAATGTCTCTTTCATTGTAATCTAAAGCAAACTGCAACACGAAAAATTTGTGAATAATTGTATAGTTTGTTTGATTGAGTTTTGTACCAATGATTTTTATGCTAAGTGATGCAAAAAAATTTTTACACATTACAATCTTTTCATAGATTCAGTCAAAAGCAGGTAGTTAACTCACTTAATAAATACAAGGTTAGTCAGAAAATCATAACAACCTTTCAAAACAACTAAGTTTGACAAACTTCTTTGATATTTTTATGATGTTAAGGTCACCTGTCCTAAAAACATTTTGTCATAGCCAAAAGTTATAACTGGTTACCGTGCAAGAACAGCCCTAATGTATTGCAGCACATGTCCATGAGTTTGCATCATTAATTCACGGTTGTCACTAACACAACTGAGAGTAAATCATAACTAAACACTTACTACATTTTTATGTGCATCTTTTTATCTTGTGTCAATGCTGCTATTCCTGTGATTGCTGTATAATTTCAATCCTTCTTTTAGCTCAAACTAGATACATTTTTAATAGAAACACAGTGATCATATTATTGCTTTTCAATCCACCAATACAGCTTCACATATTGGTTGAATCCTTGCAATGAATGCCAGTGTTATGGAATATATTTTTTCTACTTGAAGGTTAAAGTTTATTTGTCAAATTGTGGTAATATGTAGGCACAACTAGTTTTCTTAATGCAGCAAGCAAAAACCTTTAGCAATTGAGCTGCAACACCACCTAGAAAAAGGATAAAACTTTAGTTGTGATATTTACATACCACATAAGATGCAGAGACAGTTGCCTGTACACAAGCTTACAATGGCAACATCAGGCCATTAAATAAAAATCACAAAGTTTGCAATCAAGCAATGGAACTAAAATGTTTCAGCCTACTTGTCGCAGATCAGTTCCATTAGGCAGAATCATACCAGAGGGCACATGTTCTTCAACTGGAACAGAACCTACACAAAGAAAATTTTACTATAATATTTGGTATCATTTCAAAATTACAATTCTTGCACAACTACACTGAAGTGATTTCGAGAATGTATTGCAATAAATATGCCCACACATATGAATTTTTAAAAACTTTGAAAAGGTTGCAGTTGAGCTGAATAATAACATATTGTGCAGATTTGAATTTTTACAGGTATCATGGAAATTATTTAAACAGAATAAAGGCAGTGCAGTCAGCATCAGCTTTGATTTTAACCTTAAATACTTTGTGGTGCTATACCACCACAGTCATTTAATATGTATGCAAAAAATCAACAACAGCAGTCCAACTTCAACAACAAATCAAACTTAGTTTGTTAATAAACCCTTTAGTGATGTTTCACCTCATTGCTGTCTAAAGTAGAACATTGACAATCATGACAACTGTTTTTTCATCAACTTTTTGTGATTTAATTAAAACATTTTTAAATGTAAACTTCCTAAATTACTTTTGATTTTTTCATATAAGAAGGCTCATTGTTTTATTTTTTGTATGGTCAGATTCTACTCACATGTACTGGATTATTTCAAAAGTATGATATTGATTTCATTGTGCAATATGGGCTGTAACAAAATTGTGTGTATAAACTTGATCTTGATGAAACAGGCTCTTTGCAAATGATGATCACTTATTATTGAACAATATCACAGTTCCAAACATCCGACACAATTCCTTGATTCTGTTCACACTATTATAATACCAAGCTTCTCTTTATTATCGACTTGCCTTTTATAGTCACTTCGATGCAACTGGCATTTCAACACTGTTGCATTACCTGCAGCAGTAACTTGGTAATACTTGATCTACAAATGATTTCTGCTGGCCTGAGAAGCATTCAAAATCTAGAAACTATGGTTCAGTTAAGTTCATCGAGATTTTTGGGCTTTCTTTTCTCAAGTTTAGTTGCCTTAAATTACTGCTCATTGAAAGCAGCTCACAAGTGCATTTTTAATAATCAGATATACATTTCAAGTAACTATGTAATTAATGTAGATATATATGTAGATTAAAAGTCACATAAAAGAAATTTAAATCATGCAACAAAAATGCAGACCATTAATTCTTCTGTATTTATCATCAGCATTGTAATACATGTATGCTGAATTTTTCAACTTATTGCCACAGCCTTATTGCCATCTGAAAGATATTTGAAAGTGAACCACTCAGGCTAAAATATAAATACAGTTTGTCTTATCCTGTACAGAACATTTTTAGAAGACAATTTATCAATGCAACAAAAAAGTAAAATGGGTGAGACGAGTTGCTTTGAAAAGTGTAACAGTTAGTAATATAGGTATATTTACTGAATCACTTAAATGAAAATAATAAACTGAACCTTATTCACTACCATTAACTTTTGTGTATGGCATAAGCTACCAGGGAAAAGCTATTTGCTCATTACATCAGTCCTATAGGATTTAGCATAATGCCTTCACTATTAGCAGTTTTTTTTTAAGGAAAATGTTAGGTACTCAGTATGGACCTGTAGGGACCCAATTTCTATGATTCTAGAGATCCAATTTTCAATTCTAGGAATCCGATTCGGATCCCCAAAACACCTTAAAAAACCCTGCTATTAATGTAGTCAAAAATATCAAAACACCACAACAGTTATAATTATTTAACAGTATATCATAGCTATTATAGGTTATTCTGTGTGTCACTTCATGATTTAGTATCTGGTTTTCATTAGAATATATTATATAAAACTCCTAAAGGCATCTACTTTTGGCTGGGAACACTTATTTTATAAGCAAATTTAGACATAGGTTATTCTACATTGTCTATCAAAAGGAATCCCTTCCAAGCAAAGAATGAGACATTAACATCTTATAGAGCATATATGTTGCCTATAAAGTGGGCATCATCAGCTCTTTCAAATAAGATCCATTTTATTTGATAGGCTATGCTTAGGTTATCCTGTCTGTAAAGCAGTTTACAGACTGGATACTGGATAACCTAAGCATAGCCTATCAAATAAAATAGGATCATTAGAAAATTCTAGAATGTACTGTAGGCTAAGCCACTGCACATCAAACAAGTAAAATCATTACATCAACCATTTTAAAACATACATTAATAAGCCTATGGATTGCTTAGCTTACTCTACCTTTTTTTTTCACAAAAATCTTCAGAAGTTTCAAGTAAAGTAGAAAATATCATGCTTGCATAATACTATCATAGGCTATGTGATAGTCAAGATATTGTATCAATTAATCAGAAGATATGAAATAAATAATCTATCTGAACCACTGGAAAATGCTATCAGAGATCAGTTAATTCCAGTTTTGATAGGATGAGAGATAAGTGATGCAGAAAGACAAATACTAGCTCTTCCTCTCAGGCATGGTGGGCTAGGTTTGACAATCCTCAGGAAACTGCCAAGACGGAACATAAGAACTTCATCCTGATCACTGCAAAACTAACAGACCAAATGAGAGCGCAAAATGCTAAAATAGCCGTAATGAACTCTTAGAGGAAATGACTGCTGAGCCATAACTTATAAAAGGTGCAATGGAAAAAGGGGCATCTTCTTGGCTGTCAGTTTTGCCAATTAAAGTGATTGGATATGCACTAAACAAACAATTTTGAATTAATGGATGCCATCTGCATGAGATATGGATGGAAGGTGAAGGTCATACACACCTACATGGGCGTAACAAGGTTAAATGCTGCCTGGGGCAAAGAACAAGTTTGGCACCTCCATGTTCAAACCTGAGGTCTTTCGGAAGCAAATGTGCTGAAGAAGAAAGTACTTGTGACATTGTTGTGACTTATTGGCACCCCCATAGTGATTCGGTGCCCAGGGAATTGCACCTCCTTGCCCCTCCCTTGTTACGCCNTTGCCCACCTACTGTGCTTGTGGAGAGACAAAATTTGTGGATCATAGCCTCATATGTTAAATGGGAAGTTACACTTTAATGAGGCACAATTCAGTGAAAGACTCTGAGGCACAGATATCAGAGAGGTGTGTCAAGATGTTCAGACAGAACCCACAGTTCTGCCAATCAACGAAAACGATTTTGAAAGAAAAGTCAACACTGCTGACAATGCAAGGTTGGATATTTTTGCAAGAGGACTGTGGAATGGCTGCGAGAAAACATTCTTTGACATAAGGATCACGCATTCTACCTCACAGTCTTATTCAGGTAAGACCCTTGCACAGATGTACCAACAACATGAAAAAGAAAAGCAGGATAGGTACAACCAAAGAGTGATTAACATAGCAAAGTCTTTATTCATTCAACCCCTTGTCTTCACAACAAGTGGTGGGATGGCACCAGAATCAGCAAAAGACTAGCAGAAAAGATAGCTAAAAATGGAGACAGCAATCGGCATTATGCATCTGTCATGACTTATGTTAGAGCAAAGTTCAGGTTTGCCCTTTTGAGGAGCACTCTTGCTGCAATACGAAGCTTTCAAGGCAAATGAAGTGATGTTCATCTCCAGGATCTCACATATATTGACTTCAGTTTAATTCCTAAGCTCAAAATCATGTAAAGCTGAATTCAGTGGCCCACAATCATGTTACCGTGTTTTTCAGACCATTAGGCACACCAGATTATAAGGCGCAGCATCAAAAATTGAATGCTAGCTGTTCTTTTTTCATACATAAGGTGCATTAAATGAAGCAAAACTCAGATAACATAGGCGTGAGTTTTGTCAGACTGATTAAACTCCCTTGGATTACCGCACATAAAAGGGAGTCACACATGCCTAATCTGCTCTGAGACCAGGGGTGGGCAATTAATTTGGCTCAGGCGCCACTTTGCTAATAGTTTGTTTGGTGAAGGGCCGCACTTCCTAATCTAATGGAAGTAGAAGTAGGTCCAGGTTCAAGTTAGCTTCAGCATTAACAATTACAGTGATAAGTTCATGGAAATTTCAGATTTGAATGTTTTTTCTGAATGATACCGTGGGCCAAATGTGGCCCGCAGGCCGCTAATTGCCTACCCCTATGTTAGACAAAAATAGCGTTAAATAAAAGTTGTGCGCACCAATGTAGTCCAGGAGCCTCATGGGGTAATATGATCTGTGGTATGTGCTAGCTACCCTATATGCTGCTCATTGCAATTGTAGTTAGTATATTTCCAGGCCAGTAGCCAGTGGGGAGTGCAGGGGTAGCTTCAACCCTCTTAAAAATGTGTTGGGCATATTTGAAAACTATTGGACATAGTTTAAAAAATGTTGGTCCCTCTCAGAAAACTCTTCGCCATCCCTGGTGACCTAAGCTGGTTAAGGGGCTGTTTATTATGTAACATGAAGGTCTGTTTACAATAAAATCGTATTTAGCAATTAAATAAATAGCACCATTTACCACATAAAATTGATTCTACAGTAGATGAGAAAGCACAACCAGATGCATATATTTGGCACACCGCATTATAACGTACACTTTCGATTTTGGAGAAAATTAAAGGATTTTAAGTGCGCCTTACGGTCTGAAAAAAATGGTAAGCTGAATTCAACCTCATTCAGTGATGTAAAGTTGTGAACCTTATTCATTGATGTAAAGCTGTTTACCACAATCATGTAAAGCTGAATTCAACCTTATTTGTTGATACTTTATACTTATTGGGACCTACACGCAACTGTGGTACACCACTATGGTCTGTGGTTGATTGTATTATATCCTTATTTTTGTGGATAAAAATTGTTTTTGCCATTGCTTTTGTTTGGAAATGTTGTCTGTTGCATTTCTCTCCACCTCATACTGCTTTTACATTGCTGCTTACTTCTCTCACCTGTGTGCATTAGGCCCATAACCAGAAAATTTTTCTCTAACTTGGAGAAATGTGTTGGACACATTTTGAAACCGTTGGACATAGTTTCAAAATTTTGGGCCCTCTCAGAAAACTCTTTGCTCTCCCTAGTGTCCCAAGCTAGTTATGGGCCTGTGCATGATTCGCCTGCTCATCTGCATATGCCTTAACTTTTCACCCACTGCTTGCTCGCTATCATCAGTATTATGTGAATGATTGTTGTATATATGATTTAGCATTTATGCTTCTGCAATATATGTTGCTATTATCATTTTTTGTAAAGCTGAATTACGGTGTCAGTGACATGACACCAATCATATTTGTGCAAGGTGGCTATCTCTCATAAGTCATGACATTATGAATAAAATATTATCTTTTCTAATACTGAATACTTTGTTCACTCAATAAACCTATTTTGTGCTTCATGTACTCAACACTTATTGGATTAATGTTTGCTGCTAAACTTATTGTAATCAGTTTATACTCTTGTTTTTTCAACCTCATTTAGTGATGCCATGTGTCTGGTGAGACCTACATTAATTGATGGAACTCACTCCATTATAGTCCATGGGTAACGGTGTCACTTCTTCATAATTTGTGTGGATAAACATTGTTTTCCAGCCCTTGCTACTTGCTTTTGTAATGAAACATTGTGTTTCAATGCAACGCTCTCCGCCTCATAACCCTTATTGTTGTTCACTTCATTCACCTATATGTATGCTTCACTTGCTCAATTTAGTACTAAGTACATACCTCAATTCTTCACCCATTGCTTGCCCACCATAATTTGTGATACTTTGATGTATATTACCATCTTTCCCCGATAATAAGACCTACCCGATTNTAAGACCTAGCATGATTTTTGAGGATGATTTTAATATAAGCCCTACCCTTAAAACAAGCCCTAGTTCAGTTGATTGGTGATGACAAAATTTCCTTAATCTCACCCAATAACGTCATTCGACACAAACACTCATCATTTTCACCCATGACCTACAAGACATTCCAGAGGATGATGATATGATTGTTTTTGAATAAATTGTTGTTAACGAGTTTTTGGATAAAAAACATGTTTAACATGTTAACATGATGTTAATGATAAATAAATGCAGATAGTTTTTCGTAATTTCTGTTTATTTAGGAATCTCCAAATTTTTACTTTGTAACTTCATTTTTGGTATATCAAAATAAGACATCCCCCAAAAATAAGCACTAGTGAGTATAAATTTTAGAATGAAAATTAATATAAGCCCTGCCTTATTATCTGGGAAACACCGTATGTATTTGATTCAACATTTGTGTTTTGGTAATATATTATTAATTAATGAACAAAGTACCTGTTTTAAACGACTTCAAAGATTTCCAAAAACATAAACATTAAAGCTACTCTTTGGGCCAAGGCCTGAAGTGTAGCCAAGACAATTATTTTAAAAAAATAAGTAAAACGGTTTTTGTACTTAGAGAAAACAAACTTGGCTTCCAGTGACATTTTTTAATATCTTACTTGCATGGTCAGAAGAATGTTTTGGTTTCCCAGTTCTTCTTCCATACTGAATAAAGTTGGCATTTTGAACAGTAGTCATAGTGCTGGTATATTATTCATATCAAACTTAATTTACAGAGAAAATAATTTTTATTCAAAATCGTGCACCTGGAGGCTACAGTAGGCAAAAATAGCAATTACAAGCCTCACCTACAAGTTAAAAGCAACAAGCCTCACCGACAACAGTCAACATAACAACACAAGGGAAGCTCTTGTTAAGTTCAGTTGTTTACCTAAACAGTTGCAACCTTTCGCAAATATGCTAAGGCCTGCACATTTACAAAAAAATGTAAAACAAAGCAAAGGGTTACACATATCAATAAGAAATGTTATGAAAGAAGGGAAAACTCAAAAACAGCATTGGCAAAAGTTACGATTACCGTATCCCACGCATTGTACTGTAGATTATCCCAAACACACACAACCCGAATCAATTTGAGGTTCATTGCCATGGTTACATCCGCACACACAAACATAAAAAACAAAAAATTGACACCACAAGCCATTTTCTCTCAGACAAATAGCTTAGACCCAGTAATCTTTCCAAGTCACAGTGATATGCCTGTGTCAAGCAAAATTTCTGACTTCTGCAAATTTTTTGACCTACGGCATTATTGTATGTCAGTTATTTTGTTTCTCAGAGTAAAGGAATAAAGTTTAGCGATTCCTTTTGGAGATGTGGTTTGCAAATTAAAACTTTTTGGTTATAATTGCAGATACCCACAACAAGCTACAGTATGGGAATAACTATTATAACCACTGAAAATTATTGGACTTAGTCTGAGACCTCAATTACTTTTTTTTAACCCTAACCCATCACAGTTGCCTAAACACCAAACCCTAAGCCCTAATCATCAGTTTACTCAGAGTATTTGATATGTAGAATATTACTTTCCACATGCGCACATGGCGTTAACTCAGAAATTTTGCTTCACACCGGAGTCATATTTGTCGAGACAGAGTCACAATCCCTTCAAGTCAGAGTCATCTAAACTTTTTTCGAGTCGAGTCATGTCTTGGTCGAGTCCAGTCGGAGTTGAGTCACAAGAAATGTCGAGTCACTTCGAGGCATTGATTTGCAAGCACGAGTCAATGTCGAGTCAACCAAAATTCAACATTTTTGCTGTCTTCTTTTGCTTCAAAATGGCGCCCAACAAGCTAAAAAATGGCGCCCAATGTTGTTTTTTTTGCAAAGTATTTACATTCAAGTGACTGGTGAAAGCAGTTTCCATCTTGTTTCTCTCCTTCACTTTCAGTTATGTCGGCAATGCTAGCCCAACCTTGCTGCAAGAAATATGCCTTCTTGGCTCAGTCCCATCCCTACAGAGGGGGCTTTATTGAGCTTAACCCCAAAAACACAGCTCCAAGGACCCCCAAATTGAAACGTGAAACATATAAATCAGTGGAGTTTTGCCCATTTTTAGAATGTCAACCCCCCCCCCCGCACAAACGCAATGCCATCCCACAAAACTGCAAAGCCCCCCTGTCGAAAAATTTCTGGCAACCGTTCTGTCTTGTCCTTCACATGCCCAAAAATGACCGCAAACGAACATGCACTTGGATTTGGATTGAAATCTTGCAACATTCTGGTATTTTCGTGGATTGAAATACAGTAATGTGCCCGAGTCATTTTCTCGAGTCAGAGTCACAAGCCGTTTGAGTCAGAGTCATCTAAAAATTTTTAAGAGTCAAGTCACGATTTGGTCATGTCTAGTCAGAGTGGAGTCACAAGAACTGTCGAGTCACTTCGAGTTGTTGGTTTTGAAGCTCGAGTCAGTGTAAAGTCAAATGAAATTTCACATTTTTCCTAAGTCTTTTTTTGCTATGAAATGACGTCAACATGTGTTGCGGGCCCCTTGATGAGAGGTTCGCATTTTAGAATAACCCCCGGAGAGCATTGGTTAATTTACAATGAAGGCTATTCAAGGTACGCCCGAAACTACAATAGGGTGTATCAGACCCGCACCGTTACGTTCGACCTTACGCACAGTTGCAATTAATCATCATATTTTCTGCCATAATTTTGTTAATATAACGTTAACCAATGCGCCAATAACGTCCATTCATGGCGAACATAGAAATTCGAAGGCTACATCTCTGCAGATTGGATTCCAAGAGTACCAAACCAACCATCATCCAAATGCAAAAAATACACTGCAAACAATTTGTAGAGCTTGCCAGATGCGAAAGGGTTATGACAACCCGGGCAGAGTTTCATTTTCACAAGGTTTAAACTTTCTGCGGCCCAGCACCCCCTGTGCAACTGTGTTGATCGTCTAGCAGCTCCTTCCCATACATATGCAACACCACGAGTTGAAACTGGACAGTAACAAGGATATTTTAACTGGTGAGGGGCATCGACTCGATAACCTTCCGGTTCCACACCCTGGCATCCTTGCACTAATTTGTGTCTTTTCTTGTTGAATATTAATTATCGCCAAATAAAATCAACTCAACTCCACACATAAGAAACAAAGGTTATGACACGGGTTCAAGGTTTCCTGCTCATGAAGGAGAGTAACCAGCATTATCATTGGTCATAAGGGATAAAACAGGTTAGTGAACCATAATTTCCTTCTGTAGATTCCATTGGAAAACATAACCATTGGGTTAGGGTTGCTTACCAGGCAATGGGCTGAGACAGACTGACTGACCGCCTCAGATCGAGCGGGTATTATCGAAAAAAGAGCCGAGCATTCAGTGACAGTGCTGCTAATGTGACGAACTCAAGGTTTCATTCTAACCGTGTTGGCACCAGTGAACCAATAGTCACTTCCAAAGAAAAACACATTGTCATTTCGTGACCCAATCCATAAAATAACATCACATGTTGCGCACTTTCAATCGGAAAAGAGGTAGGCTATACCTCTTCTGTGGTAATTTTTCCATTTGAACTGTAGTGTATCCGGCTTTGTCCACCTATAACACTGAGTTCGTGGCACTACCAGTTGGTACAGTGAACCTAGTCGAGTGGGAATTCCTTCTGTGCAAGCAGGCACGTTGCCAGGAATTTTGATAGAGGAGGCAACCAACAGCCAAGTCTCAACATTTGATTATTTAATGCCCCTTGTTTTCGAAACATCATCCATGAAATATGCATTTTTCTGGCGCTTGTTTTTGAATAATATGTTCTGTAAATTTTTTCATTTTAGTTGACTGATGTAGGAGGCGGGGTGCAGGGGGTGCAATTGCACCCCAAAAGTTTTGATTTGGTGAAAATCCGGGCCAAACCTGAGGAAATTTGTGCAAAATATGTGTACACTTTCGCAAAATTGCTGTACGTGTTTTGATTTTACAAAAATGGCACCAAAAAATTTTTTTTTTAAATCGTGCATTAATTTAGTTATTTTCGGGCAATTGAAAGAAAATTTGGGGAAGTTTTGGTGAAATTTGGACAAAAATGGTGTCTAAACCGCCTCGATTTGAAAACAATGCGCCCAATGAAATGCAGTCGTTTTTTTATGGAGGTCATTTTCTTTGGATTCTTTTTCGGGCAAGTTTGCAGAAATTTGGGCTAAAATTCTTCGCACCCTCAAAAGTTTGCCTGCTCCTACACCTATGTTTCCGTTTCATGCGCTTTATCGATGAAACAGACATCGATTGCAAGCTATCTGTAAGTAAAGGCAGTCTCAGTGTCCCCAGCACTTCCAAAATGAAAACCATCTTCCCACTTGCGTTAGGTTTTGCTGCTGAGACTACCCATTGCAGGGGAACGATTTCACGTTTACAGTAGGATAGGATGGCAACTAACATTAAATGAAAGTTGTAACATTGCACAGGTCGGATTGTGATTACTTGCCCCAATCTTTTTTTCGCCGGAAAGTTAATATGAAATCATTGGTGAAAACGGTTACGCTCAACATGATTGTGATTAGAACGTTACAATGCAGTTTTAATCGTAACAAATAAATATCTAGAATGTTGTTATTGCTAAACAGTGTCTATGGCAGAGGTCTCAAACACTCAGTCCGCAAGAGCATTTTGTGCGGCCCGCGATGCTTTTTGGGAATTTTGAGATAATTAACATTTAGGTTATTTAGTTTATTCACGGGTGTTTAAAAGTGCGAGGCCAGCGAGTCAACAAGTTCATTTAAAACGAACGTAGAAAGGGCTAGAGAAAACTTCCCTATAACTTACAATACCATTCGCCGTAAAAAAGACATGAAAGCTGTTTCTAGTAAGGCTCAGGTACCGCTTTTGTTGCATAATGCGGCCCTGTGGGCTAGTGTAGCCATAATGCGGCCCTGATTTTCTTAAAGTACTCGTTTCGCCCTCGGAGTAATTTGAGTTTGAGATTGCTGGTGTATGGCTTATTTGCGCAATAAAAAAGACTTTGAAACTAGATTTCTTCTCAACCGAAGTTTGAGTTTCAAGGGTATATAAGACGTACATCATCGCTATTAGTTTTGAAACAGTACAAAAATATACGATTTACATTTAAGGCTGCGGTTTATGCTGGAGACAAGAGTAAGATGCACAGCGTTTGTAGCACGCCAGAGTTAGCAGAGAGGGAGAAATTTCTGCGATGGGTTTGAAATATGTTTGCATCACTATTAGGTGAGATTCAGCAAACTGGTGCATCAGAAACAGCGGGGAAAAGTGGTGACTCCTTGTTTTACTTTGGTTAGTGATTACAAGCAGTTAGATGCAAGATCGTATTTCATTATCACTGACTTCCACAAGGAGCTTAAACGTCAGGAAAATATCAGCCATGACATGAATTCTCCAACATTGACACTATACATAACCATGGGCGTCGGAAGGGGAGGGGTAGAAGGGGTCTTTGGCCCCTCCCTGCTTTTAAAATTTGACATTTTACTATTATATTTTTCGCACAAAACGTTTTTTACGTAGTTTCGAGTGGAAAAATGAAATTTCACCATTTTTGCCCACCTTACGAAAATCCTTGGCTTTACCTGGAAAAATTTGTTATTGCCCCCCTCCTGGTACACAACGTTTGATTAATCATGGACAATTGTTGAACCACAGTGCCTTGATCAGGTTCGACTAAATTATGCAATAGGTTATAGGCATTTTCGGTTATTTGAGCTGAAATACTTCTTTGGCTTAGACACCAAAAGCTTGATTGACCTGAAAATTTTTGGTACAACTTTCGGAATTGGGGTGGCAATTGCCCCCATTGTCCTCCCTGGCTACGCGCCTGTGTGCGAGTGATCGTCGTTAGGGCTCTAAGCGTTGTTGTTTCGGCTCGGCTAACTAACAGAGACGACTCTTTTTATGGGAAAACTTTTGATGCAAGCTACAGTACTNTTTTAATAAGTTTTGAAAACCAGATCCAGGTTTACAATTTGGTTAGGGTTTAGGTTATATGGCAAAGACGATCGGCTAATCCAAGGATACAGTCCTTGTCATGTGACCAATTCAACCAACTTGCTTAACCTAATGGCAAAAGAGCTCCAGCATTCATTCAATTGGTAAAACAAAGGAAATAGATTTTGTAACACTGAGAGTAGATCGCAGTATAAATCATAGTAAAACTATGTAGCTTACAAAAACTACAAATTCAAACTGTCTTTTGGCACAGTCTGACTATATAAAACTTGAAGAAGAATGTTCAAAATTCTAACCAAAAGAAACGTAGCTTAAACACTGAAATAGACCAAGGGTGGCCATCAGGTCGATCGCCGAGTGTCACTTGGTCGATCGTGCCTGATTTTGCATTAAATTGACAAGATACCTAAGAAGAACATTTTTCAATCAATATACCAGAAGGCAGTGGCCAAACCAGCACATTGGGCCAGGGGGGTCAAATCGCTGTTGTAGGGGCCCGTGTTAAAACCGTAAAGTATATGACGTCATCATGCTCATGCAACCTTGGTACGACCTTTCTGCAACATTCCTCTCCTTACAAGTTACGACCAAATCCAAGATCACCAGCGCTGTGCTAAGAAGTTGTGAAGTGTTCTGGTTAAACAAGCAGACAAAAAAACGGCCAATTCATGTGGCACAATGGTCAATGGTTTATTGTTTCATATGACTCAGCCAACAAGCAGAAGCATCATAAAAGCCATCGCATGCAGTAAGCCAACCATTAGCGAACATT
>JGI24159J19872_10003193_pt1 | contig 20224 bp, 11 predicted proteins | sample Ectturendosymbi4_FD_19872 | JGI IMG/M metagenome (IMG submission 19872) | reverse complement strand
GAACAGAAATGTACACAAAAGATAGGGATTCTGCCGGGACCGACGAAAAAGTGACGAATTAAGCGAATTGACGAATTAGACGAGTTCTACTGTATTAACAAGGCATCAATTTTTAATTAACATCATTCCAGGTGCGTCTACTTGTACCAATCACTCTCCTGGTTATTTTTGCATTTGCCCGGAAGGATACTATGAAGAAATAAAAGGAAACGACACCACATGTTCGCAAACATTTGAACTTAAAGCCAAGATCGAAGCGGATTTTGCAATTCGCGACCATTGTCTTCGGTGCCAGCATGGGTATGTGTGAACGTTATGAGCTATTAAAGTGATGCTACGTTTCAGACCATGACATTTAGCTTTACGTATTTCTATAGGTCGATTGTGTACTTGCAACCAGTCACGTAGTTTTTCAAAACCGCCTTGTTTTAAATCAGTTCATTTTGAATGATGAATTGGCAAGAAGTATTCCTGATGGCAGCAGCTCTTTCCCTCATTGAAAATTGCGATATTTTGCAGTTGCAGATTAAGCAAATCTGACGATACGAACGATCCGCAGTGTTTATGTCTGCAAGGATTTTACTTGCCACAGAAATCTTCCACGACCTGCGTCGACATTGATGAATGCAGACGAAACCAACCATGCGGAGCGAACAGCGTTTGTGTTAACCAACCAGGTTCCTTCAATTGTGACTGCGTTGCAGGTATATGTTGGACAATGCTATATACAGAACAACTTTGCTTGTATTGACTGTGTTATGCTACAGTTTTGAGTAAATGTTGATTTTACCAAAGTGGGCAATCCGTAAAACTCTTTCATTGCTTTGTAAATAAACGCTGATAATGCCCCAAAATTATAGAAATAGGCAAGTTGAAGCAAGTGAACCTTTCCGTTGCTTGCATCAACCCAACGTTCGAACTCGAAAATTTAAAATAATTTTTTTAAAGAAAGTGTGCAGGGTTTGTTAATGACAAGCTGCTGGCTAGCACGACTGCTCTACTCAAGTTTAACAAGAAAATTGAACAGTTCCCTAATGTTTTCCTCCTCATGTTAACTGCTGTCAGCCTCAGTGGTGATACACGCGGCGAATAAAGATATTTTTGCAAGTCGCTGTTGACATTCGTCAATGCCCGAATGCACGAGAGGTTTTCAAGTATATTTTTCGAAGAAAACATCTTGGCTTTTAAATGGCATCGCCCTTTTCACAAAGCTTTTATTCTTGAAAGCTTCACTAAAGCGAACGCATTGAAAAACGTCTGCTGACATATGCTCGAAAGTCGACTCTTTCAAGTAGTAAAGCAGGGGGGGACCTGCGGGCCGCGTGGACATTTGATATGGCCCATATCAGAATTTTCGTTACGCATTCAAGAGCACAACATCGCGTCAAAACGAAGCTCCACGATAAGCAGGTTCTTAGATAGTACGCTAAAAGAAGTCGCTTTTCCTCATAGTTAGATAAAGTAGAATTTTAGGATATAATTAATTGATTTTTCGTCCCGTCAGCGATAATGCACAATTCATGCGGCCAGTCATAGCAAAGAAGCTCCTCAACCCTGTTGTAAACAGTGGTGAAGTGATGTAAACAAACGTAGGGGCTGGTTATGTTGCGCAAAAAACTGCCTTTCCTGTTATGATTACTGAAAACGTCTCTTACAAAACATTTTAAAACTGATCAAAAAGCGCAGCAATTCAACAGTCACATCAACAACGAGAATGGACAGAAAAGAATGGAGAGTCGAAGTTTCTCTTCCTCACCCCACACCGCACCAAATTGTTTTATTCAATGTTTATGCCCATGATTGATGAATGCATTAAGGCATGAATATATCACACTATCAAAACTATGCAGTTAATTTCAAGAAAGCTCGACTATATCGTCACTTCGACCGTTTGTATTAATTTCTAAGCTGCGGCAAGATTATTTCGGACCGACGCTTTACTACAGGGTTGGGGAACCTATTTACTATTACGGACCGCATGATTTGTGCATTATCACTGGCGGGCGGAAAAATAAATTTATTCTTGAAAATAAATTTAAGGAAAAACAGAGAAAGATTCCACACACTTACTCAGAAAAATAGACCTGAACCTATATTGGTCCATCTTAGGAAACGTTCTCTTATATAACTTTGGCAGACACAATCACGACTAAGGGTCCAGCAGTTATTAATTTCATCCTAAAAATTCTGCCTTGAAGTACCTATGAGGAAGAGTGACTTCTCTTGACGTACTATCTAAGTACCCGCTTATCACGGAGCTTTGTTTTGACGCGATGATGTGCTCTAAATTGTGTAACGAAAGTTCTGGTGCGGACTATATCAAAGTTGATGCGGGCCGCAAGCTTCCCACCCCTTTCGGAAATGATGATTCAAGTAAAATCGTTCTTTAACATCACCAGCTACGGCTGGAAAGCTTTTGAGCATTGTGAGAGGTCGTGGTGGACGCAACAACCAACGCATGGCAACAAATGCTCCACTGGTTACAACGCATCTACGTTTAGCGTTTGAGCAGTGCTATTACAAGAAGAAACAGGAAAGTATTTCAACAACATAACACCGGAAAATGTTTCTTGGGAGATACCCACAAATATTCTTGGGGGACAGGCGCTGCCCAGTCCCACGTTGGTGTTGCTCTGAAAGTATAAAGTTTAGATTATGACGATTGTAAACCTTTTGCTCTCACAGACCGGTGAGGGCAGATCCTAAGAAAAATATCATATGGCAACAGTTTCAATGCTTTTTCTTAAACTACTTCATAGAAACCAATGTTTGGCTGAACGTAACTGCCGCTGAAACCAATACTTGACATGAAAATGGAAGACTGCTGCTTTCAGGCTTTAACTGAGGTATGCAATCTGTCACGACAAACCTCACGATTTATTGTTTGGAACTGGTAGGAATTACAAAACTGTTCTCCGAAATTATCGTTGAGACTGAGTACATACACAGTTTATCAAGATAATAATTAATACCTCCACTTGTTTTACAGAGCACTATCTTCCGGATAAGGACGGTCTTGCTTGCACGGAAAACAAGGGCGTTTGGGGCCCATGGACAGACTACACCGCTTGTCCTGTGCAGTGCGATTATGGACACAGGATAAAACGACGCAGATGCGACAGCCCTGCACCAAGTGGAAACGGACCCTACTGCTCGGGATCAAGCGAAGAGTTTCTGTTATGCGCCGAGAAGAATTGTGACGGTGTGTGTAGTAAAGGAATAGCAAATCATGAAATGAGTGCATAGTTGATAAACTTTGTCTTTTCACCAAGCTATTCGAATTTATTACATATTATAATTGTTTGAAAGGTCTCACTGTATGAATTTTTTGGTGTTTTCTTCAGTTAGTGAACGTTCATCTTTAGTATTAGTGTTGTGTTTCACAAATCATTTATTGTACGTTTGTGTTTTTCTGTGTTGAAGAAAATGTCATATTGATTGTGCAAATCTATATGGTTTCATCTGGCCAACACAAACGTTTGCTCAGAACATGAGAGCGTGCTTGAGATAAATCTGGCTCGCTGAGTCCGAAAACGAGTTTTTTCGATTTATATCAATTTTCAAAACGCAATATTTGTTGAAGTTAACGGCATGGTAACGGTGCAACGGAAGGATATTAGACATCATCCGCATGCATCTGCAACGTCAACTTTGAAAGAGGTACACAAGCTATTAAAACGCCATGAGTTATGCCCAGGCTCCCAGCCACGGGAGGACAATCGGGGGCAGTGACCCTCAAATGTTTTTGTGCCCCCCAAATTGCCCTGTGCCCAAGAAAATTTGTTTCAAACATATAATGAATAGTGAACTTTTATGCTCATTCTGGCTCCAAGAGCTTGAGAGTTTGTTGAGCATTGTTTCCACAAAATCGTTATAGTCGTCTGCCTTAATTTTACTCAAGAACTTCTTAACCACTAAAAATACGAACTCCAGACGTCAGACTCACCTGCAGTCATATGGAAGACGACGGCTTGATCTTTTAAACAATTTGCGACTTTATGGTCTTTCACAAATTCCGGCTCGTTCTCGTTGGGCACCGGGCACCGCTCTTATCTAAAGTTTTGACGAATTGCTCCATCAATCCCAGTTTTATCTGCAGTGATGGGAGGATGATGCTGTCTAGGTCAACTAATGGGTCGTTTATGATGCTTTTCTCCCCCACAATAAGCTCTTAAAGAACGGGCTAATACTTCCTTTGCCAGTGTTATATCCCACAGGCAAAGGAAGTACGGCTATTTGGCATAACCACCTCGTTTCCCTAGCAAAACGTTGACAATTTTTCAGTCTGCACATACCATCCATTTGTGTTTTTCGTTGCATAGTTTGCGCTGAAGGACGATCTTCACTGTAAAGTGTTGTTGTTTCAAGATTACTTGGGACACAGGCGAACTTCATGCCATTATGCAGCAGTACAAACTTCAAACGTCGCCTACAGCTGTCCATGAACCGATGCCACTCATCCGGCTTGTACTGGTGTACAACCATTGTGGTCAGAAGACCATCCGTTTTGTTGAAAAACATACCAAAGATCTTCTTCACTAAAGCAACTAAAGCGAATTCACTAAAGCGACGTGCTTCATCTCTGTGACGATTAAATGTCATATTGCTCTTGGAATTAACAAACCCGTCTTCTCTGAGACGATAAGCCAAGATTTGATCTGCTTATTTCGACAAAGCTGGATCTCGAAGTCGTTAGTCTCCAGTTTCATGGCAAAATAAGCTTGGTGTGCTTTTTTGGATATAATCACTTACATTGAAGCGATATCTTTTCACATATACTCACCACAAATGTAACAGAATACATGTGGAACGTTATGACAATATGCACGTTTTGAACTCGAAAATTTTTTTTTAACACTATCTGCCTTAAACACAGTTCCCAATCGATTAAAGCAAACATTGACAAAAATTTATAATAAAAAGTCATATGTACCAGCGACCAGCCTACTAACCAACTCAGCAATCTTTTTAACACAAACGTAAATACTAATGGGCATGTTTTCAAGCTCTTTACTGTATATTATATCGCTAAAATGTGGCTAATGCTACAACTCTTTCCATGCGTAACATAAGGCCACAACGTCAGTGCCCCTACCACCTTACAATCTGTTTACAATTAACTTCAGGCCAGCCTATTGGTCCCAACTCCCAATGTATTGAATGAAAGCCTACTACTAAAGCCTACGCATGCATTTGCATTGTGCTGCTACTATTAGCACACAATGCAGTTCGAGCAGTTGTGGTATCAATGATAGTAGTTAATCAATCATTACTTTATTTCGTACAGCACTAGGGTAACAGGGTTGAAGGAGTTAACATTTTGGTGGGTCCATTTGGATGGACCTTGCAAATATGAGATATTCGATATTTCAAAAACTAGAGTCAATTCAGCGAAAAGAAGTGCGTTTTTGGTTCAGTGACACAGGCATCCCCTGCAAGCGGTCCATTATTCAGAGAATTTTGAGCAAAAAGGTTTTGGTTGGCCTGTGTTATTTGTTTTGAGACTGACGCTTTGCGATGATGTTAATTTTTGATCACATTTTTACGTCAGATTGTCGACAGCACAAGCCTTTCAGAGACATTAGATATCTGGAAAGTTCTTCTATCAAGGTTGAAAGATCATGAGGCTATGATTTGATGAAAACGATCAAATCTCAGGCTTGACTGTAATTGTAATTAAATAAATGCTTATAAAAAAACAAACCGTGAATCCACCGTTCTTTTATATTTTTAGTCGATGACATGGCTCAAAGCCATTCAGTTGAACTTTTGCTCAACACCGACATCATGCGGTGGTTGACAGAAGTTAGAAACGGATTTTTCACTTGGATATTGGACAGCGTCGATAGATTTTGTTTGGTGAGTTGCGAAATTGCGATTACGCATAATAGTTTGTTCTCGCCAGTAGTTCAGAAGCATTATTATGCCAACATTCAGGTGGTTGGGTACAGACACTAGAAGAATGACATAAATGAATTCTTTTGCAAACTTGCTACGAATATTGGTTAATATTTTCAAAATTTTCCAACATTTTATAGCTCAAAGTTCTACGTACAAGGTTGAGATGATTCATTTACAGTATATTGCTATGACAGCAGTATCGGCATGTACTGTAACTGCAGTCAGGTGTTTTCAAACCTTGCAAACAAATGGCTCAAAAATAAACAGAGGGTCCGTGGCCCACCGATTGCACAACGTGTCCAACGCGATAACTGTTGCACATCCACAGAGCAAACATAAAAATAACTAGAAACAGCTTATAATAGCACAACGTGCGCTACAATCAATGCGAAGGCTGGGCCTGTTCGTTGTTAGAAATTATAGATATTCGAGGCTCAATACATGATAATGAACACACCAAGTCATCTTCCACATTAAGCTTGCTTCTAGATTTTGTTTTCATAACAACAAGAGTCGAAACAATCGACTAACATGCAAAACATCAAGAGAACAGATGGCTTCGGAAATGTTTAGGAAACAACTAAACCGCCAACAGTTTTAAAATGTGCACTGTATACCGTAAGGCAAGAAGTAAATGGTTTAGTCAAATGTGTCTCTTTATGCCAATCGGTGAAATTGCCTAAGCATCAAGGCTTCTAATTACCCAAACCGTTTGCGGTGATGCTCAAATCCTGTGAAAAACCTGTTCTACTTTCGTCAAGTTTGGCATATTAGAAAACACATCGGTATATCCTCGAGACAGGTAGAACGGAAATGAAGATCATTGTGTGTCTAGTTTCTTCACGGCCATTGTGATATTTAACGGTCCATGAATATTTTAATTAAGTAAACATCCTAATCTGTTACTGAAATAGAATCATGGTTACCTCTCAGAAGAAATCTGCAAACAATGTGACAAATTTTGTACTTCGGTGAGATACATTGTTAAGGTCAATAAGAACAAAAATCTTAGCCATATTAGTAAGGTCGGCCTATTAGAATATTTGGGAACGCTAACTATTCTTGATAATTAAAAAAAAGATATCTCTCCAATCAGACACTGCAGGCAATATGTTGTAGTGAAATATTTCGTTACGAAAATAGAATGCTGCGCGGTGTTTATATACTGGTCGAATCGGTCCTTTCAAAAAATTAGACTGACTGTTTTACTGAACACTCGAGGTATGTATTTCTAAATTAAATACCAGTGTGCTTCTTTTGTTTGTTTTTCACTTTTGGATTTCTCTTTCACCTGTAGGAAAATGTTTTCAAAAAGCCTTTTCAAGCTCTCCGCAATTGAATAAGCACTCTTCGGTAACTCACAAACCAATTTTCATCCTACACATCGTTGCCATACTTATATGAAGAAATGTTTTAGTGTCAAGTCAAGAAGACAACAGAGTTAGTCTCACGATTTGAAGTTATGTAACTTCTGGTCTTAATTTCTCTACTATCGGTATGAACTATATTGAAACACATCGTGTTTGATTTTGAAGAACAACTTCAAAAAATGTTGCGGTTTCCCGCCGAGGAATGGCAGTGAACTGACTGCAGGAGACTTTGCTTTGTCAGCCAATCCTGTGGTTTCGTCGTACCCCAGGAGGAAATATTCACAAATCAGGTGAGGATGTTGGATAAAGACAAGGATAACAATAGCGACAGGAGATTCGTAAATCTTTCATTTGCAAAACTTATCAGCAGTAAACTACTCGCAGTTTCACGAAATTAGTCACAAAGGTCGACTAACTATGGAAGTGAACGGGGTTGAGAACAGCTTTATTCGTAAAAGAAACATGCTGGACTCGTAAAATGGCTTCACACAATTTTTATATCGACAAAAGTTCACATCCTCCCAAAGACCTTTTCATCTCTATGACGAAACACTCTCGACGAACACCACGTCACCCAAGGTCGAGGCAGGTCGCCAAAGATTTAGTATTTGATGGTTTTATCTACACAAGCAGCGGATGATGGATAACCAGCAGATAACACAGATATTTTCAATGCTTAGTTTGTTGCCGTGAAAGTATCTCTTTGGATAAATGCCATACCAAATAAAGATTGATACTCGTTATTTGAACAAAAACTGGAAGACGTCAGTCAATTTTTCCAGTCCCATACATCTCAAAAATCACCAACATTACGTCACACAAATATCTTTCTGTAAAACCTGTCTTTCTACAAAATGACTGAAGGACTTTTGCAACACTGCTGGAAAGAAAAAGATTCTAGGTTCTTTCATAACAAAGCGCAGTTGCAGCGACATCCACTACGTTACTCACAAACATCGCATGGTAAGCTTTAGGTATGTTGTTAATCATTGACAGGCCCAGGGGGAAGTTGGTGCGACTATAGTCAACCCCCCTAGAGACCCTTTATTCCCTGAACTGGCGCTGCAATTCCGCAAAACCTCCCCTTATATCAGCTTTTCACAGGATATTTGCCATGAACAAGGACAGTGTTTGTGAGGTTTCAGGTCATGAGAAACAAAACCGATGGGTCGACAGGCGGTAACTTTTTAGTTGTTGGTAGCTTATAGTATCTCGGTTTGGAAAGAGAAGAGAGCTGTTTTTCTTTTCGAGGCTCCTTTCAACACAACAATGTGCGGAAAGTGTTGCATCTTGGCATGGCACCGTCTAGAAAATGACTAAATTTTCCTGTTTTACAAAACTTTTGTAACCTTTGACACGTTTGATTTCAAAATTTCTATTGCTTTTTTGGCGTCGATCTTTCTCAGGCCACACCTGCAACTGCTGTAGATATTGAAACTAAGCACAAAAATAAACTTTGATGAAAGCGCTGATGAAATTGCTGATCTTCTTGAAATGAACAAAAGAATTTGTTGAAATATTGACTTAGTTTTCTAAAAAACGTGCTGCTAATTTGAAAATATAAGTGCCGCTAATATTGTCAAAAATAGTGAAGTTTCGACCGCTGAGTTGCTGCATTCACGAAACAAAAGTTCCTTCGATTGTCGAAAAAATAAACCTCATAACACTCGGCGTTAAAATGCGGTCAGATGAATATAACCTCTTTCAACTTGTGTTTTCCGCAACGCTTGTTGGAGAAGCTGTGACTTACCACGTATAAGTGGCGGTCCTGCTCACGTTGAAGAAGGTTGGTAAAAGCCGCTTATTAATTGTAAGAAAGGTATAGTTGTTTAACAAACAAACAACCAGATTTTTGGCCAACTGGGCCAGTGGGTTGATCCTGCTCCATCAAAGCTGCTGGTAGGTTGGATTCGAGTCAAGACTGAAAAAAACAAGCAGTTCTATGTTTTATCTTCTACACTGACCAGCCAGAGATTAAACGCATAACGTGGCTGCCGGGGAGATCACCCAAAACATAAAGTATTGTTTTCCTGATAACTATTCCGTAAAATAATGTAATAATGTAAGGGCGTTTGACGCAGCAGTGCGTCTGCAGCGAACTCAGATCTTCCTCTACTGGGAGGATGACAGGTGCCTTCCTCTGCGCTGACTCCTATGTATTCGGTAAACAGCTGGAAAATAACAAGTCGCCAATGTGTTTCCGCACAGGTTGAAAGTTACAGCGAAATACATGCCTCTCAATGATTTCTGCATTTCAAACTCCGGCCAACAGCGAGCGAGGACAACAACAAGCCGACCACAGTTCCTGGAAGCTTCAACCTTACTGGAAGCGCTGCAAGCAGCAAATTCGTCTGAAATTTCGCGCACGTCTTTTCCTGGCACTTTGATCGAGTCGATGAAACTTGGCGCTGTGAGAAGCAAACCTTCTATTTACTCTTCTACTGCTCTGCTTGTCGCTTTTCTCATCGTCACAGCAGTATCGATTGTCCTGTATTCTCATTTTGTTGTTACCGCCATGCGATGCACCGACAGCTACAAGACGTACGTCCGCTAGACGTCGCAAAAGGGCGTACTAATGAAAAACATGTCAGAAATGTAAAATTGACTCTGGTTGTAAAAGCAACTTGATATTTGCAATGTGCTTGGTACATCAGAACGAGTTGTTGCAAACTTCGAAGAATGGTATGGAAGCTTCAGTTAATCATTTCCCGGAAACGTATACTAACAGCTGCATGCTGACACAACGGAATTTATTGCATCTGCGATTTCGCAACGAAACGTCAATCCTTCTGGTGCATTGCTCCCCAAAACCCGTTGTAAATATGTCATGTGAACCAGTGCTTTGATGGTATCGAAAAAAAGTGGTGTTTAGATAAAATTAGACAATAGCGCAACGAAGCAATGATGATTACTTTCTTAAGAGTGATCCGTGCAGCAACAGTGTGCATGCGACAATAGTATACACAGACTGTATTCAGGCAATTGGTTAGTTTTCCGAGCTTCCATCACTGGTCCTGAGGACTTGCGTCGTAGTAGCACTGAGTCGCCGCAAGGCTCAGCAACCATCAGCAAATTTGTTCACAAGTTGCAACAGAGACCTCACTTCGACAAGATCACAATTGCGGTTATTAACACCAGAATCAAACGCATAGATCAGCGGACAACAGCAATCCTAGTTACAACGTGATCGCTAACTGGCAAACTGTATCTGCATGGTAATGCTCCGATTGCAAACGAGAGCGTAATGATTAGTGGCTTCCACAACTCAGATGTTTTCTTTTGATGCGTTTGAACCGAAAACTCGCAGTTTCGAATGAACGGCAAAATTTAAGTCATGCACAAAACCCAAAAATGTCGCTAACGGGTTACAGAAAGAGCCAGTGACGTAACTGACGGGAAGGCAGGGGAGCAAGCCGCCCCCTGGCAAGCTAAATGTGAAAACAGGGCCGTTTAACCTGACATTTGGATATTTAGTATCTTCTGGCTTTCAGTAAGTTGTTCTTTGCGTTAATTGGGGTGTTTTCGTTACTTTTTACCTAGTATAGACAACCACGACATCCGGATTCACTGTAATTGTTTTCTTATTGTTGGCTAGTGGGCCCACTTCAGCCACGTTTTGCTCCCCTGACTCAAACTTCTAGTGACGCGACTGTCGTTGCTCTGTGACGTTAGTTACGATGCAGTGTATGAGTTCTCATGTGAACTCGTCCATTGTTAGGCAACTCACGTCACAGGGCAATGATAACGCCAGTTGGTTCTCTTCGTACTAGGCTCATTCATATTAGCCCGAGTTACTGGACAATTTATCGTTCATTCGAAATTATTCTCGAATGGGAACAGTCCATTGGATTGGAATGTATGACCAATGTTCTATGCAAATCCATTGCATCAAAAACATTCAATGTGATATGATTTAAATTTGAAAAAATACTTAAGCCCAGAGGGCAGCTCGGGCTCTAAGGGATGAGACACTGCAAGCCAGATTGAGAATAAATGAAAATTTCAGCAGGCCCGTAACCAGGGGTGAGGCTTGGCACCCCCTGCAAACTTCTTCTCCCCCCTGGAAAAATGTGATGGAAATAGTTTGAAACTATTAGACATTGCTCAAAAAATTCGGGTCCCTCACAGAAAACTCTTCGCACCACCTGGTGTCCTAAGCTGGTTACGGGCCTTCAGTGATGCAAGCCTCGAACGGTTGCATCAAGTCAGCACAAGTTGCGTGATGAGCCCGAGTCACAATTGTGACTTGGATTCCCTCCTCAACTGTTGGATTGTGACATTTTAAATAGCGGTAATAAATTCGAATTGTAGCAACCAGTGAAAAGAACTTCGAAAACCAAGTAAAATGTTCTCTGATCATCTGCATGAATTTCAATGACATAATTTTATGGGCACAAAATTCTTCTGATAACGCAGCATAAAAGTGCGCAGAATTCCACCTTGTTTTCTGAAGGAGGGGTTAGCCAGAGCTTGTGATGATCTCCGAATGCAACGTACATGCTTGTACCCCTCGTCACTTCTGGTCACAATCACAAGTGGGGCAAGCTGTAGGGGTTCTGGAGCATGAACTCAGAGTTTTGAATTTTAGAACGCCATAAAGCAGGGTTTCTCAACCTGTAGGCCATGGCCCACTAATTGGCCACATGCTTAAAAAGGCTGAGAATCCCCGCCAGTGCCATATTAGCTATGAGGCGCGGGCCAACATGAAAGCTGCCATTTAATGCATTTACAGTCTGCCTACGCACTATGATTTTCGCCCAGTGTTCAATGCAATATACCAGGGATGGCCAGCCAGTCAGACACCAACAGCCACATTTCTCAAGTTGTGCTACCGCAAATAGCCCCATAATACACTTGGGCACATGAACATCACCCCATCTCTTCCTCACTCAAACACACACCTTTTTATTGTAATATCACACATCAACATGACAATGAGAGAAATTAACAAGGCATTTATTGTTTTGCATGTTATTTAGTAGGACTTCTGGTAATTACGTAACAGCCGCATGAAACCGGGCAAAGAGCCACATGTGGGTCGCGAGCTGAGAGTTGGCCACCCCTGCAGACTGTGCGTGGAACAGGCAAAACACATTACAGGCGCTTGTGACATCATAGAAAAATGGTATGGCACTTTATTCACGACATAGAGGAAAAGAGCAGGGTACAGTGCTCTTACTTTTAAGGTTTTTCATCTAAGATTGGAACTTTTGACCTTTTGGGAGCAATTTTAGGGATTTTCGTAAAAGTTTAAGCTGCGTATAATGAATCATTTCAGTTTATTTTGCAAATTTTTTTATTCTATTTTTAACACTTATTATGGCGCTCCGATTTTATGCGGCACCACCACAGATGTAGGGATTTTTATGTAAAATAGTGTGCCTCCTCCGTCGGACCTGAGATTAAAGATATCATACGTTCAGGCCCAATGCAGCGGCAATGCAAAAGTGGAGTGGCTGAAAGGAAACTCAGCGTAGAGCAAGAAAATGGAGGTAACGAAAAGATGCCATGTCTGCTGAGAACGTTTTCGTATTCTTGAGTTTATGATAGGAAAAACGTTTTCGTTTTCGCATTGCATATCTACCCTTTTCATCTGATGTTGCAGAGTGTGTAATTTCGCGTGATGAACACAAGTACTATGGGGACACCATGCGACATTGGTTTTTATTGAAAAGATGGGGGCCCTCGAAAAATTGTGCCTCCGGGCACCTAAAAGCCTTATCTGGGACTGATCCCCGCCATAAAGGATTGGCTGAGGGAAGACTTGCAAATAAATAAGCAAGAACAGACAAAAGAATGAATTTGAAAAACTGAAGGCAATTGATTTTATGCAAAACTACTAGACAAATATAAAATTGCAAAATCCTAAAGCATTTCGTTGGATATAATAACCTGAAAAGGTAACAAAAAATAAAAGAAACATTGCAATGTAATGCATTACTTGTAATTATTACTTCAAAGACAAAGTTTTCTTACGTTTGCTGATGCAAATGTATCGCTTATTTCGTCAGTGTCACATGTATTAACGTACGACATACAGGTGTGTACAAATTAATTGGCTCACTCGCATTTTTAACACTTTTTATATTTTGTGGAACTTTTGACAGCTGATGCTCCTCAAATATTTGTTTTTTATGGGTATCCTGTAACACCAAGTGTTCTAAACTGCGTTGAGATATAGTACCACACTATGTGACGTCATAATAGGCAAAATGATTAAAATATACCAAATAAGGCAAGATGAATCAGTCAGCTATGAGCAGGGCTGTGGAGCCGGTGCCCAAGTAATTTTAGATCGCCGGAGCAAAGAAATTCAGATGGTGGAGCCGGAAAGTTCGGTTCCGGTTCAAAAGACATAATTTGTTGTGCAAGCGAGTTGTTCAAATAAAACAATGGTTTTTATTTTTTAATGGACCAAACGTTCTGGAACCGGAGCCAAAAACTTTTAAAGGTTGGAGCCCTTGCCAAAAAATTAGATGCCTGGAGCTGGAGCCGGAAATTTGAGTTCTGTCCTTGGATGTGAGTGTTTGTATGTGGTATGAAGCTTTACAAATTGTTACTGAATGGCAGATATAACTCCTAGAAAGCGCGCAAGTTTTCTGACGCTTCATCAATACAACCAAGGATCATCTAGAGCAGGGGTCAACAACGCGGTGCGGGCCGGCACCAGGTCATCCGCAAGGACCATGTAGGTCGCCCGTGGGCCTGCTTTACAAATAACATCAGCATGATCAATGTCTTCACATTAACGAATATCAATACTAAAATAATTGAAGGTAAATTGAGCAAAATTTTATTTCAAAAGTGTGTGTCAAACTAGTAGCTCTTCGCATTAATCGGTACACAAGACGGGGGGGGGGTAATGCTGTTTGAAAAGAAATAGTTTGTTGGTCGATACAGCGCGTCCAAGCAAGACTGCGATGGCAAAATTCCTGTTCTTGGGCTCGTCTTGGCTGCAATATTTGTTGAGTTGCTGTCGAACGTGCTTTGTGCAATCGTCCTTCTTTCTCACAAGACAATATATGTTGCGCTGACAGCAGTGCGGTAAAAAAATTATCAGGGAAAAGAAGGATCCGCTTTCGAATGACAACAACTTTCGCCACTGACGACTCTGGATGTGCGCAGGTGTGTGTGGAACGGACCGGATGAAATTGCAATGTACTAATGTGTTGATCTAAATTGCTGATACAGCGCTCACGTACAAGTTACCTCAATGAAAATACACTGCTGAATTACTTCAATTAAAAAGTATATAGAGTTTGGAAATGGCTGCAGAAAATGCCGTACATGAATTGCTTCATTGTGATAAATATCACATTCTTGAGTTCGTCCATAACCTTGATAACGCTGCATTCCTTCGAGGGATCATAAACACATTCTTGAGATAATGCTGCAGTAAACTGAACCTCTGCACCGCCATTAACCACTTTCCCGCAGTCCATCGCGGTTATCGTTCACGTGACAGGTCATTCCGCGGTTTACTGCGAGGCGCGTCATGAACTGCGACCAGCATTTGCAGTCCAGTTAACACTGTTGCGGGAACGGTTGCAACTTCGTCTTATCCAATGCAGTGAAGCCAACCAGTCAAGTGAGTTTTTTCATGAATTAAATTCACGAGTTCTTTTAGTCTTCAAATTACAATCAAATGGTTGAAAAAATCAAATCAGTTTGCACGAAAAAGGTGGATGTATGCTTGTGAGGAATAGGGGAACAGTTTTGCCAAGATAACTTTGGTTGTCCTATCGTCGATAGGAAACTACCGATCTTTGGATGTTTATTTCTAGCAGCTTACGCGTTCAGCCACACAAACGTTTAGGGAAGCGATCCAGCTGTTCTGATAAATTGATTACTGTCACGCTGTTGAACCTTTTCTTATTGAATGATTTTGAATAAACAAATATCTTGTGCGCCATTCCATCCTTCTAAGCTATCATCGTCCGAACAATGAAACAACAAGTTTCAACGAGTTCTTAATAATCTGCTGGTTTTTATCATGGCTCTGACTCTTTCAGATCCTGACATCGGACAGCTCAGCGCTGAATTCCTGGTGCTCACTCAAGCGTGTCGTTCAACGTCGCACGCAAGAAGAACCGAAACTGAAGACAGTTTTTTTCCAGGAAAGCAAAGAAGAAAAAGGAGAAGCATTTTGCGAAGCAGAACGCCGAAGCGGAAACCGAAAGGTACGGCAGACTGCTGAATCCTGTCAAGTTTTGCGTATAATTAATCAAAGGTGTCAAACAAAATTTGTTTCCACGCAACCATTTCTGCGTTAGCGCAGTAGCACAGGATGATGTAGCTTTTTGCTAATAATTTTACAATTCGTATTGTTTTCCTGTTAGGCACTAAAGACTAAACACTCCAAAATTCTGTGTCTTGGAGAAGAGTGGCACAGCGTAGCTGAGGTTTGGCGCTAAAATTGTGAATTTGTTGATGTTCAATGACAAGGTGTAGCTTGGAAAATTCGAAAATGGATATTTCCAGTTGTCCACATCTTGCTGAAACGCATTGTGTAAATCATTTCAGTAATGCTCATTTTTTCAGCAGCATTAGATGAGAACTCCACAACAGCAAAATTGAAAGCTCCGAATTTGATAAGTTAAAATCGTGGTAACGTCGGAGAAAGATGGAACTGGAAAAACTACGATCTAGTTTGCAGAAAGTTTTTTTGGGTGAACGCTCGTGACGCTGCAAATTATGAAATGAAACAAGGCAGGATGAAAGACAACGACACCTTTTGGCGAATAGCTGCTTTTGAGATAGTGACCGCTTGAGGGCGTGCGGCCTAAAACCGGAGAAAATGCTTAAAAAAGTGAAGTAAGACGCCATTTTGAAGCAAGACATTACTGGCTGAGGCCGCGATAACGGGTAAGTCGATCGCGTCATGATCCTTGGAAATATTTGTGCCTCAAATCGACCAGCAGTTGTTTCTTTCGCGTGAGGAGTTCGTTTTCATTTCTTGTGGGAACTGTACCCGATTCCCATCAACCAACTCTTGAGAAAAGATATTAATTTTCATTCGCCAATCTCTTTTCGACCATAAAATTAATTGCTGCGAATGAAACTATGGAAGTGCTTCATGAAAACTATGAATGACTTATAATGAAGTTTAGAAAGTGGTTGAAACGAACTGATTGCCAGATAAACCAAAACTTGTCCTTGTTTTTTTCAGAGCATCCATTTCTTCTGCTGACATAAATCCGTCAGTATCTGAGAACATTTCTCCAAGTTGTTTTTATGCACTGTTGTTTCTGGTTTCGTGTAGTTGTGCAAACAGAATAAGAATCCAAACAAACAATCGTGTGACTTCAACTGGTGAAATCTTTGTTCTGTTGATGAAAGTGCTCTATCCAAGACAAGATTGAAACATCGAATTCTTGAGTTTTCGTGTGGACTTTGAACCGGCTCGTCTTGAGCTTAATATTTAGATGTTCATTTCTTGCTACGAACGCTGTTTTCTTTAAAGACAGGTTCGGTGTCCATTTCATGGGCTATCTTATTTGCATGTGCAACCAAGAGCCGATTTGATCGCAGAAGAAGGCTTTTGATTGCAGAAAAAGGTTCAACTGCCTTTGCTTGAAGTTACTGACTGACCTGATTCACCTGAAAGAGGATGCCATACCGAAATACTCAAAAACAAATGAACGTGAAGCTTTGAAGATCGCTGCATAGTGATATAGCGTGCGAGCTTTAGGATCGCTTTTTCTTCAATAATATCCACCAGAGCAGCATAAAATTGAACAATTCGGTGTCTCACAGCTTTGACACTGTCCATGTGACATTCTCATCGGGTTTCACAGTTCTTCGTAAAAATTGCCCATCTCTGAGGTGAAGTAAAAACAAGACATGCAGTTTTTGAAGGAAACCAAATAATGTCATTCTCTCTGGAGACATCTTTGCAATGTCTCCCAGAAACAAATTTATCTGTGATAAATGCAGGGTGAAAATAATGCTTTTGGGTTCATTTCTAGAAGACAAGCCTGAACACCTGACATATTTCCGTTCATGATGGCGCCTTTGTCATAGCTTTGACCACTGATATCGTGTAAATTTAAACGCAGTTTTTCTAATTTCTCCCGAAGAACATGAAGCAGACTCTTTCCCGTACTTTCCCTCACCTCGCTAAAATCAATAAAATGCTCATACATTCCAACAGGAACGGAGGAGCCATCACACGCGTAACTTGTCTACATGCTAGTGACAACTGCTCATTATGACTAATATTAAGTGTAACTGCAAAGGATTTTGAAGATTTTATGGGTCAACAGTAGTCTTCCGGACTTAGTAACCAGCTGAATCAAAACTCATTCTGGTTACGCTTGTCTCTGATGTTTCGCAAGTGTTCTTGCGTCATAGACTTGTTGATAAAGTTTAATTGTTAAATGCCCGTCTTAGCTTCTTTCAAACTATAAAAAATGCTTCCACTAAAGTGAAACTTCCTTCAACGACGCGAGCGCAGTAGGCCGCCCAGGAATGGTATAATGGTATGTAGCCTAAACTGTTATTGGAATTCTTTGATATGTTGGCAATCAATTAGTATACAGGAAGTAAAACGAGTAGCATGTTTTCCACTTTAGCCTACTGGTTGGGAATGCCTAGCTCTGCGTCTATATCCTGGTGATTAGATTTCCCCGCCAAAAGCACGCGGTAACTCTGGACATTGCTGCGGGGTATCCACCCAGTTACGAAGGTGCTGGCAGGAAATTGGTCTGTTTATTACTCTCCTGCAGCCTTTTTGTTTTCTATTGCAATGGATTATGAAGAAAGCTTTTGTTTTGATCGTTCTGCAACCAAAACTGTAATCTTAATTTCCCGTTGTATTTTATTACTAGTTTTTTTTTCATGATATCTTTTATCTAAAAATTTTGTTAACCACTGCAGTGCGCCAAAGCTAGTTCTTGTGCCTCTACTGTAAATATTGACTCAGACTTCAACGCGCCATGCAACTACACACTAGCCTACTGTGTTGAGCAGCCTCATTTTGCAGCAGTAGCCGAATTTATATTTATTTATCGTCGCTAATGTAATATCAAGCGCTGAAAAAGTATCACGACAGAATAGAAGGCAGGGCTGTGGAGCCGGAACTCAAATTTTAGATGCTCCGGCACCAGCTCCGGGCATCTAAATCTTTTGGTTCCGGCTCCAACCTCTAAACGTTTGTGGCTTCAGACCGGGTTCCAGAACGATCCGGTCCATTATAAACAAAAACGCATTGTGTTATTGGTACAATTGGCTTGCCCAAAAAACTATGTCTGTTGAACGGGACTCAAATTTCAGACTCCGGCACCACCATCTGAAAATTTGTGTGTCCGTCTCCGGCCCCAGCCATCCAAAATTGATTGGGCTCCGGCTCCGGCTCCACATCCCTCACAGGGAGAAAATGAATTTGATGAAGTAACATTGAAAAAATGGAAACATTGATCAGTGTTCCCAATTAAAGATGGCTGATCCTAACTGTTACAAAAGCTTTTAATTGCATTGAAATTCCCTGTAGTATATCTTCTTGCTGTGAAATTCATGGAGCATACTTTTGATTAAATGTTTCAGAAAATAAATGGCCTGGTAAAACATGTATCGTCCCCATCAAGTAGTATTAATCTTTCTCTAGCTAGATCGATGCATACCTTGGAAAGTTGAAATGACCATTTCAACCTTTCATCTTAAAACACGTCGAAGTTTCACAGAAAAAACATGATTCAAGAAAGTGCACTATATTATAGTTTTTTTTTAATTCTTCTTCATGTTTTCAAGCTTTGAAAACTCACTGTTGGCTTGCAGCTAACACAGATAGTTGTTCTTGTTTTGCAATCTTGACTGGGCAAAAACTGGCCACTTGCCAGTGGAAACAGTTAACTGACTAGTTTGTGGTTAGTTGCGCAACACGTGTAGTGCATGGAAGTGGACGGAAAGTTTGATTGTTCTATTTATGCGATTATTAGATTTCTAGACCATATGTACAACACAATTTCTATAAACAAATGGCTGTTGGCACCTCACACAATCGAATTGCTTATTTTGATCATGTACGCTGCATGGTGGCTGTCACAAAACAATATGAGAAAGAACGTCTATCCTTATTTTATATTAAAGTTGCTTCTTCCAGGGAATAACATAGTCAGGATACAAGGAGTACCGTGGTTGCATTACATTTTGCAAGAGGAAAACGCTCACGATTACATTTGAAGTGGCACAATAGCATCAGCACTTCTGCCATTTTCTGAGAAAATGTTCTCTGCTAGTCTGACTCTAGCAAAGCACTTTATGCAATGAAGTTTGTTTACATTCTGTTTAGCCCTACCTCATTGCTGACAACAGCAAGTGAAACGATTTTTGACAAGCTATGAGAAAGCAGCTTCAAGTGCAAAAGAACGCTGCACAAGCTGTCTATATTCATTGGATATTTTCATGAGATATTGATAAATATATAACCAAATTTTTTCAGTAACGACTCAGCTGTGTACACAGGCCTGTCTCATTGTTTACGTGCACTTTGCACCCCAGTATGAATTTTGTTTTGTTGAAAATATGATATTAATGCCTTGATATAAAAAGAGTGTATTGCAGACATCCTAATAACTTTTAGCGCTCATGAGGCGACTAAAAACTAATTGAATTTTTGGCATCTGCAAAATAGTGCGGGTTAAAATTTGTTTAAAAAACATAAAAACCTTAAAAGGATGATATTCAGACAAGCTGTTGGTTGTTGAATGAACGTTAATTAAAAATACATGTTGTATAATTTTCTGNTCTCTGCGCTCCGCCATGTTCCTAGCAGTGATCCATTGGCGCGTCATAATCGTATTGTTCNGTGACAGACGTTGAACTANGTGATGTGGTCTACGCGGAGGAATATCTTGGTGCCGCATGTAGCCTTTTCAGCGCCGTAGAGCTGGAAGCAGGAAGCTGCGTGGCTGCTAAGATTTATGATTAACTGAGCCTTTTATTTTGTAAGCAAT
>JGI24159J19872_10003192_pt1 | contig 20225 bp, 11 predicted proteins | sample Ectturendosymbi4_FD_19872 | JGI IMG/M metagenome (IMG submission 19872) | reverse complement strand
TTCAATTACCCAAATATGATTAAGGCTGTTGGAATTTGCCCAAATGTTTCTAAATGTATGCAAATTTAAATGAAGTGGTTGTATATTATTCAACTTGGAATGAAGCTGTTTGAAGTTCCCTAACATTGAAAAAGCTGTTTGAAGTTCCCCAAAAATGAGTAAAGCTGTTTGAAGTTACCCAAAATCGAATAAAGATGTTCCACTTGGCCCGAATTTGAATGCATCGATTGTTGGTTGGCCGGAGTTGATTTAGTCTGTTGTAATTTACCCAAATTTTTTCAATTTATGGAAACACTTTTAACTTCACCCAAATTTGAATGAAGTGGTCCCAATTTGCTCAAATTTTATTAAGGTTGTTAAAATATACTCAAATGATTTTGAATTTATCCAAATTTGAATAAAACTTTTATAATTCACCCAGACATTTCTGAACGTACTAAAATTTTAATGGAGCTTTTCTACATGGCCCATCTTTGAACAAGACTGTTTGAAGTGGTCCACAATTGAATTAAGCTGTTGCAAATTGGCAAAATTTGATAAGATTGATGGACTTCATCCAAGTGTTTCTAATTTATCTAGCTGTTTTTGTTTCCACCCAAGTTTGATTGAAGCTTTTCTCATTTGCCCAGATTTAATCGAGGCTGTTGGACCTTACCAAAATGCTCCTAGTTTACTCAAATGTTTCTAATTTTATCCAATACGTTATTAAAGTTTTTTAGTTGGCCCAAATTTGATGAAGGCTGCTGGAATTACCACATGATTCCAGTTCACTCAAGGGCAATGTTTATTTTGCCATCACTGCAAAAAATAATGGCAAAATAGTCTCAGACTATTTTGCCGTTTTGGCCATTATATTGTCTTTGATTTGGCTAATATTTTGCCTTAGTTTGGAAAATAGACACTGCCTCACTTACATGTGAATGTTGCTGTATACTTTGCCCAAATTTTGAAACTTTTCGCTCGAATAATGGCCAATTTTTCACTTTTGGGGATGCGACCGCATCCCCTGCATCCCCATGCTGTACGCTTATGCCGTTAGACCTTGAAGAGGAAGAGATCCTAGGCGTTGCATACGGGGTTCCACTAGACTTTAAAGAGGAAGAGATCCTTGAAGCGTTGCATGAACAAGTTAAATACGTCTAGTGATTCAAATATAAACATCGAAAAGAAAATGTCTTGCGGGACTCCTCCACAGTCCTTCTCCATTTTATTAAGTCGGAACTTCCCGCTGAAATCAGGATAGGTACTTGAACTTTGAAACCAAACAGTACATTCCAAAACCGACAAGTAAGTGCAACCGTTTTGGTCACGTTGTATCTCGCTGTTAAGGAAAGGTGTTCCAAATGTGGAGAGGAGCATAATTTGGCTACGTGCACAGCCACAGAGAATAAATGTCCCAATTGTAGAGGTAACCACTCAGCAAACGATCGTTCTTGTCCTCTAGGTACAACTGTGAGGAGAAAGTCCTCAAAATAAAATCAACAAACAACATCACGTACGCACAGAGGCAGTCAAACAATACCGTGCAAGCATATCAATCACTGCTTCTCCGCAGGTCTCTTAACGCTCTGCATTTCCTCCTTTAATACCAAAAGCTTATTCCAGCCAAATTCATTGCCACAGATCAAACCCTTACAAAGATACTGACTCAGTTCCACATAGCACAGATGAAATGGTGGTATCAGAGGAAACAACGGGTCTAAACATGTTTAATAACTCGGTTCATTTCCTGGCTTTCCTTGCTGAGGTGATTCAACAAACCATTTTGGCGACGCAACACAACGAAAACATAGTGGTCTTCCAGATTATAGCTAAAGTAGTGGTTGGAAAAAATTGGTCTTGCATTGGACGCAGAACAACTTAAACTATTCTTTACATAATGGCTTTAACAATTATGCCATGGAATTTTAGATCAATTTTTAAGACGTTGCCAGAATTAAAATGTACATATCAGAGCTAAGTAACCAACCAGACGTCATATGCATTCAGGAAACTCATCTTAGTCCCAAGTACCAGCCTGCCATACCCAACTATACCATCATTAGAAAAGATCGTCCTCCACACCTTGGTAAAGGAGGTGGGTTGGCGATATGCGTGAGGCATTCAGTCGTTTATTCCGAGATTGACATTTCTCCCAGTGACATTCGACTGGAAATTTCTGGGTAAAAGTTGGCGGAGTCTTGATCTTTAATGTACACAACCCTCGCAGTAATTCTTTTGACACAGAAGTGTTTGATTTTCTGTCTGCTTTCAACAACGTTGTTCTTTGCGGGGATTTTAATTTCACATAGATGTTTATTTCACCAAAGTGATAGTAGCAGTACCACCAAGGCCTTAAATTTGACTGAGAAGAAGAATACAATACTTTTGGGAAAAACAGAAATTTTTGACCTATTTTGGCAAAAAGCAGTGCCGATGGAAGTTGCTACATTTTAGGTTTTTCAGATTGCTTCAATGAACAGCTGGGTAGTTACTTAGTTATAGCCAGATTTCATTATTTGCAAGTTTCGCCCCTTGTGTCATACTTTGGGTTTCAGATGCACCGTAAATATAAATCGATTGCGAAACAAATTAGAGCTCCTATTTTTGCATAAATGCAACACTTTAATACTGGGTAGAACTTGTTTGAAGAATGTCGAGGTCTCCTGATGCAACCTAGCAACCATGTATTGTTAAACTCTTGAACAGTGGTCACGTCCCTGCAAATAGGAATACCTTGTCTGCAATGCTTTGACCATCATCATACCAGAAAGACGGCTAACATGTTATCAGGTCAGATTCTGGTGACTATAGAGACCGGCAAAAGATCCAGTGACATAGTAAATAGACACGTCTATAGCAGATTTGAGTTCGTTTTTAGAAGAAATTAACGTGAACCTCAGGACATTCTTAGAACTGAGACGTTGCTGCCGCGTAATCCTGTATCGAGACAAAACATTTAAGAGGAAATTAACTGAATTAGATTGACAAATGAAATGAAATAAAAGTATAAAAACGTAAAATGAAAAAATGAAATTTCTTTTAGTTGATATTCTCTTTTTGGAATCTACTAGTAGGGTGAAGTAACGTCACATAATCACTAAAATATATAAAAAATCACCACAAACAGAGACCATTTTTTACAAGACATTACTTATACTAAGAGTATGGTGAACCTGTAGCAGCAGAGTTATCTCGGAGTTGATATTTCAAGGCATGGGTGGCTGAATGTGTTGTCTGCTTATTTTCGAAATTGCTGGTAACGCCGTCTGATTCCGATATAACTCAATTGTTTCAAAGGAATGGTAACTAGTCTCTAATAGTGTTGGCATTCACGATCGAACGTTCTTTTGTTTTTCTTGAAAAATTTCCCCAATTGATATGTTGAAGGAAGTGCAAAATGCGATTATGAACTTGCTATCGGATACAATCGCATGGTGCCTCGTTGATCAGTTGAGAGTTACTAGGATTTGTAAAACAGTTTCAGAGACTTTAACTTGCTGGCATGCGCCATAAGTTTATTTAGATTCAATCATGAAATTGATTTCAATAAGCCTGTAACACCACACCCCTGAAAGAATGAAAACCCAGACAATCAGAGACCATTTAATCCGAAAGTCAGTCAATCACCGTTGTGGTTACCAGCTTGTATCAACTGCGATGCAAACCCCAAGTCCCGAGCGAGCCAAAATTTTGGCGCAAGGATTTCGCAAGAATTTTTCCCAACACTTTTAGCCATAACTCGCCAGCCGATTGAGCTAAAGAGCTGTGGAAAACTTCCAAAGAAACGGTTAGCCTAGTAATTTCAATTAAAAAATATTTGGAAGTCTCGGGTGAGAGGTTGTTTGGGGACATATTAAGTGGGAAGATAGGTTTAGTCTAGTTTGTTCAGGGTTACTTGACCCAGGGCTCCAGCCCCCTAGGGGCGTTCCTTTGTTTTTTTTATAATGAAGCTAGGCTGAAATTCGCATGTTTGAAGCCTTGATTCGCCTTCTAGAGTTTGTGGTTAGGAAATTATGGCCTTAAAACAACAAAAAAATTAATCCCCTAGAGAATTCGATTAATTAATTCAGGATGTGTTATCAACTTACCAATCACCAACGCTAGAAAGCCAATCACGGGGCGGCAATGGCTCAGTGGTAATGTGTCTGCTTCCTAATTGGAAGGTTGGGTGTTCGATCCACGACCACTGAGAGAATTGCAGTAGCGCTCCTTGGTCAAAAGCGTTCACCTCTTCGCCATGGCAGGGGAAAAATTTCAGGCTTCGGCCTACCCCTAACTGCCATCACCAAAAATATATTTTAACCAGCATCTGTATATTTTTAACCAGCATCTGGCAACACTGCTGCACAGACTGCTTTCAATCTTTTGCAGACGATTTGGCATGCGCATCGATTGGGTTTGAAGAGGTGTTTTATAAAATCCTAAGATGTTGGTAGTGATGATAAGCGTAAGCTTGCCACGCCCTTGCAATTTCAAAATGAGGCACTAGTTGGGAGCCTCTAATTCAACTGATATTCCAAATGGCTGCTTGTGGGCGTGAGGGGAAGAATTGATGTGTATCAAAGTAAAAATGCAGAGGTTTGCTTTATTGTGGATGTGGGGAAATAATGACAAGAGTTAAATGCAGTTCACAGCTAAACGTCAGTGTTCCAGCTCTAATTAGGGTTTGCCAACTGAGAATCAATCTCGGATTGCATTGGATAAATGTGGTCAAGATTTGCTATTCTTATCGCATGTATGCACAATTCGTTGAAAAAAATAGCTAATTTTCTAACACTGGGTACGACCTCACATTTTTTGTTAATTGCTGTCTGTTCATTCATTCACTCATTTTCGCACCGGATTTTCCTCTGTGCACAGCCTCGGGGCAAGAACCCTATAGGAGGACTAGAGATACCTCACTGTCAACAAGCTCACGTAGTTCTGTTCAGGGTTAAGAACATGGCCTTTTTTCGGCCAAATTGTGAAAATTTGTCCGTTTTCAGAAGTGGTTTGGCCGCAAGTATTTTGTTTGGCGTTTTTCGAGCATTTTTGAAAATTTGGCCGAATTTTGATCTAATTTGCCTGTGGTACCACATTCTGCAATTTTATGCAATCCAAATATCTCCATGTGCACTCTCACGAAAGCACTTCTCTTCCTGATAGCTGAAAATAGCCAGTTTAATATTCCGAACTCGAGAATTAAGATAATTTAAGACGCATGATCATTGTTTTACTGTATAATCCAGTGGTTCCCAACCTTCTCAGTGTCATGAACCCTTTTGACTATTTGGCTGAAAGCTGTGGATCCCTTTAACAGTGCCAACCTACCGACCTTAAAACCTGCTCAGGAATATGTGGCTTAATCAGCCAAAAGATGTTTTCAACCTAATTGTAAAAATAATATACTCAACATTTAGAGCTGAATCCTTCAGTAGCTGCATTTTTATGCGTTCTGTCGCGTATCCCTGTGGAAATCTGCTTATGTTTTTTATTATTCGAGTTAGGGGGGTTAAATCGCCAATCCGGTCTTGCTTTCGTGACTTGCAACAACAGGATTTGGCCCTGAATAACTGTCATAAAACAAAAAGAATATGTGCCCATCGTGGCCCATGAATATCTGTCGAGTAACAAAGGATATATGACCAATTTAGGCATGGATACATCACGTGTGAGAATTACGTATGTAATAGCACCAGTATTCCGCAACAGTTTAACTTATTTGTTATAGACATTTTGGCCTTGAAGACCTTATGTGGCTAAAAAGTGAAAATATCCTCGAAAATATCATATTTTTATGTCTCAACCTAATGTACTTCTGTTGCATGCAGAACCGAAAGCTCAAGCAGAGCACGGTTTTGATCTTCAATCGGCCGCCAACAGCTGAGTTGCATAGGCGTAGCCAGGGGGGGAAAAGGAGCCATGCCCCCCCCAAATTTTTAGAAAATATAGTCATTTTGTGCTTTAAGAGGCGTGTTCCCCAACAGAATAGTGTTATTCGCCTAAAATCAAACATTTTGCCCACCCAATTTTTGACCCCCACCAAATTTCTCGGCTGACTGAGTTGTTAAACTTGCCTGTGCCCCTAACCACTGCTGAGTTGTTACACCTGCCTGTGCCCCTAAAACGTTTCAATAAGCCTCGGTGGTATGGGACAAAATTCTTGCCAATTAGGCCTATGGTTCCAACAGTATTAATGTTCCCTTATGGACCTGATCAGGAATTGCTACAGTATAGGTACAAGTGGTCTCTACTATCAAAGGTTACCATTTGCTTTGCGCGTCAAAAATCATGAATTTTCATGGAACTTCTCACGTAACAATCGAAACTTCTTGGTTTCTTCCAAGCTTTCGAGGGATCAGTCGACTAGGCTCTACTCATAGGCGTAGCCATGGGGGCTAAGGGCTATGGCCACCCCCGTATTTCTAGCATATCTTGTCGTTTTCTGCTTGGACAGACGGTGTATCCAACCAAACACTGTTCCTCGCTTGAAGGCAAAATGTTTGGCCCCTTCCAGTGGCTCTACTTTCTTCACTTCACGATGATTCAAACTTGCACATATCTGTATTCAAGTAGCTAGCCTCAACAAAAGCGACATAAAGTGATTCCATCTGCAATTTTTTTAAATAAGAAATCGATTTCATGTTACATTACGCATACTCAGTCCTGAAAACTGTAATCAATAGTTGTGGCCAGGTGAAAAATTGAAAGGTTAGATTCAAGAGCAGAGAATGCAAACAAAGTCAAGATAAAGATCAATAAATGAAAACAGAAGTTGCAGCCATCACAACACTGGAAAATACATCATTCCTGAATAATTGTTTTCACTGAAACTGGAAAACTGTCTTGACGCCACTCATCGAGTAACGCAACAAACCTACATCGACTGTACCTCTCTGATATGACTCGAAACAGAGCGTTGGTGAAATGCGTAACCAGGAGGATTGCTTTCGTTGAGAAGGCAGCTCCAGAAAGGGTCTTTAAAATAAAATGTTAAACACTGTGAAGGAAGTGTCAATATCGGTTGCTACGTGAGTGGTAGAAAAGGTCAAAACAAGTCGGCAAAGCTGAATGGGAAAATCATTGAACATCGCAAACAGTACAATAATAATTATGTTTGTCAAACCATCTTTACAGGTAGCCTATCCAATGAATGAGAACTAGGTTGTTTTATAAAAGTAATAGTGCAAACTTCATACTGGGTACATGGTTTATTTGTGATGTCATGGAAGAGTAAATAGCGCTGCGGTAAGGCCATTTTGTCGCTGTCGTCCTATTGTCTGGTTTGTTTCAATTGGTTGGATGCAGTGACCATCCTGTGGAAAATTTCTTTTCCGTGTGACTTTGTTTGGCCAACACATTGTTGATGGCATATCTAACAAGTCACTATATAAATACCATGGTGTGCACATGTCAAGTTTTGCTTCAGCAAGAAGATTGAGTTTTGCCATTATTTGTGAAATACTGAGACAATGGATTTGTTGTGTTTTCCACGGTAACCACAAAGTGTGCAATGCTTGGAAGACGTTCATACTCCTTTAATAGGCTTTTTTTGTCTTGCTTAAAGCAAGGTGGGGAAGTCGGCACCTGTTGCGGCAGCTAGCCTTTAATCGCGAGCCATGGGGGAGCTAGTCCGCAGAAATTTGAGAAACGCGCCCTGACAATCTTTCACCTAGAACCTGACCCTTACGAATCCGCGCATCAATTGGACTGTAGTCTCTTGTCCCCTACAGCAATAGCCAACGGAACCGAATGGTACAACAATTGTTATCAGATCCAACAAACATCAGCGGCGATTGATTGTCAGCACGGTTTCAAAAACGGTGTACGTTCCACAACTCAGATCTCTGGTCTTTTTCGATCAACAGAAACACTCTGACTTGGTTAGCAGAATTTTGTTACACGAGGGCCAAAACGTTACTAAAGGTTTATATTAAACCGAGCTGCATTTTATCGTGCTAAGCGCGGCACAAACAGAAAAACAACTTTCTTTGTTACGACTGTTCGAGACTACAAAGCAGGCGAAGGTCTGTCCCAACATCCTGTTCGCAGACGCAAAACGGCGACATGGTAGAAATAAACAGTTGCTCAACTCAACGTTAGTCCTCTAACGACCCACGCCAGGGAATTACAAAAAGGTTGCTACTGTGAGAGTGTCAGTGCAATCCATCAAGGCAGTCCATTAATATCAGACTTTAAGACGGCGTTCAACGAGTGAATCACAACGAGTGAAGCACTTTGAGAGCCGGCGTAAAATATTGATCACCGGATGCGCAGCTAGAGCGGTTAAACAAGGCGAAGGAAGAGTCGCCGCTGCGCGTCGTAACAGGCACCTACGAGCCACTTTATTTTATAAAGCGTAGCTCCAACGCGCTGTGTTGTTAACGGCCAAAGCAAGAAGCGTTGGCCGTTAGTGAGAGTTGGCCTGGCCATTGCACAGGTAGTATCTCGGTCTGTGCTTTGGATATTTTTGTCGGAGCAAGAGTGAAATTGTTTTATTCATAAAAATTTGTCTACACAGAGTGTCGAACATTAAAGCAGCTTTCGAGATGCGCATCAAAGCATGAAACCAGTGATGCAAGTAGGGGTTTGATCTATGGGGAAAAGCTTAGATTAAGGGGCCCACTCATGCAGCGGCGTGACGAGGTTCAATGGCGCCCAGGGCAAGAAGCAAGTTTGGCGCCCCGATGTTCGAACTCAAGGTTTTCGGAAGCAAATATACTGTATTGAAGAAAGTACTTGTGACCTAGTTGGGACTTTTCGGCAACCCCGCAGTCATTCGGCGTCTCCATAGTGACTCGGTGCCCGAACCGTATCCAGAAAATCGTCAATAGGGGTGGCTTTACGTTAATGCGGGGGGCTTTATGTTCGTGCAAGGGGGGCGTTGACATCGGGGGGCTTGACATCCAAATTTGACAAAAATTCCTCAAGTTACAGTGTTTCATATTTCAATTTGGGGAGATTGGCGCTTTGTTTGGGGGTGCTAAGCCAAACAACTCCCCGTGGCAACGGGACTGCTAGCAATCCGGGAAATTGTGCCCCCCTTGCCTCCCTCGTTACGTCCCTGGTTTCATGTCAGTAATTACGGAAGGATTAACTTAAAGACGCCTTCAAAAGTTTTCTTCGTTTGTGAAGGAAACAACTAACACGCGAAAATAATTTCATTTTAAAATGTATTTGTGGACTATGGTTATTGAAACAATGCTTGGTTGTTGAAACAACACATTTCCTTCCTTATTTTCTTTAATCGCTAGTGGCGTTCGGCTGTTGGTCAAGTTTTTCCATTTTTTATGGATCTGCAACCGTCCCTTTTTTGCACCACAACATTGTGGTTTCCTTAACAAAAGTTGTTCTATTTGGGGATGCCCCATCAGGGATTTCTGGTGGTTCCCTGCAAAATCCTGGGTGCTTAGAAAGAGAGTGCCAATGTGTTTTTTTCATCCTCATGTTTTAATAAGCCATATTAGTCCCTAACGTACTATCTTCAAACATAGTGATTGCGCGGTTGGAAAGTTTAAGAATCACTGCTTTACAAGCTTCTTCGCCATTTAGTTTTCTCCCTTTGCATTATCAGAAACTATATTTAGTGTGTTGCTTTCTGGCGTTGAATACCAAGTGAAGAAAACATTCGCGTTGCAATATACTCCAAAATTGCTTGTTCGTTTGTTATCATTGCGACTTTATGAGCAAGCAGGCTTCCAAGGCCAAATCATCTTCTTCCACTTTTTGAAACAAATACAAGTCCACATCATGTTCACAGCGTAATCCACGTTCCAAAAAACAGTAATTTCCTGCAACAAGAGATGTAGGTTTTCACATGCATCGCATTTATGATAAATCAGTAGCAAAGCAGCACAGAATTAGAGTCCTGCGCGGGGCGGGTCAACCCGCGCGGGTTGCGGGTACCCGCATTTGCGGGGCGGGTGCGGGAAACCGCACTGCTATATGCGTGCGGGTTGAACTTGCTGCAGGACGGGAGCGGGTTGACAAATTCTTTGTGCAGGTACTGAATGTTGAGCCAAAGCACATAAGGTTAAATCAGCTCACAAATCGCAAAACGAGTGGATGTACTCAAGCTGTTTGCCAGTATTGCGCTTAGGACAGTACGCTTGCAGCAATTATTACATTATGGTGTAACAACCCATTGTTGCGAAACATTAGCTCAGGCTCTTGCCATGTGGTGGGCAAGTCAAGTGACCACTGGTGCCACGCCTAACGATTTTTCACTAGATCTAGTGATTTTTAGGTTCATCTAGTGATCTGGTGATTTTACTAGATCTAGTGATTTTTAGGCTCATCTACTGATTTTTCACTGGAATCTAGTGATTTTTTTCTAAGTATATATTTCAAGAAAATGGGTTGTCTTTTTTCAACTTTTCAGCCCGTTTTTAAAGATTTTCAGCCTTTTTTAATCCGTAAACAATTGATTATGTGAATTATTGCTTGAAGATTTACTGCAGGGGTGGGGAACCTGCTGCCAGCGGGCCAAATGCGGCCCGCGTGAGCGTTTCATATGGCCCGCATCCGAATTATTGTTACCCAGTTTAGAGTACAATATCACGTCGAAACGAAGCCCCATGATAAGCAGATACTATGTCATAAGAAGCCTCTATGCTCGTATTAAAATAAAGGTAGAATTTTAGGAAAAACTCGTTTGTTATTTGCGACCCGCCAGCGATGATCCATAATTTATGCGGCCCGGGATAGTAAATAGGTTCCTCACCCCTGATTTACACCAACAGAACGAACAAGTACTAATATGAGTTTCTCATTGTTTGTAGCTCCATGCTATTTAGTGTTTAATTGCTGCAATATTGGCCATGGCAGTATTTTCATTTTTTAGCAGGAACACTGCAGTGGAAATATTAATTGTCTGTTAGGTTGATTGCTCTAAATACTCATGAGTGGTGTCAATTTCTGCTCGCTCTTAAGAAAAGCTTGAAGATTTTATTGTTGGCAGTGTCTATTTTGCCACCAAGATGCCAGCAACAACAGGCTTGGCAGAGACGAAGTAAACACAAAAGAAAAAACTCTAAAGCTAACCCTAACCTTAACTCCTAACCCCCAATGCTTACCCCAAACCCTAATGCTAACCCTAACACTAGCCCCTAACCTTAACCCTAATGTTAACCCCTAACACTAAAAAGCCTATTGCTAACCCCTACCAAACGCTAACCGTAACGCAAACGCTAACCGAAGCCTAAACCTAACACCTAAGGGAAGAGTTTGGAAAGTTATGAAAAGTAAAAAAAATGAAAAGGGAAGTCGCAAGGTGAGAGTCGAACCAACAAGCAATGGCATACCAGCCTTGAACTGAAGCATAACCACTAGGTACTGCAGGGTACGAGCAGTATGCCGATTGCATGAAAAAGTAACCTTTTCACTCGAATTGCGTCATGCCACGAGCAGAGATGATCACGGAGCCGGAGTGGACTCCGGCCGGATTTTGCACTTTAGGCCGGAGCAGGAGCCGGAGTCAATATTTCAGGTTCGAGCCGGAGTTTACATTAAGGTCTGTGCAGGAGCCAATCAAAATTTTTAAGGAATCTATTAAAATTTGAAATTTTTGTAATGATGCTTGCTGTTGTCAAACAATGGCATTAACTGAGATGTGTTTTCTATTGCAACGCGAAGATTTTGAATCTAGCGATTTTTTTCAGATCTAGTGAATTTTTTTTGTGAATCTAGTGATGTTTGTCTAGAAGCCTGTGGCAGCACTGCAAGTGACCATTTTCCAATGCTACCATTGTACTTGGTGAGGAATAATTCAGTCTAGCAGCCCTTCTAAATGCTAAGACAACGCTTAACGCGCAGCTAGTCACAAGTGGACTGAAACGTATTTTTTATCACCTGAAATCTGTTGACTGCAAAAGATCAGATCCGTGTAAAAGTTTTGGTTGCCAAAAACAAGAATTACCGGCATGATTTTTCTGCTTGTTAGACTTGTCATCAGGCGTTACGAGTAGGGCAAGTTTTTGTAACTTTTTTTACAGCTTCCAACAGCTTCTTAAATACGCAGAATTTATGTCGTAGGATGTTTTAAGCTGATTGCAGGAATTTTGTATTGCAACCTTTAACTTTTTTACATGCAACTTTTTAACTGCAACTTTTATCAAGTAGGCCAATTGCTCAAAATGTAAGTGTTATTTACAAAAAACATGCTTTAGAACTATTTCAGTATAATTATGTTCTCTTTGATAACAGATTTGAACTGAATAGTGATCTAAAAGCAATTGCAGAAATGACCCGGCCAAGCAAATATCAGTCCAGAACTGTAGGCCAAATTGTTAAATTGCCAAGCAACTTCATGCAGTGTCGAGCGAAGTTCCAGCATGCTACGTAAACTGTTGGCAAACGATCGGCATTTCTCGACAGATAATGTTTGGAAAAATTTAGCATTATATGTAAATAAATTGCTTGAGTAAATCACTGTAGTTTAAAATGCTTGTGCATAAATGCAAATTTTTACTGCAACTTTTGTTAAAAATATATGCATATTTCTCACGATTTTCTTGCAACAAAACTTGCCCTAGTTATGAGTTTTTAGTAGTTTTCGGACAAGTGCGTGTTTGAGACTGAAAAAGTGCGGGTGCGGGTTTGAAGTGTACGGGTGCGGGGCGGGAGAGGGCAAGATTTCTCAAACTCATGCGGGTGCGGGGCGGGAGCGGACAAAAATTTCAACCCACGCAGGACTCTACACAGAATGCCTAACACGCTTTGAAAGCACTAAAATAACCAGCAAACAGTGCAAAGCAAAAGTCTGTTAAATATCCTGGGCATGTTTGGATGAAACGCTGATAAATTTTGCAATCAACAAAGCGAAAAACTGTCACCAGAATGTGAAAACCGGAGATTAATCCTTGAACGTTTTCCGAACATTTTATCTTTCAATGGGGGAATGCAGGTGCATAACATCCACTCCAGAAAAAAATCATTTTGGAAAAAACGTGTGTTACATTCCTTAAATAGTAATTTTGATATGGGACAAAATATCGTTATGGAAATCACCAGTGAACCAAAGGAAATTCAATGTCTGCTAATTTGTAATAAAATTTGATCACGGACAAATGCAGTGCTGTTTAATTAACGAACGCGGCTTTATTTGTGTTTGAGGTATTTGAATTCTTTTTCAAATTTGCGCAAAGTTAGATCAGTTACGGAAATTGATCCTAATGCAACACTCTACTCTTCACCATAAAGATCTCAGTTACAACAAAAATTTCATTGGTTCTTTGTTCTTGGGTTCTTTGCAAACCAAGCTGTACCCTGAGGACAAGCTAGACTGGACCTAAATAAGCAATTATTTGAAGAATAAGTTTCTGAGTGTCTTACGATTTTTACCGTAAAAGACGTAACGATAAATTTGACATTCATCTGTGATGGGCAATTCAGAGTATCAATTACACATGGTTCGGGTTCTAAACTATTCAAATCCAAAACGTCAATTTAAACCAGATAATAAGTTTCGTTTTTATTTTCTTTCTCAAGGGTGTTAGTAACGAACCTTGCACGTGTATGTCACGTACGCGCGTAAAGTGCAGGCTTGCCAGTACAGATGGATAAAAAATGCCAAATCTCTCATTATATATGTCAAACAGCTTCACAACGTGACAAACAAGCCGAAAGAGGCCAATGGCTCTCGATTTCGTATTACCTGGATGAGTAATGGCAAAAATGCAATGTTTCTGCGGAATCAAGCCTCTAATTATTACATATAAATGAATAATATTAATTTAAAAAAGTTCCATCCCTCTTATTGAAAATGCCTAAAAATACTGATGAAGTTTAAAACATTAAAGTACAGGTTATGAAGTTACAAATATGCACCATAGTCTTTAATTACTTTGAATCTGGTACACAAGAGTCTGATATGTTGCATATGAGTAATGTCACACTTACACAAAATATCAATTTCAAAATGCATTTACAGTGAGCTCACAGAAAAATTGTTAGGCTAGTCAGGTTCAGATCAACCAAATACGGCAAATAACTGGTCAAAATATGTTGAAGAACTTCAATAATTTCCAAACTGTTTGAAAATAATCAAAGCTCAAACCAGACAGGTTGTGAAAAAATGCCGAACAACGTTTCCTAACTGCCAACACCACAGAAAAAGGATAAAATCATGCGAAATTATGACGATATGCAAATTACCATTTTCCAATGACAAACCACTTTAAATAAGGCCAATTTTCTGGAGTTCGGCATTAAAAATACCAATCTGGGAACCTGCTCACGTGCTTGTCATATGTGTGCGTAACACTTGCAAAATTGTTAGGCTTTATCCAGTGCGTGGTTAACGAACATCTCGTTTGACGGTCGGATACTTAGAAATCTTTGATGTTTCGCACTCTTAAACAGGTTGTGCTTGATTCTATTTTTTTGTCGTTGTGAAAGGAAAACTACTTTCACGTTGAGTTTGTGGCGTTTCTGGAATCCAAAAAATTCAATGAAGTATTCGTTTTTCTGGATTCAAACTAACTTTTCCATATTAAATATGGTATTCTACTAAAAAGTATACTGAATTGCTCATCCTTATAGTAACCAAAGAACTTACACTTAGCAGAATAGTATCACCCGGAATGAGAGCGCCGAGTAAAATAGTAATAATATCTGACACTAAAGTGCCAATGGCTGCAATGCAGCAATTTCGAACAACTGAATGAATGTTTGAAGATCGAGCGCCGTTTGACTGATTCCCACAACTCGACAACTCTCCGAGATGACGTCTTAGCAAATGAACGAAACTGAACAGGCAACAACCTGGAAAAAATTTGAAGTTTTATTTTTTCAAATTTGTTAGGTGTGCGTGGTCCTCGTGAAAGTTTTCCCCAGAATTGCTGGGATCGGTTGCATGGTTCTCACAAAATCAGCAAACATATAATTCTTACAGGAACCACACGGCCAATAGACCACTAAAAAGTAGCTGCTACAAATTTTGCATTACGTTAGGGAACAGGAAATACTTTTCTATAACATCACAATGTCACGAAAAAAATCAAGTTTTGTTAGTATTACGGCACGTTTAAAATGGCAAGCATAAAATCGTAACTTTTAGTGAAAACCCCAGGTGATTAGAAAGAAATCAGTGACCATATATTTTATATCAATTCGTTAATGCTGCGCAGGCTCCTTAAATTTTTGTGAAAATCTTATTCAAGCAGAGATGAGCTTTATTCACTTAATGATCCATTTGTTTTTGTGCTTCTGACCGGAGCAAATGTTTTCTTAGGTGTTGTGAAATCAATTTCAGTTTACCAAACAACGCTTTCACCGAGTAAGTGCGGCATAAACATTTACAACAATATGAAATATAACTCCAGACAAAACTTGATTACCTTGCAACAAAGTATTTGTGGCGAGCAAAACGTAAATGATCACGCTGTTGGTTGATACGAATCCATTATAGCAAGAATTAGTCTGGCTCTCGAATATAACAGATTGCTCAGCCGTGATGACCATTGCCACAATTCCGCAGATGAAAAGGAATGTCATCGATATGAAGACAGTCCAACTGAATCTACCGTTTCAAAAATCAATTGCACGTTAACATTTAACAGGGAAAATGGTTTAAAGTGCTTCGACTGTTTTTTTGCTTTACGGCAATTCGCGTCAGCCCTAAACCAAAACTCGTTCATATAGCCGGGCTGTCTGTGTTAACCGTTTTGTTGAGGGATTACTGTTAGTCTCGAAATGGCTCTGCATATATTTTATGAGTCTTCGTTACTGACAAAGTGTGAGAATGCATTTTCACATTTTATAAAAACTAAAAGCACTTTGCAAAGCTTCATAAATTGCGTTTTAGGTCATTTTTTTTGCATGTTTGTTGAGATTTTGATTAATGTTTGGGAATCTATTCAGATTAGGTTTAGAATATAAGGAATGAACGAAGCTGCAGTAAGCTAGCGTGCACGTCCAAGAGCTCAGCATATGTTTCGATCATCGCTGTTTCGTTGTATCAATCAGCAGCCTTTTTAAATAAGAAATCCCTTTGGCCATTCAATTTTTCACCTACACGCATTGCTTGGAGATTTCACGATATAGGATGCGAAGTGTTACTCGAAATCGATTTCCCATTATAAAAATTGCTAATAGTTTCAACTCCGTCGCTTTTGTGGAGAATAGCTACCTGAACACAGATACGTGCAAGTCTGAATCACCGCAAAGCCATGAAAGCAGAGCCCAGTCGGCTAACTCTTTCAAAGCTTGCAACAAGCCTAGAGCTATTGATTGGCCGTTTTTTGGTTCAACTAACTGAACTGCGAAGGGAACGGCTCTCACAATCAAGCAGACCCGCTAGAAGGACAATTAAGTATTGAGTGAGCGCGCGACGTATTAATTCAACAGTTAACAGGAGATTCACTTGGCTGCGACTATTTCAATGAATAAACACGAACTCGAAAGCACGCCAGCTAACTTGTAGTATGATTTACTGTGCTAACACTTTACCATGAACAAACAAGTTTACGTACCAAGTGGAGGGATCAACACGGTTAGGATATTGGGTCTTTGTAATCAAAAAACTTGCTGTTGCGGTTAGCAGAATTTGGTCTATTTCACGCAAAGCCAAAATCGTCTCTAAAATTATAGTTGACCCGAACTGCATTTTATGTCGTGCTTGGCGACACGAAACAGAAAAAACAACTTATCGGTCACAGCTGTTACGTCACAACCGAACAGATCCTGTGTAACCGGACACAAGACGTCGAAAGAAGAAAACGACGGAAATCATATAGCAAATGCTGCCATTTAAAGTTAGACCCTTCGCCGAAATAAACGGATTCCTTTGAATTCAGAGAGGGAGCGTAAATTCGCCACCAGAAGTGACCAGTGTGAAGGTGTCAAATTGAGGTGAAGACGTTTGGTCGCTGCGCGCCTTAACGAGTCCTAGTGCGTCATAAGAACTTTTACATGGGTAAGTAATTGTTTGATAAAAGGAATTTCACATTTTAGTTTTTTTTGCAGACGACTGCATAATGATAGTAAACTGACCAGCCGTTGGTCTTGTGGTTAATGTTTTGCCTTCGGTGCTGGTACGTCTTGAATGCGGCTTTAGGCCGTTGATGTAACTGATCTTGTACGCGTCTGCTTTTAAATACATGCATAAAGCTGGATGGGTTCTGAGACGAGTCTATCACGCCGAATGTGTGGCTAAGTTCGAGGCAACATTGATGGAGAACGGTGGTTCTCCGCTCTCACTTTCATTGGCTCAGGGCAGTTCAGCATCATGGCTGCAAAGCTGCCGTTCACTCATGCATATCAAAGAGCCACTAAGCCTATTATTCAGCTGGTGATGATGTTGTGTGACACATTTTTAAAGTATATTCAGGGAAAAGAGAATTGACAGTCATCGCTAGATGAAAGTGGTGTCACGAGAATCAAAACACAGTGGGTCTGGGCAAAACCGAAAAACTTGAAAAATTGAAGACAGTAAGTGGTTTTGAAAAGCACTTAAACTGAGGGCAGCTTTGACGATTGTGTGAAGGTTTTGGACAAAAATTGACTTTTCATTTGATTGTTCAAAAATTACATTTAGGAGTTGGTACTATTGGCTTGTGCCAAAAATTATCAAGACGCATTTCATAAGTCCAAAATATGCAACTTGTGGTGTGTCTAAAAAATGTATTGTTGCAGATGCACTCGTTATCACACTGCGAGGGATAGGTTAACTAGGCTTTAATTATTTAGGTCGGGCCATTTGGGCAAAATAGTATTTCCATTTGGTAGGAATACCTGTTGAGAAAAGCTTAAAATTCCTAAGGCAGCTTTGCTACCTAACATTTTACATCGCACGAGTGAGGTTTATAATAGAATGCTTTTATTGTATATGAATTACTCATACGTGGTATGTTAAGATATCATAACCTACGCGTCATTCATTAAACTATTGCTTGTATGTGATTGGTTGATTGTTAGGGCATTCATAGCAAACGTATGAAAGAGTTTTTCTCTTTATGTCAAAAAATTGAGCAAAACGCAGAACACACAGAGTAGCCCATGTCATCACAAGGTTGAGAATGTCTTGATTACCCTAAGCTTAATGAATATTGAAAAATAAACGATTGTTCTTGTACTACCCTTCCAGAAGGTACTGGTAATAGGACAAACAATTGTCTTTGTTTATTGGCGAAACCTAAGAGTTAACAACTTTAACTAATAAAGGATTTTGTCTGATGGATCAAAATACTGCATATAACTACCACATCAGAAAATTTGTTTAACAATGAATTTTTCTACAAATGGCTATCTATTTTAAGAAAGAAGATGCTGCAGTATTCGGGAGACAGAAATAATTTCTGTAAAAATAAATTGTCACCTACAAACCAAAAGTTGTACCTGAGGCCAGTGTGACAGTTATAATGAAAGAGGAAAATTCCAGGATTCTCTCACAGGAAATTTGACCAATCAGAGTTNGGCAATTGTGACACACACCAACAAAACTGGAGGGAAGTTCTTCTAATTTCACGATGTAACTATCCAGTTTTGGGTGTTAGAACTCGGTTTTGATTGTGGGTGAATACGTCTAGACAACTGTCTCATTTCTTGGCTCTGTTGCAACCTCTCCGTTGGCGTTGCGTTGATTGTGTGATTCACCACGAACGGGATGTGCGTGAAGAATAACACCATTATATATGTAGCTCGAGCAAGCAATAGTAAGAGAGATTGCGAGCATAATCTCTATTGTTGCTTGCTGCCACGGTACGAAGCATTGCGCACATGCCGCTCGGGATTCCCGATCGCAACAGCTCTCTCTTTTCATGTCTTTAGTGTTCAATTAAGTCTGGTGGCTTGAGAAAACTCTTTGTGATATCTTTAGCAGCACACAACCTGGTCACAAGCAGTGCATATATGTGCTTGTGCACCACAAAAATCGCTTTCACAACATGAGAACAAGAACACAGAAGAATTACAAATTTGTAAGACATTGAAGCTATTGGAAAACCTAGCACAGTAACTTGAGCAAACGTATCGCATGGGAAACTTTATTATCAATACAAACAGCCAGGATGGCGAGCTCTTGTCCAACAATACCAAACGTCTGAGACTAATATTTGGGGCAAAATACCGTTGTTGTCGGAGGGCCCGAGCAGAGATGATCGGATAGTGGATTTTTACTACCGATTCTATCCTGTTTTTGAAAAATGATATCCGTATCCGATCCAAATCCTGTTTTGGTTGAAACCATACTATCTGTATCCGAAAAATCTTCGGGAGTGTATTGCGATGCATAACATACATTTTTTGTGCTGTGTCTATTTTGCCTTGTGAGGAAAATAACGGCTGGAGTTATTTTGCCTTTAGGTTAACACGATCGGTTGAATAAGTCACATGACAAGTTTAGAACTCATGTCCTGCTTAGTTGACCATGACATCTGTATCAGCTCAGTCCCATGCATGTATGATGGTTGTCATGGTTTCAGGACTAGCAAGCGGTTAGCAGCTTCTTGTTTGCATTGAGTGAACTACAGGCTAAACCGTAACTTTAGATACTGAACCACTAAACCTAAAACCTGACCGTAAGCCCTGATCTGAAACCCTAACCATAAAATCTTAAACTACAACCAATTGTCTCTGCATATTGTACTTGTCACATGACCACTTCAACCAATTGCGTTCAAATGAAGGCAAAATAGTCCCAGCACACGTTTTGCCTCATGAAGCAGAATGGACGCTACCTGCATGTGTTGTGCCACTTTGGGCCCTGTTATGCTTAAAAACAGAATGTTTGTCATATCTTGTAAGCTTGACATATCGCGTAACCTATACTTTTCCGAGTCAATTGCATTAAAAAGCAAGCTGAAGTTTTGCCACACAGTCCCGTTGCCACGGGGGGGCTTTCGTGGGCTTAGCCCCTCCGAAACAAAACTCCAAGCCCCCCAAATTGAAATATGAAGCACTATAAAACAGGGATGTTTGTTCAAATTTCAGAATGTCTAGCCCCACTGCACAAATGGAAAGCCCCCCCATAGACTTTCTGGTGACTGTTCTGTTGCCACGTCAAGCTTTTCGTTAGCCACTTCTAGAATCACACTACAGTACAGAGATTACACCACAGACACACTCGAAGTCATGGCACAGAAAGCCGAAAAAATGCTTCTGAAGATAATACATGAATCATTGTGCAATGTGCAACTTTTTCCAAAAGTTTTAATCCTCGAAAAATCGGTAAAAGCGTTTCGGATATCCGGATCCGTATCCGGTTCCCGTTTGAAAGCAGTTTTTGGATATCCGTATCCGGTTGCAAACTCACTATCCTGCCGGAT
>JGI24159J19872_10003189_pt1 | contig 20227 bp, 11 predicted proteins | sample Ectturendosymbi4_FD_19872 | JGI IMG/M metagenome (IMG submission 19872) | reverse complement strand
TTCAGCGAAACACTTTGGCCTAGCGGTTGGGTCCTAGGCCAGGCAACATGAGCCAAAATGACCCTAAAACTACTTCAATTATGACGTCAGTCACAAAAAATGCGCATCCCCAACCAAAAAAATTTTTTTCGAGTGCAATCTACTAGACTGGCCGATCTGTTTGAGCTCTTGAACAGCTCTCTAGCGCAATTGGCAGAGGAGCTAGGGCGTTGGTAAGCCAACCAAAAACTGCTGATTTTTAGGCCGAAATCCAAGTACGAATATCACGTAGGCCGGCAGCCAACGAGTTAAGGAATAGCGTTCGGCCGATTAGGTATTTTCCGATAGCTCTATCAGTGTTGGTTGCTTTCAACCAACATAAATATGACAAAACTAAATAATGCATGCTATTGCATAGGAGAAAAGTCCAAAAATCCGCGTGTGTTGACATACCTAAAGACTTGCAAATGTTATTGCTTGATGTCGCTTTTTTGATGCTGAGTATGCAATGACTAGGTCAACAAACTACTTATTGCATATCTTATTTTAAACATCAGACTTAAAAATATACCTGAAAATTTGTCAGAGCCGCAGTACTTGGCTCCAAACCAGTAACACTCTCAGTGGCCTTGGTTAGTTAGAGCAGTAATGCGTTACACAGGACAATGCTAGTTTAATTGTTACATCATCAGTCCTATATTTTGTGTTTTATAACCTTTTTTTCAAAACATGGAGTCGTATGTGCATCAAATGAATTGGTTCTGAAGTGGCAAATCTAGTTTTTATTTTTGGAATCAATTCAGAATTTTTGTGTGTTCTAATCTGTAGAAATCGCCCCCACAATCTGGTAAATCAGAAAATCGCCCCCTTAACGCATAAAATGGCCCCCTGGGGGTTGATTTTGCCCACGTTGAATATCACTGATTTAAATCATGTCATCTAAATCAGTGATAAGATCAAGCAAAAAATCATATGCAGTTTTGAAGTTTTCTGTGATTTGTATGACACATTTATTTGGTATTCTAATCCGATTTCACTTTTTGTTAAAGAAGGCAGAGACTTCTTATGACAACATAAGTCATAAAATCTCAAATTTTATGAATCATACCAACTGTGAGGTCCCAGATTCTATGCTAACTAACTGCAAAAATGATATGTGGACTGAAATCACAAACATTTGCAGACTCAGAAGTCAGAATGCCGCAAGTGTGAAAGTGTGAACTGACATAAAGCAGGCCTGTAGCCAGGTTTGGAGGGCAAAATAAACTGTTAGAGGGGCAAGATTTTTGTTTTTATTATGGTATATGTTATTGAACTTCTTCTGGGCGCAACAAAATTTAGGGACACCACCCCTGAATGCCCCCATGGCTGCGGGCCTGGCTTAAAGTTACATCTAAATTCCAGCAAATGTGTAGGCTGTTGACTGCAGAAATAGTAGTTTTAAAACATATTTTTGATTCAGATTAATAATACACATATATCATATGTTTTTACCATTTTATGCATGTAAGTTATATTTCATTTTGTACACTGGTGCTGGTATTATGAATTAATTTGCTTTAAGCGTGGTGAATAAGTGCCAAGTGAGTTTGTATGAAAGTTCAGCTGAATTCTAGTTGCTGTAGAAGAAGAAACAAGGCCTCACAAAAACTTATATTGAAACAAACTTTTTAAAATTAAAAGTTACTACTTGTTAGATGGACATCCTCTACACATTAAATCATAAAAATAAAAAAAATGTGATTTAAATCAAAAAAATCCAACCTAAATAAAAGAAATCCGAATTCAAACTCAAAATGCACACCTTTTCTCATAGTGAGATACATTCAACAACACATTGTCAAGGAGGGCTTACAAGTATCCCCACTTCTGTCTTGGCAAACTTTGCTGGAGTAGAAAACTTTTGACCGATCATCCAGCTCTGTAGTGTTAGATCTAGAACCATGACATTTAGTGGAAGAGATGCCAACAACATCCATGAAATATCATTTGGCTTCCTCAACCACTTTGCTATTCCTGTGAGTGAAGTGATGATTCCAGTTTGCAATTGCTAGCTTGTGGCAAGATTGTTTATGTGTGGCATGTATGTCTCTCAGGGTAGACACACTTTGCGCTGTCCCCATTCACCTCTCCAGATGGGCTGCAATCACAATGCGGACTTCACTTATGGGGAGCTGGTTGGAAGACTGGACTTCATGAATTTTTTAAACAAGCCCCACTGTTTGAAGCCAGAATGCGGTGCTTGGTCATATGCGTGACGACCAATGCATCGTGGTTTGATTAGTTTTGTGCATTCCATGGTAATAGCTACTCCGATTACATTGTTAGACAGACCACTTCTGCAATTTACACAGCAAATTTTGCAAAATGAGGGGGAAGGCATTGTTGTGGGCACATTTGTGTAGGAGAGGCCTTGCATTGAATGTACGTGCAGTCATGCAGCAATCACTACACCTGCAACGGAAAAGCAATGTATTGCATGGGAAAGGGTGGATGATGTTTTTTATTTAATGTTTTTGCCATGCCTCCACAAAGAATGCTTTCCTTCAAAATCCATGGGGGATATGATTGGTTTCTCCTAGGATGGCATCAGTTGCACATTTCTGAGGGTATTGGTACCTGGCTTCTGTCTTGTAAATACCAAAACTGTCTTTACGGTCGCAGTGTTACGATTCAGTTTGACCTGCTTAGTTTTTGGTTATTAGAAAACATTCACATTGTGGTGCCAGTTATATTCTCTTTTCAAAAGTTTTGTCTGCTTGTAAGAAGGTGAAACTTTACCAGTTTTCTTTGAACCACTGTTTTTTGCATCTTGTATATGACAACTTGTCAAAGTCAATAAAAGGATTTTTAGTGTAGTTGGTGTGTAACAGTTTGAGATTTTTTCAGACTCTTAACACACCAGGGTTATAATTTTACCCAAGCCATATAAAGCACCTTGAACTAAAGAACTGTAAAAATGTCCACTGAAACCAACTGTATTTTTCTGCAATAAAAATACCTGTAAATCAGTGGTTTTGTTAGGGTGTAAGTCTGTATTCACAGTTGTGAAGCATTGAAGACCATCTCAGTAACGACTTAATGTGCTAATATTGCAAAAAGAAAATACTATGAGAATTCACTAAGATGATTTCTGTGTTTAGTCATGGGAATCATATAGTGTTCACACTGAATCAGACTCTTTGTTGTTGTAGAGTAAAGATAAGTACTAAGTCAAGCAAAATATAGAATGCCTTTTGTGAAAACTATTTCTTTGGGTCATATATCACTGGTTTTTGAGTCCCCAAAACAATTGATAACTGTTTCATCTTTCTTTTCCATTTGATTAACTGGAAGGCCCAGACAACAACTATTGCAAATTACCAATATGCTTAGTCTTAGATGTTGCTAACAATTCACAGTGCATAGCTTTTTCCAAGGGTTAAGTTATTTTTCTGTGTCATGTGTAACATTCAGTCACAACAATTGAGTGTCTGGAAAATCTTGATGTTTTCAAGTGGTAAATTATCTACAACAAACAGTTGATCCATAATCACTGAGTGTAGATATTATATAGCAATTCAGTAAGGTAAATGCCAATTTAATAACAAGGAGTTTTATATTAATTGCAAGTTGTTAAGACTCCATCTTTGATCACTATTTGCATATGTATGCTATGGAATGCAATGCCTCACCATTTCTGATGAAACTACTATTGTAATAAAGTTGATATATAATTAAAAAGTCAGGTTTTAAGTTTTTTTTGACATGTGGGCTGTTTTTATAAAAACTACGTTACTTAACAACCAAATTGTATATGTGTTTATAGCTTTGTTGGTACGATAGTATGTTCAGACCGCAGCTATAACCTTATTTCTATGGCATTCAGTATTGTATTGTGTGATTTCCCTGAAAAAAATGGAGTTCACCACCCATACACCAGTTTCATAAAACACCTTGCAATGAAAGCCCANATAAGGACTTTGATAAATCCGTAAATGCTATTACCTCTCTACATTAGCAGTGGAGATTTTGTGCTCAAATTACAGTAAAGAACGGTGGAGTATTTTAAGTTTTCACAAAGATTGTGAAGCTTGCAAATGTTCTGCAAAAAGTAGCTTACCTTTTGGATATTCACTGCTACTGGAGAATCAACTACTGAAATTTGTGCTATTTTTGGACAATAATAATAACTAACCATAAATCAAACAATGAAGTCTATGTAATAATAAATTCTTCAATCATTTATTTTGATTGCTGCTTTGAAGTTTTAGGCAATCTTAAAAATGTCAATTTNATATCATTCAGCTCTGATTAAAAGATGAGTATTTTACTTTTGCATTGTATGAAATAGTTTCATTGCAAGTCTCGATATATACATATAATTGTTAGCTACCAGCTAGCCATGTCAATTATTTTTATAGGTGTGTGGAATAGAAAGGACGAAGTTGCTATCAAGCAATTGAAACCTTATAACATGTCTCCAGAAGCATTTCTGGAAGAAGCAGAAATAATGAAACAATTGCAACATGAAAACATCATAATTTTGTATGGTGTGGTCAGTATTTTTTGTGCTGTTGTGACTGACTGCTAAAGTTAACGTATCATGTCTGTTTAACTTGCGTTCAATTCATGTATGAAGAGCGTGATTAGAAAAAGCTGAACCCATAGAAATGTAGCAGTTCTCCATAAATCTATTTGTGTTTTTCAAATTTGGTGTGCTTAAATTTCAGTACATCGATATCATCTCCACAAAGTTTTACCCATTTAAGCTAGTTTCTAGTAAATTTTGTATGTTATTCCCTTAGTGTTCTTCGAATGGTGTCCCCATCATGAAAGTACAATTCACTAATTGTGTGGAGTTGTGGTGAAAACGTTGACTTATTGCAGGGGGTTTCCGTCCTGTGTGATGTTGTTGTGAAACATGCTATCCTTGAAAACCCCATTGACAAAATTCCGGAGAGTTGCACATTCAGTCGATGTGCTGCTTGCTCAACATCATGCTTCCTGCTGCTCTGCCTGTCTTTGAAATGCTCTCTATGTCAGACTAAGAGCTATTTGGTGTATTCGGGGTAGAGCCTTTTTGTGGAAACTACTGTTGGTCTCGATCTATACCTTTGCAATGATGCTAAAAAATAATCAGGTCGGATTGCAGGGTTGTTGTAAGAAAACACGACCCAACAAAACACACCCAGGTTTTTTTTGAAAAATACCACTTGAAAAAAACAATAAAACCAACCAAAAAACCCACTCTTTGCTTTTCCTTTGAAAAATCTACTGTGAAGTAAAAAATAAAATAAGCAGGACACTTGTACAGTTAACTGTAATTTAAAAAAATCAAACAAAACAAACAGCAGCGAAACTTGAAGGACTTGAAAAAAAGAGAAGAATAAATCAAACACTTTGAGTAAATTCTAATGGTTATCGTCTTCAGCTGTGGACAATCGGTATATTGCAACCAATTTTTCTGCCTTCTCTGCATCTAAACTTTTTCTGATTTTGGACCATACCAAATCATATGTTGAAAAAATACACTCTATAGATGCTGAAGTAGCAGGGCATGCGCATAAACTTGACATGAAACTGCAGTTTGTGTGGGAATGTTTTTTTTATGTTTGCTGTGCGCATGATTGCCAAAGCCTTATCCACTTAGAAGTGAACTGACCAACATTACTTCACGAAAACAAAGATGGGGTACATTTCTTTACCCTCAATTTTGAATGCCATAGTAGGTATAGCAAGTTGTTATTGTGCAATTCTGAAAATAGTAATATTGCATGATGGAATAAAAATAATTCAGAATGGGGTTTTTCTGTTTTCCTCAAACAAGATAACAAAATCTTGTTTCTTTAAAAAAAAAAAAAAACTGGGTTTTTCTCAACCCTGTTGGATCGCCACATTGTGCTTCATGTTCACCATTTGATTTCGTTCTTCAAACCAAATGGGGTGAAAAGACCATGCTTAGAAATAGCTACATATGACATGCATATTGTTGAGTTTAATAGTTTCTGGCAGACATCCTTCAGTTACGCTGTGTACTCTCACAAAATTAGCCCTTTTCATGTGCTGGCAGCAGAAAATGTGCCTCACCGGAGGATAAGAAATGAAAAACCTTGATCTTCATTGACAAAACCTTGATCTTTATCGACCATCTTAAAACTCACCCAACGTTGATTAGGGCAGTAGTTATTTAGGTTAGGCGCGTAATTTTGAGTATATACAGCACTATATTTGGCCTGTGAAGTCAATTTTGATTGAATTACTCCAGGCTTCCACCATGGAAAGTGCTCAAGGAAAATAATTTAGGAAATTTTCACAAGTAAATCCTGGCTGCTACCAAGGAAACTGCGTATTGGTCCTTATCAAAAATTTCCCAAATTCTTGAGAAAAATATGGGCCATCTTGGATCGTGCCAAAATATATTCAATATTAAGGTATACTTCTCGCGGCAAAACATCTACCAAAATTTTATTTAACCTTAAAAATAATCCCTGCAAACATTTTATCTAATACAGGTGACTCCCGCAGTGTGATTTCTGCCATAATTTATCACGATTTAACAGTCGCTCCCAGCCGATGTGAATTTATCGGAAGGGTAATCCGGAACAGATACAAAGCGGCGTGGAAGTACGTTCCTAGTCCTTCCGGCATTTTTGCAAGTGTCAGTCTCGATGGTTTCCGCTCTCGTCTCGGTCTCGAAAGCAACAGGTCAAGGTCTCAAGCCTATTATCTTGATACTTTGAATACTCCCGACATATGGCTTGGTAAAGCCTCTGAAATTCTACTTGTTTTCTGCCTGCTGTATCTGCAGATGAGGATAAAGCGGAACAGGCAAAAAAATACCAGAAGTTCGAAAAATCTTCAACTTGGATTTGGTGATAATATTTTTTTGATAAATTTTAGAAAAATTATCGGCAAATCTGACACATTTCAAGTCTCAACCTTGGATTTTCTTATTAAGTCTCAGTTTCGTAGATTTAACCAGGTCTTGGTCTCGGATGTTACGGTCTTGTTACATCACTGATTCCTGCTGACTTCCTCTTCTTTCGAGCCAGTTATTCTAACCACTGCTTGGCCGCACTAGATCTCGGGGTAGGTGTTGAGCAGCCATTCGATTGTCTCATCATCCAGAACCGTCAGGCTGTACAGTCCATGAGGAGGTCGATGGATTGGACATTGGAGGACAACATGGCCGAGTGTTTGTTCTTCTTCGCCACACTCACAGGCCGCAGAGGAGGCCATACCCCGTTTGTACAAGCAGGAGCGGAAATGCCTTGACACTGGTGCAGAGTCGCTTAAGACAGACCCGGGCCCTTCTTGAGCGTCACTCCAGGGGGTGAGTTTCGGTGTCGGGGATGAAAATGCGGAGTTTTATGGGGTTGTCCACCCACTCTGCATTCCATTGGTGATCCGCCCACTGCGCCGCACATATGTTGTCAGATGAACTGATGAGTTGTGCGGTGGGTACAAATAGGTGTCTCGATTTGAGGCGCCGCGCATCTGCACTCAATTGTTGGGTGAGCGCTGAGTGGAGCAGATTTCCAGGCTCCAATGCACGGCATGCTACAGATAGTGTTGCTCCATTGCGACGAAGCCCAGCAGGTTGAATGCCTGCGAGGATTTGTTGGAAGGTTGTCCACTGGTATAGGATGCAGGCATCCAGTCAAATTCGCAAGACGTCATTGATGGCAGGGTTGATAAGGCGAATATGAGCACTGCGAAACCAGACAGGAGCGCAGTACTCTGCGGTTGAATGCACCAAGGCTAAGCTGGCTGTTTTGCGGCATTGTTGCTCCGGCACCCCAACTGGAACCAGCAAGCCGCCTCAGGAGCGCGACGTGTGATGTCAGCTTCTTGCGAAGTGACTCAAGTACCCACTTTACACTGCACTGTTATCGGATTCACGCGTGAGCGATTCGTCGCCCTTGGCTTACTTTCGTGAACGCACTTGCGAACTAGATATTGGGGCGTTTTTACACTGCAAGGAATTCGAAGATTTGCTTCGTGCGCTTGGCCTATGGTATTGCGAAAGCTGGGGAATAGGTTAAAATGAAAAGGTGAAAGCTGATTCTACTACAGAAAGGTGCTTTCCGTAGGGGTAGTTGGAATCGCCGAGACGTGATTTTATTTAGCGCAGTCCGAAAAATAACAGCCAGCAGAGAAAATCGTGGAGAACTGCTGGGCGATGAGGTCATGAAAGCCGCGTCGCATTATAATTGCGTTATCAAGTGACTAACACAATTTATACAGCTTCTCTATAGGGCAGGAAATGGGAGTTTGTTTTTACACTGCAAAGCCNCTTTGTTGATTTCAGTCAAGATCATTAATCAGTCTATTCTCTNCAGTACAATACAACAGAGTGTCAAATATGAGGATTCACAGTACTTCGTAAGCCATAATCTATGAACAATAGGTACTGCAATTCACCAAATTGCAATTATAACTTATTTCACAAACTTTTATGACACATTTTATGCTACTCCATGTGTTCCATAATGAACTGAGGAAATCATAGCCTCATAACAGGGATACAAAGTTCAAAGTGTAGCCTATACTGAAGTCATCCACTTCAAATATTACATATTTTGCACAGAGGTTGAATCATTCTACTATACCAAGGTGCAATGAAAACCTATTTATCAGTATTGAGGGAATAGTCCTTCGGTCCAATATCTAATGTCTTGTAACCTACCGAATAATCTTTCAGTTTGCTCAACCGATTCAATATTGCTGATTGTTTCCCTAACTAGGTGTAGTTAGCCTACAGGCAAAACTATCAAATATATTAATCCGTCATTTTTGCTACAGATTAGCTTGAATAGGTTAATCTGTTCCACGGTAGTGGTTTTAGCATCAAACAAGTACAGAAAACGTTGTCCAAGACTGAATACAAACCACCCAACCTCTTTTTCGCTCGAATCCCATATTACCGGATTCCCAATCTACCTCTGCTAGTTGGATTCGCTGAATCGCATGTGGTTGAAAAAATGCGCGCTCAAGCAGCTCGGTGAGACACTCACGGTCGCGCCTGAGTAATTTGTGGGCTTCCCGATCCAACGCGAATCCAATAACAGTGCAGTGTAAAGTGGGTAACTGAATGAGACATAAACTCTACATTTCGCCTGCTTCGGCTCTTATACAAATAAGTCATTCCAACTAAGACTTCAAAAGAAATCAAAGCTTCGCGTTGAGGGAGCCTTTACTACATATCACTGGAAGTCGTTTCCCATTTCAGTCAGGGGCGTTCCAAGGTTAGATGGCGTCCGGGGCAAGAAACAAGCTTGGCGTTGCCATGTTCGAACGTAAAGCGTTTTGGGAGCAAATGCACTGTATTGAACAAAGCACTTACGACATTTTTGGGACTTTTCGGCGCTAAGGGAATTGTGCTCCTTTGCCACTCCCTTGGTTTCAGTTGATTAGTTGTTTTGCAAATGAAAATTTTTTAAATAAAAATGCGACCAGGCGTCGTTTTACATCAAAACTAAAAAATAAGCACACAACCACAAAATACGCACTTTTCTTAGAAGCACGTTTATTTTTTTTACATTGTTCTTGAAAATAAGCACAACTCTTAGAAATAGGCACGATCAGGCAACTCTGACTATAAGCTTGAACAGCTTACTATTTCCATATGCGTTATAGATTCCTTCCAGCAAAGGCCTTGCAAGTCCGAAGTCCGAAATTTTGCACACCATGTCTTCAGCAACCAATATATTGGCAGCACGTAGATCGCGATGAACATACTGGTGCAGTTCAACGAAAGCCATGCCGGATGCTATCTATTAATAAAAAAGAAACTAGTTTTCACTTTTTCCGTTTTGTCAGTTGCATCACGGATTGCTTATCAGAGTTGAAAACTCCACTAACACTTTCAACATCCCCAAGATTCAGGTAACAATGGATGAGTTTCGAACTAAAGGAAACACAAAAAAGAAAGGAAGGAGAAATGTGGGACCAGTGGGACACTTTGACAAATCTAACCCTGGGAAAAGAGCAATTTCCTGTGGCCACTCCTTTTTCATTTTCACATTGCGGAACCGAGATTTTGGTTGGGCCTTCCACACGTGTTGTCGTTGCAGACTACGAATGCAGTGAAGTTTGAATTGGAAAAGCCTAGCTTTATTGATTTTTAGTAAAAAAAGAGATCATTGTTTCAGTTGTGGTTGGCAACAGAGGTTTAACCGAAAGTTGCATATTTTGTGAGAATCTATGACTGCTGCAGAGTGCACGGGGCAGATTACTATGTCATCACTTGAAACATTTGCAGTAATCGGTCAATAGTTTATAACTGGCTGGCTGGCTACCTTTGGGACAGATAATGGTAGGAACTCTTGGAACACTGACTTTCCAACCTGTACGATTAATTTCACTATACATAGTTGCTGAATTATCTGGGCATGCTTTTGCAAAGCCTATTACAATTGACATTATAACATCATCTTTCACAGCAGCTGGCATTCACCTTTCAACCAAGATATATTCACAGATGGTACAGGTTCAAGGTTCATTGTGATCTGATCCCTTAAATACCGGTATAGCAGCCTGGTAAATGTAAAAAAGCCTGGCAAAATATCTACGGGTACTCCCCGGCTAGGCAAACTCCAGACGAAACCTATTTTTATGGTTGTTCGTCACACACAGTATTCTGTAAACCCACCATACCCATCATTTCCTTGAGCTCATCCTGTCCGTCAGTTTGATTCTACACAACACACTTCTTTCGGTTCTTCTCAAAGTCGCCATTTCATTTTCTCTCAAACATCGCGTTTCGCTGCCATACAACATTTCTGGTCTCCAGGCCCGTAACTAGGGGGGAGCAGGAAGGCTCCCTTGCATATGGAAAAATGTGTTGCACATAGTTTAGAAAATTTGGTCCCCCCTCAGAAAACTCTTCGGACCCACCTGGTATCCCAAGCTGGCTACGCACCCGCTGGTTTCACAGAAGTTCAAAAAAAATTCCCTTCATCTTCAGTGGGAACCTTTTCCCTTTAAGCAACTTACCGCATTCTCTAAATTTTATCCATCCAACTCTTGCTGTCACCGCTGCCTTACATCTTCCACTGGTATTCACCTTACCCCCAAATAGCAGAATCCTTTCCATAACCTAACTCTTCAACTGGCCCACCATCTCATCCGCTCCTTTCTTAAAACTTTCACAAATAAAGTGCCTAACCAGGGCTGTTTGAAGGTTTGGCCTTGTATGACCATCAAGACATTTGGAGAGACCACAACCATTTCATCTGAATACTGGGATCAGGGTTGCCAATTTGGCTTTTTTGAAGCCAGATTTTGGAATTCTGGCTTTTTTTGAACACCTTTGGCTTTTTTGAAAATAAAAAAGCCATCCAAAATCTGTCTCTTCCTGGCTTTTTTCAGTCGGAAAGGCTTGGATCTGGAAAAACATTGTCTGAGCTGCATATTCATCACAAATCTCCTCTGAAAAGAGTCTATAACCATGCAGGATGCACAAAATATTGAAAGGATTTTACTGTTGCCCTGAAAATGATCGATTTTATTGTTAAGAAACAAATATACGACAGTGTAATTACGGGGAAAGTGAAAGCTTCCAATGAGTTGAATTATATTGTATCGATGTTTCTAACGAGTTTTAACGTCTGTTTTGTGTATGTGTTAATACCTTAAAACTGCTATCTGGCTTTTTCTGGCTGTTTTGGGACAAGATCTGGCTTGTTGTGATGAAGACAGGTTGGCAACCCTGACTGGGATAGCCATAAAGCGGGGTTTAGTGTATTTTGGTGGTGGCTATGCAGTGAGGTTCTATTGTGTTTTGAGAGACCGTCTCACTCCTTCAAAACACCTCAAAAACCACTCTGTCTAGCCATGCTGGGTTTCGCCCTCTTTATCTTTGCACATCTTCCATGAATCCATTTTCAGCACTATGTACACTACAACGAGTTTGCTATAACTCTTTTCCACACACACCACAAGGATCGATCTTTCTCTTGAGTATTTCTTCTTTTGTCCCATCCACCATTACCTTCGTCTTCCCAAGGTTAAACTTCATTCCCTTACCCCCACACGCAGCCTTACATTTTTGAGAAACTTTCCATTAAGGTCATCCATATTCTCGGCCATCAAGACCACGTAATCTACACATAGAATTTCATTCAAGTCTTCTCTTGCACTTTCTGTAACTAAATCCATTCCGATTACGGAATATGAAGGAAGCAGAAAGATCACTGTTTCCTCGTAAATTAACAAATAGCATAATTTGGCTGGTTTCTACGTGAGAGAACATGCTCCGTCCCAACACCCTCACAATAATAAAAGAACATGCTCCGTCCCAACACCCTCACAATAATGAAAAGAATTGTGGCGTTTGGTCAACATGTTTTTCCAAATCTGCTTAGTCTTCCATAAAAGGAATAAAGACTCGAACAACCAAGTCAGAATTACACACATGACCTACTTTCTGCAGTTGGTCGACGTCCTACAAACTACAGACCACTGGCACACAACGAATCTTCAAATCAGCAAGGATACTCAGGGCCATGAGGACACTGCGCTTTGTGCGGTAATTTTGGCAAATAAAATAAAAGCACGGTTCTTGAAATGACAGTCAAAAATTAATTGTTTCTTTTAGAGCAGTGCTCTTCAACCGGGGTTCCGCAAAACGTGTAGTGGGGTTCCGTGACTTTTAAGGGTTCCTCGTTTTTTAGGGGAAATGATTTCTTACTTGAGTATGTTGATGCCTCATTGTGTAATTTCTATAATTTCTATATCACCGTGCCGCATTCAGACTACAATTAGGCCAGTTAGTTATACAGGAGGTTGAGTGCAGATAGCGGAACAAAAAATATTGAGAGTTGTTGCGTCACTTGTTATTTGTTGTGCAATTTGTTGCATCATTATTGTACGATGTTGCCGATGTACAGTTCACACTGTACATCGGAGTAGTGGAGAGTAGAAACGGACTAGAGCTGTTTTGCAGCCCTTGTGGGAATAAAGTAAAAATGATGTGAAACCCAACTTTTTACTATATAGTCAAGCTGGATGAAGCAAAATAGCATATTTTCTTATGTGAAGCGAAATAATAACAACAGCGAAGGTGTGGACGGTAAGGAGCAATGTAGTTCAAACGTGAAAGAGGCACCTGTTCCGAAGCGGACCAAATGTAATTCAATTGCCAAAGCTAGAAAATGGAACGATACATACTTGAGATACGGTTCTTTTTGCTTAATTCTGAATGTAGCAGATACATTCCAGAAATGCAAGAACAACCGAATCATTAAATTTCTTGCTTCTTAACGTTTGTAATAACTGTTTATTTGTTGATGTGTCTAATCACGAAAAATTTAAATTTTCTTACAAGTAATTCGTGTTTTTCAAATTTTGGTTAATGGGGGTACCATGACAAACGGGAAAGTATATCAGGGGTTCCACAATGACAAAAAGATTGAAGAGCACTATTTTAAAGTGCTGACCTGCGTCATGTACGGAATTTATGTAGCTGCGTGTACGTTATGCGGCGGGGAGCAGTATGCAGGATAGATTGTAGATAAATTCTCACAACGCTGGTGTTCATAACGCACTTTGTTTCATCTGCTCAACACGAACAGGTGGCTTACTACAGAATGTGGTACTTCAGTTGTTACTTTTGTTAAACAACCTGATTACGATTGCCTTGACATTTGTGAAGACAACTGATCAAACAAAATCAACGATAGTACAGTATTAACAAACACAGAATGATTTTACTCCTGTTGATCTTCGTTTTATATGCTTGATACATTCTGTTTGATCTTCGTTTTATATGCTTGTCACATTCTGTATTATTGCGTTGATGCCACTATTTTCCCTCGTATCTACCTCTATAGTTACTCACCCCACCTCCTGTACATAGGCATGCTTTTCCCCACTGTTTTTTGTTGTTGTTTTTATGCTTATTTTACCTGATGTTGATTTGACGCTTTTTATTACTTTTATTACTTCTAAAACGTCTTCAATTAAAATTTGGTTTGTGCTAACAGCAGGGCTTGACCCAGGTGGTCTTTTGCCAGAACTTGACCCAGGTGGTCTTTCGCCAGCCCTTTGTGATTCAACAAATTAGAACACGATTTCTAAGCTGCGAAACATGAAATTTCTTATTTTTCATATTTTTTCATCACCATATAATGAACTAGTGATCTTTGACGTTATTGTATTTCCTCTTGCAGCATTCGTGTTATTTCGTGATTTGAGTCACAAAAAGGCATGATTACACCATACCAAGCTGGAGTGAATAATAGGTCTTTTTACATGACGCTTTAAGAGCTCACTTTTCGGGTCACGTGACACGATTTCTGCTGATTCACCCATTGCTTGAGTGGTCGAATGAGCTTTCGAGAAAGTCAGCACAGCACGTGCGTAGTTGCTTGGTTCGTAAGTGAGCTCGCCGGTGTATTCGTCAAGCAGGTGGTTAACTTGGGCAGTCGCCCTAACGCCTGCTTTTAGTTGGATGATGGAAGAGTGAATTCAAATCATGACTGCTGATTTGAAATGACGCAACGTGTTGGTTTTATCTTATCACTGCAATATGATTGCAGTGATAAGAACATCAAACCGCTGTGTGTCTGTGGGGTGCAGTGAATTTCTGTAGGCTACGTAACATTGTGTTGTTTGTAGTACGCGAGACTGCTGTTTTACTACAGTATTTGAATGTCAGTATTGTCTACTGGAAAATGCTGTTGCAATTTTCATGCAAAATTAAAGGCCTGTTCGGCTAATTACTAATGGTGGTTTGCCTCCAAACAGTACTGTAGGACACCATGTTTGCTGGAATGTAATCTAATCGTGTTTCAGCTGCAGAAAATTGGGTGTTTTAGTAAGCATCCGCAGGACTGTGATAATCCTTTTGTTTTGTCTGACGCATGTTGAATCGTTGTACTAGTCTGTGCAAAGAAACGATTGGTAATCCTGTCCTAATCCGTTTTTGCCTTTAAGCATTCTTAAATAAGCTGGGTTTTATGAAGAGTAATAACACTGTGCCTCATAAGCGCTGTCGCAGAAAACTGTTCTTTGTGTGCCATTTGCAAATGGAAAACCTACAGCTCTTCAACGACCAAAATAATTAATTTATTCGTGAAGCTGGTGCCGCTACCCTAAGGACCGCAGAACACCCATCCCAGTCGTTCTGAAGCTCCATGTAAGCACTCAGCTCCAACGTTCTCGTTTTGGTTCACTTGCACTGAGCTCTTTTGGCGTCAAAACTCCCCTCGACCGCACTTGCTAGCACGACCATGTAAATAGGCCTGATGTTACAACAATAAAAAGCTATAATCAGCATAACAGTTTCAGTGCTAGCGAATTGAAAAACAAAATCTGCATTAAATGATGTAAAAAGATTGAAAAATAGGTAACAACCATGAAAAAAACCTGCTTGGCAATATACAGTTGATCAACAGCAGTTAATGTCCTTCCGGCATGCCTCATGTAATGAATTAAGTTACCATGAGACATATACTCCATGACAATGTTGACAGGATCACTCAACACCTGCAAATAAGACAATGCAAACAGAGTCACGGTATTTTGGCAATAGTGACATTCTCTACCTCTACAAAAAAAACAAAATATTGAACACAAAACATTGTTTACGACGTAACTGAGTTTCCAACAGCAAAAGTTCAGCATTGATGGCCGGGGACGGATTTAGGGAACCCTAGGTCATCTTAGTTTTATATTAAACTCCCTTGTATGTTATCTAAGTTTTGCTTCATTTAATGCGCCTTATAATCCGATGCGCCTTATGTATGAAAAAAGAATAGCTAGCATTCAATTTTTGACACTGCACCTCATGGTCCGAAAATTATGTACTCTCTCAGGTCATTCGCATTGGCAAAATACTACCATACAAGTATAACGCTAGCACACAATTTATTTGCCCAAGCTTCTTCAATCCGATGGTTGTTGTTGTTTGCCTTGAAATTGTGGATGAAGATGATGAAACTGTGATGTAGTTTTTGGCGAAGCAACACCCATGTCATCCTTGGTATCCAATCTACATTTCTGCTTTTCATGTTGATAGTAAGAAGAGCTGAAAACCCCGACTTTAAGAGGTAGTTTGTAGCCATAGGCGCCGAGAACGGGAGTGCGGGCGTGCGACGCACTGCCGCTAATTTTTCATTCTTTGGTTGGGCAGCTCTTTGCCAATAAGTGCTAAGACATTATTCTGAAATTTATTGAAAATTTTTCGGATATATATGGAATAGAAACTTAAAAACCGCAGGTTTTGACGTCATAGATTTCGCACTCACGTAGAAATTTCAAACTCGGCGCCTATGGTTGCAGCAAAAGGAAGAAGAGCAGTCATGGCTCTCTTTACCAGATGAGGATACACATGTACTAAGGAACACCAGAATTCTTCAGTTCAATTCATTCCTTAGCATTTGCATTGTCCTTATCTCCATACGGTCATCTTTAGCAAGATCACCATCACGATAGAGTAGATCCGCATGGAATGGACTGCGAATCCACATCTAAATTCGATCATCTGAGCAACAATGCTTGAAAGAGTGCTGCAGTCTATCTAATTTTCACACATATTTGCGCGCATAGAGTGAAAGGGTTTTGTTATTATTGATTCCATCTTGAGGGGGTACGTTCTCAAGCATCGAGAAATTAGCGAAGCTGTCTGTACCCAGTCTCTTTTACCACAGAGGAAGCTTAGCTTAAAAAGCTTGAAGTTTTTCGTTAACGTCCATAAAGCATTATAGCCAGCCATTGAATTGATAGATTTAGTTCATATGAAGTAAAATCTATCAAAAAATATCTGTTAGGAGGCCATATATGAACACCTTACTGTCAAAGTAGACTGAGAGTGGACTTTGTTTATCCCTTAAATAAACGGACTTTGCTTATCCCTGAAATAAAGGGCAACTTCTATTCTCAGATCCACCAAACGCTTCAAAGCGTGACCTCTTGACAGACAGCGAACTTTTGTGTGGTACACAAGAATTTCATGTTGCGCACCCATTTCTTGAGTCTTTTGAATATGTGATGATTCAAAGCTCGAGATCCGACAAAGTTGACTATCTTCACACAAATACACAAAATTTCTATTAATGGTGTTGGTAGAGTCTTTGACGCCAATGCACGTCGATGTACAAAGCAATGAGTCACAATGATGTGAGGTGCTTCATTCTTCACCAAGGAAACAAATCCAGACGTTTTTTCGATCACTGCAGGTGCTGTCACCGACCCCGATTTTTTTCCAAATGAAGTTTTGCTTGGCAAAGAAACTGTTCACCACGTGCAATAAGTCTGCAACCTTCGTGGTTTCTGAAAGTGGCTCGCAAAATAAGAATTCTTATTTAATTGCATCGACGTGCGTGTATCGAACATATACATGAAGTTGGGCACACTGAGAGACATCTGTGACTTCATTCAGTTGCATACTGCATGGAAATGTTGCTTTCAGTGCCTCCTTTGCTTGTTTCAGAATGGTGTCACGTGACAAAGCCACAGCTCCAAACGCCACAAACCAGCTCAGTCATTTCCAGGGCGTGCGGTTTTATCAATGTCTCTCCAATCATACTTGCAGGGTTCCTACGCAATTTTGAATACAAATTTCCAGACTTTTTCAATACGTTTTCCTGCATCAAGCCTGCGGGGCAACTTTTTTTCATACCAACTCATCAAAATTTTTATTTCCAATCTTTTTCCTAACTTTTCCGAATGGCCTGCCCACGTCAAATACAGACACTATGACAGGGGTTCCCCACCTTTCTCCGACCATGTACCCCTTCCGCATTTCGACAAATCAATGTGTACCCCTAAAATTTTTTATGAAGAAATATTTTATCATGATTAATTATAGATATATTTACCAATAGGCATATAACGGATTTTGAGAATAACATTCATTGATATATTACAAATATTTGGAAATAAAATATATGTAAATATATATTTCGCTTCTTTTGCTAACCTCAAATGTACCCCTTCGGACAAGCAAATGTAGCCCTAGGGGTGCATGTACCCCAGGTTGGGAACCTCTGCACTATAATATTTAACACGATTTCAGTAAGTTTGTATCAATCTTTAATAAAATATTATGAAAATGTATGTCAAAAGATCAAGACTGATAATTATTTTCATTTTCCATACGAAAAGAACATCAATAATTTTTCCAGACTTTTCCAGGCTGGAAAATCACAAAATTTTTCCGTACTTTTCCAGATTACGTAGGAACCCTGCATCTGCCTTTTTTGGCTTGGCAATGCGCTATGCCACTTTATAAGACGCTTCAAGACATGGCTTCCGCATTGCAATTCATCCGAGCTTTGGTAAAGTTTCAGCTTTCTCAAATCGAGTCTCTTTGAACGAAAAGAATCAACACTATCCCGCCCATTTTTAGGATGAATAGATGTGAGGTGCTTTTCAGCTCTCCAGGCTTTAAGCTTGTATTGGAAAGAACTTTGTCACACACAAAACATTGTGGCCTTTCGCTACCACCACGACCAGTAAGGGAAAATGAAACCAAACGCAGCATATTCTTCACTGTACTGTCTCTTCTTTGATATTGTTTCGTTAAATGGGTTAATTTACAACTTGATTGCCCTTCCTACTGATTAATCTTTCACAGCATAAAACTCATATACGCCACAGCCAGATTTCCACTAGCGCCCTACTCTGCATACACGTGCAAAGGTTTAGCAGAAGGTTCCGTGAGCAGTGTGGACTACTACATCATAAAGGTAGTTTGGAATTACCTTGATTTGATTAGGCCTAGCTAGAGGTTCATGTCAGACTGCAGTTGTGGTGCGATGAAGCTGAACAGTGGCCCAGATTGGTGGATAAAAACTAGCGGATTTACTCCACTGGATTTTGGTTTACGGATCCCAAAACAACACATTCATGGACCCATAAGGAGTTCATGGATCCCAGGTTAAGAATCCCTGATTTACTCAAAACTAATTAAAAACTTTTTAGTGGTCACTCAATAAAAATTATGAATATGTGTTTGCATACTTATGTAGATTACAAGTATAAAATGCAGCGGGTTGCACTGAAACAGAATTGAGACGCCAGACAGCAATGTTGATCTAACTTTTCGTAGCACTGACACGAAAAAGCTGGTTTGAAATCGGAAAAATCATCGCTTTATTTACTCCATTGAGTGGCAGTGACGAGCTTAAAAGGCCGAAAATGATTTTCAAGCAATGAGATCGCTCATATTTCAGCCCTGTTTTCACAATTGGCGGCAGACCAAAGCCTGAAATTTGCTTATTGTCGGGGTGGTTGAGGTGAACGCTCTTGCAAATGGAGCACCAAGGCGATTCAGTCAGTGGCTGTGGATCGAACACCCAAGCTTCCAATTGAGAGGTGAATATTCGACCACTGAGCTATCGCCGCCCCGCACATATACTGACTACGAATCGATTGGAAACCGCTTGTAATGTTTTTTCTTGGAACGTCGCGCATTAACGTACCAAAAGTGTGGAGAGAAATATCGGAATACTGCTAGTAACTTTGCTGGAAGATCGTCAGAAGAAAAATAAGCTCATTGCACCAGTAGAGAAGAGCAAGAAATGTCGACAGGTGTGAAGCTGAATGGCGGTGACGGCCCTTAATCCTTATTGACGGCGTGGTTAATCTTCGTCCGTAGGAAGGAGGACAGATGCCTTCACGTGGTCCTCCCCGTTGTGGAATTTCTCAAAATCCTTACCAAATCTGTCACCACAAGAGCAACCACAGCTACCCGCGCTGGATGTGTTCAGCGTGGGATAGGTCATAAAGACCCACGACCCAACATAATCCAGCTGAACACCGAGGGGCTCACCGCAAAAAAGATCTCTGTCATTGAGCAGCTAGCCTATAAGAACAAGGCATTCATCATCGTCCTACAGGAGACCCACTGCACAACTGAAGACAAGCTAGTGATTCCCAACTTCTCACTAGCTGGATCGGTTCTGAACATGAATCACGGCTTGAGAAATCCTGATCTAGATCATAGATGTTTATGTGCATGCCCTGCTACTTCAGCATCTATAGAGTGTATTTTTTCAATATATGATTTGGTATGGTCCAAAATCAGAAAAAGTTTAGATGCAGAGAAAGCAGAAAAATTGGTTGCAATATACCGATTGTGCACAGCTGAAGACGATAACCATTAGAATTTACTCAAAGTGTTTGATTTATTCTTCTCTTTTTTTCAAGTCCTTCAAGTTTCGTTGCTGTTTGTTTTGTTTGATTTTTTTAAATTACAGTTAACTGTACAAGTGTCCTGCTTATTTTATTTTTTACTTCACAGTAGATTTTTCAAAGG
>JGI24159J19872_10003188_pt1 | contig 20230 bp, 17 predicted proteins | sample Ectturendosymbi4_FD_19872 | JGI IMG/M metagenome (IMG submission 19872) | reverse complement strand
CTTAGCATCTATGCAGCCATGAACAGGCTGGGTGGGGGGGCCAAAACTGAGTTTGCCCCCGGGTGCGGGAAACCCTAGGTACGCCACTGGTCTCGTAGCGTTGAGTGTATTTTCTCCGATATCCTGACTTGGAGCTCTGATAGTTTATATTCAGTGCAATGACACATAAAATAAGGAGAGTGCATGTGGAAGAATATGCTTATTGTGTGACTTGTCACTAAATGAAAACCCCCATGAAAATTTTCTGCGTACGCCACTGGTATACAGACATGGACTACAGGAACCGCTGTTAATTTTCGCAAAATATGAAAAAGATAAATACTTAGATGCCACAGAAAGGATTTCAGCTTATAAGTCTCATGTGGGCACGCGGTATCGCTCATTTTGTCAAATACATTACACTGATACAAAGCACTCTATGTATTTTCTTCCTGTAGTCACTCATAAAAAAACTAGGATTGAGACAAGGCAAAGCAGTATAGTCCCAAAGTCTGAAAAGCAAGGATTGCTTGAAGGTACCTGTATTTTCTGTGGAAAATCCTGCAAGAAGACGAAAAGAAGAACCTAGCGTGATGATTGCAGCTATCTCTGGTTGTCAGTCTCTGCGTCAGGCCTGCACAAGTTTGCGGCCGGCGTCAAATTTATGTTGGTCAATTTGGTCCTTCGAGCTTTCTGAGTTGTGCAGACCTGCCCTGCGTGGTTGTTGCTGGTGATGGTTTGGCAAATANCTTGAAGGACCACAGCNTTGCAGTCTTTTCCAGGTTAAAAACGATATGTCACTGTCACAAGAGTTCATTCTGAAAGACAAATACTCGACTAAAACAGAACCAATTTCATCCNCTGGGTGGAGCCCAAGATTTACTCGAAATCATTTCTTCCCGCACTGCTTTTCTTGTTTTTTTCAGATTTCTTTACAGTACTTTTAAAATATTTCCAAACATGAGAACAAAACCTGAAAGCTTAGTGGTCTATATACTGATGGCTTCAGTCCTGGGCATGACGCTATACCGCAATCGGTGATAGGGCTGCAGTACGGGAGTTCTGCAGTTTTTGGAAAGCAGCGGTTGGAATATCCTTTAGCTAACATTTTTGCAGCTCCTCTCTGGCCACTGCTGTGACCTCTGTGACAGGCCTCTGGCTGTGGATCAAATATTCTTTTTCATCTGCAGCCATGCAAGGCAATCTGTCCAGGTGTAGGGAACCGATCGGTAAGTGAGAGATATTTCGGCACTCCAGCAGACCCGGCTGAACCTAGGCTGGTCCCCACTCACTGGCGGTAGCTTTTCTTGGGACTGTGTGTGGAATGTGAAGTGCAGCCTACCGAAGACTGGGCAACTCGGTGACCCTAGCCTTGTTTCGGCTTGTTTTATTGAAATTTCATCAAGGAGATCATCCTCTCTCGTAGAGTTTTGCCTCCCACATGCGAATGGTGGAGCTACTTCAGTTGGTAGCAATTCTCAAACGTTTGCACAACTTCCCCTTTTGGAAATATTTACGTGATTCTAGCGTTTTCTCGAAAGTTGATCAGTAGTGGTTAAGGCACAGTTTCTAAACCTTTGCTTTGGCTTCATGGCAACTTTTGTTGCATTAAGTCTCTAGCTCTACCTTTGTTCCAGTTAAACTCGATTGAGCAAGAGTTCTGTAGTGTCAGTTTCAAACTTGAAAAGAAAATGAGATGTTTTTTTTTTAATTTCACTTAGTTGCTATTATGTTGTAGCGGTTGAACTTGTTTTTTTATCAGACCATTGTAGTTACACGAAACAAGTGCTTTTTTACCGAAGCGATGTGGAAGTAAACACAGAAAAATTTCGTGCTAGTTCAGTTTAAGTAATATCTCTAATTTGAAGCTCCGACCACATGCAATAGCTGCAAAACCGACTATTTGGTTTTCATTTTGAAAAAAAGATCGCCTCACAGGAATCATGTGTACAACTATGACGAAATAGTGTAGTCTTCTGCCTTTTGGTCTGATGTCGAGAAACAGTGCATCGCAGTGGTTGCACATGAACCGAAGATCTGCATCTAGAAACTGGGAATACGAGTACGTTAATAAAGCTTATTGTTTCCCAGGGCAGACTTTACTAGATTACTGCGTGGAGGAACTTGGCGTGGCATGAAGGACATGTCTAAGCTTTTAACTTGCCAGTCAGAATGATGAAAGCGGAACCGCTACATTTGTGTGTTTTTCTATGAAAATATTTACTCCACTTGAAAAATAAACACGTTTGGCAGTGAAACGCGTTGTCAACAGAGATATGTGATGCGACGCATGCTTTAAAATGAGATGCTCCGCGAAGTATGCGCTTTACGTGACCGACAGGCGCTGGCAGAGTGGCAGTGGTCGTGTGATCCTGATTCGTTTGCAGCAACAGGCTGCGCAAAACATTTTCAATTCGTCGCTCGTTCACACGGCTTGCGCAAGACTACTCGAGCAGGATTAGATCCTTGAAAACGGTGTCGATATTTACATAAGCGAACTTGACGCGATCACGGGAAAGCAAGTGACGACGATTTACGGCTACTATTACGTCACGCTCGAGGGCACCAATCCCAGCAGCCGTGATGTCGCACGCGGACGACAGAAGTTGACACTTGATGTTGTTCGTGGTACGACCACTTTTCACAGCGACTCCGTCTGCTCACTGATTAGACTTCGATGACGCATTTTGTCCTGTAGATATGACGGAAGGAGTTGCTCAACATTGCGGTAATTTACTCCAAGCGCTGTATGTTTGTAAACAGGAAGCACGTTGATCGCCTGTTGTTTCTATGCTTGGAAACGGCGTTTGATACAGTACAAACAATTTCGCTTCACTTGTTTCTATCTGAATAAGATTTTAGGATTGGCCATGCNTAGTGTTATGTGGAAACTGGAATTGATTTCTTGTGAAACTTTTGCCGATAGATCCTTGCTTATCCCACATGTGCAGAGTACTTGCTTGAATAGAGATATCTGGAAGTTTGAATCATCGCTGAAAGATGAAAGCAGAGCTAAGTCAGCTGATTCCTCGAAAGCTTACAGAAAAGCTAGAGTTTTTAATAACTGTACATCTAGATTAGAAACATTGTTTTGTGCCCCCTGTAAGATTAAGTTGTGCGGAAAAATGGAACAATCGATGTGTACATGTATCAATCCTGTGGGATTTCTCCAACGTGAAGTCAATTTTTTTAATATCGAACAATAAACAGAAATGTAGCGAATCGAACTTTGGAAGCAGTAAAAAGTAGATGATACAGTCTTTTTCATTTTATTGTCATTTGGACGTAAAAAGGCGTTTAAGTCACTTTTTAAAAAGAATCGAGTCGAAAACTGAGAACTTCGCTGCCAAGACACAGACCAGGCAAAGTCATAATATAACTTTTCGTCGCGTATTGCAACGATCATTTCGTAAAACAAGTGATGAAAAGTATTACCAAACAGACTGTTTAATCTCAGGAAATGTTTGGACTTGGAAGCGGGCTTGATAAGAAAACAGTCGGCTAAGTTATGAGATGCTGTCCCACCATACAAGAACAGGCCATGATCAAACGGTTGGCGCCACGACCACTGCCACTTTGTACATCGCTTAACGGTACAGGTGCAACGTCTTCCGCGAACAAATTAAAGCGAGTTAAAGAGCTTGTTCGGGTGGGAGGGAAGTTTCCCCAGGTAGTCCATTTTCAGCATTGTGCGATAATTCTTCCCGCTGATAAATCCTGAGTCACTACAACGCCTAAATACGTGGCTCCACGAATGGCGACTATTTTGAGCAGGCATTTTTCATTATATCCACGCAGACCCTGTGGGGTTCGTCACGAAGCTCTTTGTGAAAGAAAAGACGGATAATTTTCTCTATAGCTTTGCGATGACAGCGATTTCCAGATATAGAGTTATTTCCCAGAAAAAAAGATATTTTATAAGTTATTTGAATCCTTTCAGATAAGCCGGTTTGTCAAACACGTTTCTTTGCATTTTGTAATTGTCTGGCAAATCAAAACCACATTTAGTCATATTTTCTTCAATACCAACAAACATGGGCGTCCGCAGGGGGGGCAAAATGGGCATTTTCCCCCCTGGAAATTGAGACTAAGAACCAAAATTATTTTGAAAACCTGAAGTTAGCAGGTAATTTCCGAGTAATTTACTTAATTGTTGCAATGACAGTTTATTTGCCAGTATATGACATTGACAATCACACTGCACAAAAGCCAGGTTCACTGTTTTGGTGCCATGCAATGATGAGATTGCAGTTCGCTCGTGCTCTCTTCTTTGCCTGCAGGGGCAGGTTGCGAANCTTGCTNGCGAATTGTTCTACTGTTGATCTTTATTGCGCAACAATAACACGGCAATACATTTTCGAAAATTCCTTTCAAGTTACGGNAGAAGGCGTTTTNCCGCATGAGCCCAGGGCTCCCACTGCGTTTCTTTTTCACCCAGATCTGCTTTATTAGTCGACCTGGGTGNCAGGGGCGNAACGAGGTTGGATGGCNCTCTGGGCAAGAAGCAAATTTGGCGCCCCCATGTTCAGACCTGAGATCTTTCGGAAGCAAATGAACTTTTCGGAACAAAAACGAAACGCCATAGTGATTCGGCGCCGGGGTTTTGCGACCCTTGCCCCCTCGTTACGCCCCTGCTGGGTGTCTAGGTTTAATGATAAAAAATCTTGTTTAATCTGTTTTTTTTTGAAGTGATATATTCACTAGCAACTTCAATGTGTTCAATAATATAAGGATAACTTTATATTACAGTGTTTGCATGCGCACATCAGGTGAGAAAGTAAGCATGTCGGATGAAGCAGAACGTGTTCAATCGGTTTCATGTCCTCATATAAGATCATTGTCGGGGTTATACATATGATGTTATTATTTCTAATGCCAGTTGAAGAAATTGGTGAAACAATGTTAGGACTTACTGTTTAAATTTAGATGTTTCCCTATGTATATAAATTAAAAAACGAGTTTCAATTTGAGGAAGAAGGCATTGGGATTGTATTTTTTGTTGGATTTTACATCCCGCTGATGTCCAAATTGCACAAAATTTCCTAGTTTAATAACTAATGTACTCCTAAAATTAGTGAGGGTTATCACCAACGGAGTATGATACCAGCGTTTTGAAAAAACGACTTGAGCAACAAAAAGGTTATCCAGATACAAATGTTTGCGCTGCAGAAGAAAATTTGGAAGAGGAACTATAATTAAATCTGTATTTCATTCGTTTCAATTCAAATAAGCACAGTCGTATGGTTTTGTTTGTAACACAAGCTTTCTGGGTATTTGTTGCACGAATGTGAGTTTTTTGGTGTACAGTCGGGGTTTATTTGAAATCACTGAATGGGAGCCTGCATGTGACTGTTGAACACAGACATCTTGGCAGGTAATGCTGCGAGACAGTGACTGCTGATAGCGATAAGCCACGTAAAGTTTTACACTGCGTGGAAAGAAGCATGAGTAAATCTATAGCAGTGCTTCCACAAATTTGAAAAATCCATTACTGTGATTAACGTGCCCGAGTGAATAGCTTAATCAATCGGCTCTTATGCAGGCTTCTTTTCACACAGTATAAAAATACGTGATTTGTTAGAATACGTCTATGCAGACTTGTGGGAATTCGTCTTTATCGTTAAGGTTTAGTTCTGACTTCTTAGTGAGCACTACTACAAGTGCAAAGCTATATTTGCTGTGCCGAGTTTTCGTAATTCATCTGCTCAATTTTTTAAGCCTGCGTAGTGTTCTAACTTTTGTGATTTGTCCGATAGACTTATCAACATATATTTCTACTTCTCATTGCTTGAAGCAGTTTTGCAAGAGTGTCTAAACTTTTTTGTTTTTCGCCGCAAGTGTTGTTCTGGCCGTTGATTTTTCTTAAATTATGACTATTTGCAGTGCGTGCTCAAACAACGGATATTGGGCAGCTTATAAAAAGGAAAAGTTTTTCTGATATCCGAAGTGTAGAAAACATTTTAGACAAAAGGTGGAGAATTGACGTGCAACCAGCACAGGCTAATGGGGTAGAAAGGGTAATGCGTTTTGTGAACGTCGACTTGCATTGCATCGTCAGCAACCTGAAATACATAAGCAAATTTTCGATGTTTCCCCCCCCTGGAAAAATTTCTGCGGACGTCCATGCCAACAAAGCGGAGCTTTTTGCCTCAGAACGCTACCACACGTTATCCACGACAGTTCCAGCTCTCGTTTTGTCTATAAGGTTGTCAGGTGCGAAAGTCACGGATTCTGTCCGTGACAGCTTAGCGGTGTACTGGAGACCTGATCGCAACTAGAGCATGTAGCAATTTAAGGTTTGCAGTAATGTAAAAACCTAGTTTTTGGTTCAATACAAAAACCTAGATGCGAGGCAAACCATATCTTATGCACGTTCCTTTCATTCTTCGCACTGAAAATGCCCCACCTCTGTTCCATCTCACTAGCTGTTCATGAGTGTGACTTGGCAAGAACGTGTATGTTGCACTTTGCACAAGAATGCAAAAAATGCTGATATCAGCATTCAAGCAGCCTTGAACTTTTGACATAAGGTTGCGGTTTAAACAGGCTTAAAATTATTGCGATGCATTTGTTAAAAGAGACAGTTATTCCCACGCAAGCCAGGCGTCGATGGTCATCTCTGAAACCAAAACAAACACCTTGGAACTTACGGTCATTACGGCATTACCGGCAGGCGAAGAGCAGCTGACGAGTCTACAATTACAACGTCATCAGTTCAACGCACAGCAACGTTCTAAACTTGGCAAGCAGTGCGGCGGATTCAGGCCTCCCGGTAACAAGGAGTCGTATAATCTCATCGCCAACCGGCTTAAATATTAATGAACTGGTCGTTCGGATCCTCTGAGAACGCCCGCAGCCCGACAACAATAGGTTTGAGTTAAGAGGGCTCCGGTGAATAATCACAGNCCATTTGAGGTACACCGAACGATTTTGTCAAATAAAGAATCGCCGATATGCACGCTCTGTTGTCGCGAACAAACCTTTCGGCGATCATAGGCGCCGTCCAGCAATTACCTTTACGGTATTACGAAGTGCAGCCAAATATAAATGACCTTCTTTCGTGCCGTCGCAAATGTCGAACCAACAGTGTGAGCTGGTTGTTGTCCCTATTTCATAAACCTTGAGACTTGTTTTGCGGGCAATGACGGACGGGAAAGTTGATCGCTGACGCATCATTTCAAAAAAGGATAACCCTTCATGTTGTTTTCCGTAAAAACATGGGACCCCTTGGTCAACTTAACAAATGTCACAAATTTTTACGTCTTCGAAATCAAAACAAAATTGTTCACAACAAGAACCCATTTAAACAAACTTTTTTTTGCTGTGTTTTACACGTTTAGTATTTTCTGCACAAAATGTGAACAGCTCTACCAGGCGTTCCCACAATTGCACAATTAAGTCTACAGCTTGCTGCGTATGGCTCCAGTTCATAATATTTATTGAATCAAAGCTCAGTTAATGACGGTAGTTCTGTTAATTCTAAAATTTGAAGATAATAGCAAGTTTTGCAGATAATTTGCAGGAAAAAATGTTGGGAGAATATTTTCCCCAGGCGTGAGCAAACGACAAGCGGAATAAAAAGTGTATTGTGACAAAAGTGCTTTAAGATGAGGTGAAATAATTAGACAATCGTTATTGGAAGAAGATCATGTAGGTTCCTAACGTTTCGCTCTGCTGTAGGTTCGTTGCTGATGTCTGGCAAGTGTTGGAAGTTAAACTGCGTTGAAAACAAATTTTAAGCGATTCAAATTTCGTTGAAAAAATGTTCGTATGTCTTTGAAACAGCTCGTCAACCAAAGCTTGGTGTTTGGCATCGCGCACATTTACACAACAAAGGGCAATAAAGATTCGTGACTAAGTAGACTTCACTCCCAAAGACGTCAGTAGGTAAAATAAAAAGGCAGCCTATCAATCGACGAAGTAGTTAGGAAAGTGAAGATTGAGAGTCCGAAGAACCGCTATAAAAATATATAACGTCAAGTGAACTATTTCTCACGACTTGCGAACGAAAGACCTTGCTTTTTCGACAGCATTCTGACGATCACATTCACATTTGAGGCTAAGTGGCTTCACACTTGCCCAGGTATGGTAACCAAACGTCAGCATGAAATCTGGTCCCAAAGATTCAGGTTTTGCTTTCCAGCATGAGTTTCGTCGGCTATTTGTTTCTGCAGTGGGCTCGGCCAGAACATGTCGTGTTTGGACCTGTCGCTAACTGGCGGTAAGCAACATCAGCAGTTAGTGTGGTTACGGCTTCGTTTTTTCACAAAATTACATGCATACTCCGTATCACGCAACTGGAAAGACATATGAAACAGAGGTTGACGATACCCGCAATCAAATGACTCATGCAATTAACAAACAAGTGGATAATTGATACACAGCACACACAAACGACGTCGCCACCCATAAAAGTGTAGCTCTACATTCTACGTAAAATTGACAAAGCGACAATTTGACCGGCAGTTCATCATGTTGTAGAAACACTTCTCATCGTTTGCTGAAAAACTTCAGTCACTTTGGTAGCCATATAAATTTTAGATCCTCTGAGTAAACGGGTAGTCAAGTTTTGCATGCGGACAATAGGACCAACAGCTTCCAACTTCTGGAGTTTTGCACTGTTTCCATCTTTCTAACAACAATGTGTAACAGGTTTTTGTAGGTTGTCTGAGGTGCTCTCCGGCTTGCAAACGCTTGCCTTCAGCATGCGGGGTTTACAACTTTACATCTTTTCGTTTGAAAAGGGTTTTGAAGATTATTGTGAATTGACTGCCGTAAGAATAAACAGCAGCCAGAAAGCGAGATAACCGGTATTTTCAATAAATGTCAAGCAAGATTCTGCTCATTTTACTTCAACAGGCGGGCAAGCGATGTCATAAGAAACCTGTCCAGCGCATAAAAAAGCTAACTCAGTGCTTACCAACCTCTTTTATGCCTCACACACCAAGGAACTCTAATGTGTTTTCGCAAACACAAAACTCTTCATCTTTAAAGAAGTGTATCTCAACAAGGGCATCCCCCACCAAGATGTGAGGGAATAATTTAAGACCAGAAGTGAAGGGTGACAAAATGATTTGCCACCTTTGCAATGCTATCTCGCACCGCTGATTGGAGAAACCTGTACAGAGTGAATCCCTATGTTTCAGCGGATAGCTGTTTGAAAACTGCATGCATGTTTCCAGCTTAGCTCATCCACTGCTTACGCCAGCTTAGCTGTGGGAGAATTTTAAGTATGTGCACCAAACAGCAGCCTTCTTGGAACCATATCGTTTTCTTGTCTGGGATGCATGTGAAGGTGTGCTCCCTGCAGACAGGCTGCATTCGCAGCAAAACTCGCCGAGTCCGGCCACATTTCCCAATTGATGTCTTTTCCTATTAGTTTGCTCGAGATTTGATGAAAGCAAGCTTGTAATATTAGAACAATTCTTTTCCGTTCTGCCAATCGTCGCTGACATTGAACGATACTACTTTGGAGGCACGGCTTGCGGCTTGTGGTCTGCGGAAAAAAATTACGTAGGTCGCGCACGAAAAAGGCGGACGTTTAGCTGATACAACGCCGCGGCGGCACCGACTGGTTTGACTGGTAGATAGATACGTCTGTTGCGGTACGCGCACCAAGGCAGAGTGACTTTCTACGGAGATGGTTGGTTCTGCGGTTGACTCAATCGTTACGTTGCATTTTTGACAGGTATTAGGGTGTGCAGAAGAGAGCAATCGGTAGAAGTTTATTGAGCATCGCCGTTGATGAACGACCCGGGTGCTTATCGAATTTCCACCAAGTCAAACAGCGATACCGCGCTGTCAGTTCAGCCGCAGAAGGTTGAAAGTAGCCGGTTTCGCAGCAGTTCACTCAGCGAGCAATTGACAAGTATGGCTCCCGACGTTTCTGCCAGGGTCAGCAACGACTACTGTGAAAGCTTGTGTGATCCTAAGCCGGACAATGCCCTTTCCAATGAGGAACAGTCAGTTGTAAGCCGGGAAAACAGATTAAAATGCGTTTTGCTTGGTGACGGCGCAGTCGGCAAGACAAGCTTGGTGGTCAGTTACTCCACCAATGGCTATCCAACAGAATATATACCTACGGCATTCGACAATTATTCAGGTACAGTACATTTCTGAAAATTGTATTAAACTGTCGTGCGTTTGATGCTGATACAAGGCAGTAATGTTTTAACTCGATATTTGACGTAGCTAATGTTAACATGCGTCGTCTGGCTCAATAAGTAGTAGCGTCCCTATACCAGGCTACTAACGTGTCAGTAACGGCCCATGTTCTTTGGTTTTAGCTCGAAGCTTTCGTAAGGCTTCAATCAAATGCCGCAAAATATCTCACTTGTTTCACCGTATAACAATGCAAGTGATTTACAGTGAAAAATAGAGATTCTCCGAACAGGTTGCATAATACTTGTTGTACCGCCATGTTGCTGCGTTATCGGTTTGTTCACGTCGCGACTGCTAACATAACAATGAGTGAGCCCTCGCTTTCTTAGTGGAAGGTAACGCTAACGAAGGAAAAGATTGCTGAAACGGAAAAGTTTGTTGGGTTTGTGGATGTATAGGATCAGATGTCTGTTGTTGTCATCTTCTACCGGTTATAACTCTTTAATCTTTTAGGGGAGCTGTTTTGACAAAGAACGCTTGCTTGGTGTAAGTGGCAGCAGATGTTAGACAAGACCATTTTGTCTAGCCCAGTGTTTCTCGACCTTTGTACTTACGTGCCTCAGATGACTTTTGGTAAAAATTGCGTGGCCCACTACCTTGCTCACATAGGCTATGCTTTGATACCCATAAACAAGCACACGTTATTCTAAAGTAGTGACTTTATTCCTATGTGCAATTCAGTGAGAAACTTGATGCTGAGGACAGTCAATGTGTTCCCGCGCTGGAGTGATCAGATGTCTAGGATGAGTAGTTCTCAATGTTTTTCAGCCCATGGACCCTTTTTTCAAAAAATACCAATGGAACATTCCTATTAGTATTTTTACTCTCAAGCTGTACAGCAAATATGTAATATAACAAAAATAAAATAAATACAGCACTACGCAATACTGACATAATTTCGAAATTTTTTATTATAATGAGTATGTGTGTATTTGAGCGAAATATTACATTTTTAGTAATCCTGAAAGTATAAATGATTTATCAATGATTTAGTTAAATTCTGTGAAATGGCTACAATATTTTACGGCTACGATTTTTTTGTGAACCTCTACTAGAACAATAGCGTAGCCAGCCCAGAAATTTGGGGGGCGCAGAATGTTTGATTTTAGGCGAATAACACTATTTTTTTGGGATATCGCTTCTCAAAGCACAAAATGACTATAGCTTCTAAAAATTTGCGGGGGGCATGGAACCCCTAGTTACGCCTATGCTCTAGAAATGCTATGTGCACCACCAAGATTACGATGAGAACCACTAGCACTCTATATAACTGTATTCTAAAATATTTTTGTACTAACTCTGTGGCCCACTCGAAAACTGTGCTGTGGCCCNCTTGTTGAGAAACACTTGACTAGCCAATCCTTGTACAGATCACTGCTGATTGAGATGCGCTAGTAATTGCTTATAATGGAGAATCTCCAATCTCTAAAAAGACATCTCCATTGGAGATGTCCAAGGACAGCAGCGTTCAAACAGCCCCGCTGTTTCAGATTGCCAATGCNGTGTGTGTTGATATAATTAAATCGCGTCTCGCGTGGCAACGAAAAGGAGAGAAATAATTTCATTAACGCGACACCTTTCAAGATTTTCTGATAGCTTTTCGGTGCGCGGACAGAGCAAACAGCAGACCGTGCTTGAACAAATCCCGGCTGTTTATTTTGTTGCACGAAAAGCGAGCTTAGCGCATTACCGACTAAGTCCGAACAAGTGTCAAGCCGTGCTCATATCCTTGCCTGTTGTTGTTTTTCAGTCCGAGTGACGGTGAACGGAACTCCCATTCGTCTTCAAATATGCGACACCGCAGGCCAGGTAGGAACTTTTATCCTTTATTATTTGTTGCGTAGCCCGAGGGTCGCTTTATCCCGCGCGGTTGCCAACATCATTCGTTCGCCTGCATCGTATAGGTCTGTGTCCGGTGAAGCAAAACGGAATCACCAAGAAAATCCTGTATGACAGGGCGGCGCCCCCGTACAAGCACTTCTTTGAAGTGGCTGCTTCGTGCGTTTGTCGCTCGCTTCACGATAACAGGCACCAGTCAGAGACGGCCAGCTTCACCCGCGGGACTGCCTCAAACGCTAGCTGTAGAAATTATCTGCACCGTTGCCTGGCCCGCAATTCCCCGGTGAAATTACAAAACGAGGCGAAAGTGTAACTGCCAGTGAGCTCAGTTGCTAGGTTATCTATTAACCGGGAAACATCACCCACCATGTTTGGTAAACGTGCCTGCTGTGTGCGTAAATGGCTTCTCGGCCGATGATGTGCTCTTCTGCGTCGATTGAAGTTGTGAATTATGTATGCTTTATGGTGTTCATTCGGCACGTTCGTGGTCATTGCCCTGATAGAGTGGTGTTAATAAGTGCATTGCGTGAATAGATTTTAAGCGGTCCGCGCCCTTGCAGCACATAATATGTTTTTAAGGTGAGAAAAAGATGTCTTAAGCACAAGTATTACAGTTTCATGTTTCAATGAAACGTTCTTATGCAATATAGTCTGCACTCTAAAGCAGGGGTACACAACCTTTTTGCTGTTACCGGCTGCATTACGCTTATTTTTGTGAATTACGGCCGCCATTGATTTCAAGAAATTTGATTATTTTGCACTGCTTCTGTTCTGCTTCCACACACTGAACCTAGCCTGCTTCCACACGTCGGTTTGGCTGTCTTTCTACTNAGTATCTTCATACAGTAGACAAAGAGTTTTTATCAATGCACGTCTGGGTATTTTAAATTGCATGCGCACGGCCGCATAAATTTCGAATGTCGTTGAACGGAGACCGCGTACGACCGGAGGTTGTGCACCCCTGCTCTACGCGATTACTGAGCCGGTGTGTTTGTTCAGTTGAACGCTGATACCAATTGAAATTTTTCATTGAAACCTAAGGCTTTACTGGTCGTTTGTATTTTCTGTTTCTGTAGCTCTTTCTGCCATCGTGTATAGGCTTCCAGCAAACGGTCGTCTTCAGCGCGATCACCCATGTGGTCTGATCAGGCAAAAAGACGCTTCGCAGTGCACAGATTATGACCCGATGTTGGCATCCACGTAAAATGCGCAACAGACTGCAAAACTGCCGCTTATCTAGTGGAGCTAGGCGCTCAGCTGGACAAATTGAAGTGGAGCCTGAATCAGTCACAACTTGTGAAATAGATAATAATAATTATCAGCGCAGAAGATTCGCGTGTTCTTGTACAGAATCGCATTTGACCATCTTGCAACGCGAGCAGGCACGTCAACTCGTGTCCTGCCAATGACGTCATTGGATCTTGCGTTTATCTGCCAGCCTGTGACGTAATCAAGGGCTTGGCTGGTAAGGCGAACTGTATGCTGGGACGCAACTGTTTGTTTGTCACAGCACGATACCATCCTATTTTTGAGCGGCAGTGGAGAGAAAACTGACGAAAAACGCTATATTCCCAAAGACGATCTTCAGGGCGTCCTCGTTGAAAATATCTGTTGGGCCATCTTCCTTAAAATCTATTTTTTCGTCTTTTGGACCAAGTCAGTCTTACCAGTTGACTCTGAAGTCTTCAAGAAAATGTGTTTCCGAAACTGCGCACGAACAAAACATTTGCGAAAACTTTCAGAAGACGTGAACCAACTTCCCGCGTGGCTTACATCGACCTGTGTTCACTTAGTCGTTAGCACTACGAACGAAGGATCTTTCAGAAAACAGCGAAGTTGCGAATACCAGTGGTCCAAGCGAAAAGTGTTGACAGTGTGGGTGGCTCTGGTGAACTTGCCGCAATTTCATTCAGGCGCACTCAAGCGCAACTCCATTCGGCGCTAAGTAGCATATTTCTAACCTGACTTCAATTATGCCATGGTCACCTGTCACGAGAAGAGCACCAGTTCCGGCTAACAAAATACTTTTACTCTCCGTGACAGGCGGTCGATCCAGTTGGCAACATTTAGGTTTGCGACAAAGCACCATTCACCAACTTTACATCTTTTCGTCTTCCGTTTAGCTTTTTGTCGCGACAACGCTTGGTTGCCCATGTAAAAGGAACGATGTAAAGATCATTTCCATGCGCCTGGGATTGGTTTGTGTGACCAGAATCGTGTGTGCCCAAACCACGTGTCCGTCAGTACTAGTCATAGGTGTGCCGTCGGCGTACCTTGCCACAGCTTTAGCACAGCATGTAACAACTTCTCGTATAGAGACCTAGATCTGTACTGTTGTGAATGACTGCAACCTGTGAGCATTCGCCACTTCTCCGAAGGGCTGTCAAGCACAGATTGCTTGCCAGGGCGCACTAACGCGATGGTCAAAAGATAGAAGCGCCTGTCGGCGACGTTGCACTGGCGGCACAGCTTTCGGGCGTTTCGTCCGGTTTGATTGTTGTGCGTGCGAAAGTAATCAAAGTTTTTTTTGTGGCTGATGAAATTTGGCTAAGCGATTTTAATGAACTGTAACGTTTGAGCTGTGACGTCGAAACGTGGCGTCGTGTACATTTCGTGCGTCGCCGGGAAGAGACTAATATCGGCGACCCTGGCGTGTTTGTTTGGCCTTTGGATTTATTTGTTTACGGCCTATAAACTTTTGCTGTCGTGACATCAAGCGATCGCAGAACGACATCTCTGAGTAAAGGAGTTTATAACGCAGGTTATTAACCTGTATATAATAGGTGCGGTACCGGTTGTCTATATATGGCATTCACGAATGGCATTTTTTTCGAAGGTCATGCGTCTACTTGAGCAGTTTGTGCGATTGCGCCATTTCCGAGCTGTGCAGTGCGTTCAGTTGTATCTGTTGATTTTTAAATTTTGAAAAACAAAACAATTTTGTTTTCCAGGATGAGTTCGACAGCATGAGGCCGTTATGCTACCCCGGCACAGACATCTTTCTGGTTTGTTTCAGCGTCGTTCGACCAACGTCCTTATGGAACATCCGGGACAAATGGCTGCCCGAAATAAAAAGACACCTGCCTAAAGTTCCTATCTTGCTTGTTGGGACACAAATTGACTTAAGAGAAAACTTGGACATCCTCGTTGACCTGGCTCGTCTAAGGTATTAGCCGCAATATTTAGAAACAATTATGAATATTTAGTTATTGAACTTTTTGACTTTCTTCAGCATTGAGTAGCAAAGCCTTCACGATCATTATAAAGCGCATCACAAGACATTCTTTGCGCGTCGTAGACAATCACCAAGAGCCTAGGAAATGTTTGTTAATGAAAAAAATACTGACACGCAAAACGGCTGCTATAACTCGTTGCATGTAGGTATGGCAGTAAACAAACATTTTAAGGTGGAGCTGACTGTTGACCTTTTATAAAACGGAGAATCAACAACTAACACTACATGTTGTTCCGAAGGGGCGCAAAGGCAGGAAAAACGCTTGTGTGGCGCAATGCAGTCGAACTTGCGTTTGCCCAAAGACGTGTGTCTCTCCACATGCACTTAGGTAATGCGCATTTGCACGAATTGCGCACGCCGCTCTCGGCCCAACGAACTTGATACCGCGTCTGTTGGCATGGTTACGTGCACGCTGCCCGGTAGCGACGCTGTTGGCGCTCGTCGATGGTCAAGTGCCCGTTGCGGAAAGCATCGTTTCCATGCAAGGTATTAACTGCGGGAAAGCTACAAAAGCTTGGAAACGCGCACGACTTGAGTGCCACAGCACAATACGTATGGTTGGTGGCAGACAGCATGACCGGAGTGTCTTTTCGCCCTCCCGGCTTTCCTGTGTCTTTATTGAGAAGTTCAAAATTGTTGTTGTTATGGGATACTGAAATATTACTTTGTTTGTGGGGTATAGCAAGCATGTACAGTACACAACCCAACATTAATAACGATACTTTGGCTGTGGCAAAGGCGTCCTTGTCTTGGTCAACCCCGAAAAACTGTTATGTAGCAAGTTTTGTAAGTATCTCATTGCAGTGAACGTTATTAAATGTCTTGTGTCGAAGATATCGTCGATGTAATTTAAAATAGCTTATCTTTACAATACTCACCAAAACATTTTCATTNCTCAGTCTGAACAATATCTTCTTTAATAAAGCTTAGTGGGATGACTAATAACCATGGCTTGCAACGGGTTGGTGCCTTTATTTTCNGTTCATTTCAGTCCACATCTACTCTTGAAGTTTTGTAAGTTGGAATTCTAAATCATTTATTCTCTGAACTAAATTTTCTTCAGTTCTATCAATTTTTGATGTGCAAGCGACAATGTATATAAAGTATGTGCAAGCGACAGTGGTAATTTTTGCTGCGACACAAGGAAAGCCAACTGTTATCAACGTCACTGTTGTATACGCAATGCCAGATCATACCGAAAACCACCGGGCAAATTTTTTGACGTAGACTCGAAAGAAACGTTATTGCCGCTTGAACCACTTCGGCGCATGACAGTGTTGTCATACGCTGGCGGTGTGCTACTTCACCAATCGCGTTAAGCTGCCAAAATGCCAAGTGCACTTAAATCGAAGCCTCTGCTTGAACCGGTACCGCGAACTTGCGTTAAGAGCAGCTTCATGTGGAATCCAAACTTAAATGTGCTTTGATCAATGCACAGTAACTTCGCTAATCCCAAGTTTTGGCAAAATTTCCCAAAGTCCTGCTTTAACGAATAAAATGATGTTTTGTAAATCATCGCGACGAAGGAATGCCTACTGCGCAAGTTTTTCGTTTTCATACAAATGTTATACAAATTAAAGAGGTCTCGTGAATCGGTTTTAAAACTGTACAAAGCCAAATGATCACTTGCAAAAAAGTTACGCAGCTGACTGTGAGGTATTGATCCACTCGTGCCGATTCCAGCGCGCCATGCAGCACAGAGAGACGACAAGCGCAATTGTTGCTGAAAGAAAAGCTATTCGCAAAGAGATCTCGACGTGTTAAGAGCGCTACCAGGCCCGGGTAAACCCAGTGACTTTTATGACGTCTTTCGACCTTTGAACAAAAACGAATGTTTCAAGGAACGCTGCTTAAAACTGCTGGGTCCGTTTGTTTGATGCCAACAAAAGTTTGAACAAAGCGGTTACCCAGATAGCTGCTGGACAGCGCCTGCAGGCGGCATTTGGTAAGAGCAGATACAGATAGTGATTGTTCCTGGCTAAGAGCTTGTTTTACGGCTTGACGCGGGAGGCCACAGACCACTGTGGCTCGGCACCCGACCGACCGGCTGGCAAGAAATACTATTCTTGTACTTTAAGTGCTGGTACCCCACGTGAACACGGCTGTGGTCTTTTAAGGCAAATGAAGAGATTACTTCCGCGATAATAGCGGCGTTCATCAAATGTCTTGCAACGCACTGAAAGAATGTGAAACGTTACAGTTTAGGGAGAAAAGAAAAGTGTAGATCAATGTAACTACAAAGCCGAGATTTTATCGCTGCAGGTGCGAACTATACGATCAAAACATAGACATTCTAATCTAGATCATAATCCATGTTTCTCAACCTGGGATCTCACTGTTCGTGAAGATTGAAGTAATTTACAAGTTACTTTTCGCTGGAGCTCTGCCGCAAACTTAAAATGCGTGATTTTAAAAGCAGAGCGCTTCTCACAATGGCTGTACTTCTGACTAAACTAAAGAATCACTTGGCTTCCAACGAATGCGCGAACGACTTGCACAAAATTTCAGCATTAACAAGACAAGAACAGAGTTTATTACTTTACGACGTATTATATTAATGACGTCAAAGCTGTTTCGTTAGAACACTGGACTCCGTGCCGAACTGTTGCTACGAAAAGTACATTTGGTGCTTCGCGACCCAAAGTTCATTGACAACCGTCTCGGGTTTCGGCCTCAACCTTTCGCTTACGACTTAACAGAACCACCACCAAAGTTCAACTTTACGTTTGCTTTTCTTCCTGTCGCGAGGTTGGGCATATGAGCGTGTTTTTTTCAAATTAAGCACCTTCCAACAACACTGCATCTTCTGTTTCAGTGAAAGGCCGATAACAGAAGAGGAAGCGCAGAAATTCGCCAAGCAATGCGGGGCGATCGGCTACGTCGAATGTTCCGCGCTGACGCAGAAGAATCTCAAGGACGTGTTCGACTGCGCCATCGTCGAAGGCGCCGACTACAACGCGAAAAAGCTAAAGAAAAGCCGGAAGAAGTCGTGGCGGTCGTCGAAGAAGCGCAACGACTCGACTCGCAGCGAGAAGGCGAAACGGGTGCGGCGGAAATCAGTGGTTTGGTGGAGAAAGTACTTTTGCCTGTCCTGACTGAAGCGGACCATCTGACGTCTTCTGATAACCAAACGTTGGTGACGCGCTTCCTGTCCAAGGCGGAAGTGGCGCAGAAGCGGCGCCAGGACAGACAGAGGTGATTCGGCCAAATGCGCCTGTGGCGGCCTGCAGGTCGAGTTGTCCAGTTCATGTGCAATGCAGCGCTCTGGATCGATCGAACCCCCCCCTGAGTGCTGACCCGTCGAGCCGCGAGCTCTTTGCCGAACTGCGCCCTTTGTCGAGATCGCGACTGCGTCTTCCGACGGCACACTGTGCGGTTTACGGTTTCGTTGCGCGGCGACGAGCCCGAGCGTACTTCAAATCGTTTTTCGACCGGCTCGAGCCGGAGAAAACCGGTCTGGCGTGCAGGAGAGCTCGCGAGAACAATCCAATGCGCTCGCTTCTCTGGGACGACAACAGCCCTCGTGGCATCCTTGCGCGAACCATCGATTCGCCGGTGGCACCCGTTGTCATGACGTAACCACAGCACTGTGTATAACTTGTACCGCTTCGTCTTGCGCCGTAATTTTTCACCGTGTTTTCTCTTCCGATTCGCGTTTGCAATCTGAAACTTATTTATTTATTGCCGGCGAAAGTACGTTAATCGATACTCGCCCCACGTGGCGAACCCCCCACACTGACTGTGCTGTTTCCGGGGCGTACTAATTGAGCCGTTCGTTGCGGCTTTACCCTTGTGACCCTCTTTCCAGGTTTATTCCGTTTTTCAGATCAGCTTCATGTTACGCATGATGCTCTGTAGCTCCATTCAGCAGGACGCTGGACCAGGCTTCCATTTCTGGACAACCGCATTGTAAAAAGCGCAAGGAAGCTGAGTCGGCATTTTTCAAACTTGATCCTTCCTAATAACCACAGTGACGGAACAAATTGCACGGCAGCCAGTTAAAGAACTGAAGAACTGCCTTCCAAAACTTTTTCTGACCTCGTCAGACACGCTCGGGTTATGCAAGGCCTGTTATCTGGGCCCACGCGTCTTGGACAACCGCTTGTAACGAAGTGAAGCAATAAAATCATAGACCATGATAAGGCTTTACGGTTGCGTAGCAATCAAATCGAGGAGTCCTGGAATGGTGTATAAACCGTACAAAAAGCTTTCGCATAGAAAATCGCAATTGCTTCGCTATCATGATTTTTTCAGTCGATGAGCTGGAAATTTATCTTGAGTTAGTCGTTCTAAGTCATCTGTTAACCCTCACAGGACTAACCGAAGAGTGCAGGTCTATTCCACCCACAGACTTCCTTCTGCCCTTTGCACGAGCGTTTTGCCGTGAAGGTTGTTCATTTTTCTTTTGTAATTGTTCGTGTATTCTGCAATGTCAAAGTCACGTGTTTGCTCGCTATCAATGATGTGAATTTGAAAAATTCAAAACTCACCTCCGTCTGATTTTGAACGCCCTTTCGGCTCCAGCGGGAAGGATGATGTGCTTACGATGATGTCTTGCTCACTCTTGAAGCAGAGTTTATTTCACTGAGCTGCTTTATTGGTAGCGCTATTGGTTTCAGTGTAACTATCTTCAGCATTGCTACCACAGGATAAGATTTGAACTTGTGGTCTCAGGAGACTATGGTCCTCGAGGCAGTATCGTTTTGCCCGCTCTGTGGGTCCAGCAGTTGTTTCAACTCGGCCCTCTCATTATTGCAAGATTTTTAAAGTTTGTCAGAAACCGCAACGCATGCTTCTGGGATAGGCAGTGAAATGCTGTTGCATGCGCAAAGTCACTGGCAGTCATTAACAATATTATGTAACAAATCCAAAATGTTTTACACGGTAACGACCTTTGACCTCAGCAAACGTCACCACCGGGACAGTCGATCAATAGGAACAATATACAAGGTTCCCCCTGTGGAGTCTGGAAAGAAGTTTGATCGTTTTCTAGCCTTGAAAAGTCTGGAAAAAAAA